>ORJL010578583.1_pt1 | contig 50200 bp, 45 predicted proteins | sample 1779941 | NCBI WGS metagenome assembly ORJL01 (sample SAMEA104232317, study PRJEB22302) | groundwater metagenome | biome: forest; feature: aquifer; material: groundwater | place: USA | collected 2011-08-07 | depth 5.8 m | reverse complement strand
TCTAAACTCTGGCGCTTTCGCCAGACCAGAGGGACTTTCACCCCCGATTTCGCACAGCTTCACCTGCAGCGCACCCGAAATGCGAATTTCGAAATCCTAAACAATATCAAATGTTCGAAACCGAAATCACCAAAACCCGGAGCCAATGCACCAGCACAGTGTTGCCCGTTTCGATCATTCGACCTTCGGTCATTTGAATTTGTTTCGTATTTCGAGCTTCGAATTTCTGTGGCGCCGTCGCACCGTCCACCGTCGCACCGTCGCACCGTCGCACCGTCGCACCGTCTAATCCAGTTCCTTGTCCTCTCCCGATTCCCACTTTGGATAAACTTCAGGTTTGAGCTCACCGCGCCGAATCAATTCCTGCAAATCGCGAATGATCGTTCGCCGCGCCACCCGAAATTCGCGGGCTAACGCGGAAACATTCGGGCGTTCGCTCGAATTCAGCACCATTTTTCGAATTTCAGTTTGGCGGCTTAGGCGATCGGTCGAGCGGCTGAACAGTGTTTCGGCATCGATCCGCTTGGAACGTTCGAGCGCCTCGAATTGCCGCACGACCTCGGTTTCGCCGCATTCCTTCAAAGCCACGTCCACGAGTTTGACCAGTTCATTCACGTCAACCGGCTTGCTGATGCAGAAGTGAGCGCGGCGCGGGCCTTGCAGCGCTCCAATCTGTTGCTGGACTTCCAGCGCGCCGGAGACAATCACGATCGGCACGTGCGGCGCCAACTCTTTTAATTCAGGAAGATAATCGAGGCCCAACTCGCCTTGGGCGAGGATGTGATCGAGAATGATCAACCGTGGGGGGTTGCGTGCGATCGCGCGCAGAGCTTCTGTGGCCGTGGCGATTCGAGTCAATTGGCAATGGGGCAACGCTTCCTCATAAATCTCGTATTGGAAGTCGTCGTCCTCGATCACGAGGATTTCAGGCTTGTTCATGAGTGGAGGTTCAATTTAGCCCCACGCCCAAACACGAAGCAAGCATCTGTCTTGCTCGGTAGTGTCCCAATTTGGCAGGAGCGCGGCTGTGTCGCAGACCAGCCGCAGCGCTGCGACTGGTCCTTCGGACACAGTCGCGCTCCGCCATCTCGAAATTCGGACACTGCCTCTTGCTCCCTTACTTCACCGCGGCAACTTGATCCAAACGCTGCGAAACGTGCGCTGGGCCGGCGGGAGCTTTTTGCAATCAATCCCATTCACCCTCTTTGTGCCGTCATCGCTCAAAATCTGAACGCGGCGGCTGCCCAGTTCCGGGTAAACGATAATCGCTTCCGGGGTGAGCCCAGCAAACGAAACTCGCTTCACGCGCTCCGGCTTCTGGTTCTCTCCTTTCCAAATAAATAATTCGCAAGCGCCTTCACCATCGCGCGGCCCGCCCAGAATCAAATATTCTCCATCAACAAACGCTATATCGCGGATTCCCAATCCGCCGAGATGTAACAGCACAGGTGCGCCGAACCGCGCCCGTTCCTTGCCTAAGATCACCGGCAGCGGATTGAGCAACGGGACCAACAAGGCTTTTCGGTGCGGCAGCGGATTGCGAAACCCAAGCAACAAACGCCCGTCCGGCGTGCCGCACAATCCTTCGATATTCAATCCGCCGCGCGCCTTGGGCCGGAGCAACGAAGCTTCGGCCAACCCCAGCGCCCGCAACCGCGGGTCCGCTTTGAAGTCCTCAATTAATTCGCGGTACGGCTTCCCTCGCGGTTCGAGCACGACGCGGCCGTCAGCGATGTCGAGCCGAACGGCAAACAGCCGGCACCGGCTTTCGCGGAATTTTCCAGAACGATTCCGGCCATTCGAGGAAATCCAATAAACCAAATCACCCAAGCGCGTGCCGGCCTCCAGATCCGATTCGGGATATTTGTCGTCAACTTCGAGGAAGTGATCGAGGTCGTAACTCCAGCTCGGTTCACCCCCGCGGCCGGCTGGATAAACACGAATCGTATTGTCCTCATCATTCGCCATGGCAAACCACGATTTGCCCACCGCCACTCCGCCGGAAGCGTCGCAGGCCCCTTGGTAGACCATGATCTCGTGGCCCAAATGCGCGCTGGCAAAACAAAGCGGCAGCGCGCTCAAGGCGAACAGGAGGACCATGAAACGCATGGGCTAAGTTAACGACGCACGAGACAAGCTGCAAATCTGCGTTCCTCGCTTCATCGGCCGATAGCCGTGCTGGAAAGTGAATGCCTGGTCCAGAAGATAGACTACACGGATGCACTGGAGTGTCATCTCATGCTCTTGATCTTGCTCGTGCTCTTGATCTCCTTTTGGCCGGGGAGCAAGAGCAAGATCAGGGAAGGCGCGGTTGCTTTGCCCGCCCCAAAACAGCCTCAGGTTGTAGAGCACAGGCGTGCCCAGCGCGAACCCAGCCGAACCTGTTCAGCAAAATTCCCAGCAAGAACAACGAGAGCGCGGCCAAATCCAACTTCGCAATTCGAAGTCCGAGCGATGCAGGGCCCGCGCACACAGCGGCCGCGCGCATCAGCCATCCGGATCTTCCTTCTCGTAATGCGGCATCTGCTGCTCCATTCCAGCCGAGCTCAATCCAAATTCCAATCAGCGTTTCGGCCGAAGCCGCCGCAATCCCGATCATGCGCAAGGCCGTTGCGTCGAACCCAGCGGCTTCGAGCACAGCCGCCGCAGACCCAAAGGCGGCAATGCCAAAATGAAAAGGCAACATCCACCGATTCGTGAACCAAACCGGGATCGCCGTGGCCCCGAGCAAGACCCCGGTGTACGTCGCGAGCCAACTGCCCCAAAACGCGGCGCCGCACAAAAAGAGAAATCCAGCCAGGCCCAGGGCAAAATGCGACTGCGCGGTTGTCATCAGGCGAAAGTGAATTTCGATCAACACAGCTCCCGGCACTGCGCACGCCCCAAACGCGGTCAGAATCCAAGCGCCCATCGACATCGCCGAGCGCCACTTGAAAACCCGCAGCATGTTCAAAAACCTCGAGGGCTTCCCCAAATCCATCGCGAGCAAAACCGGCGAAACGATCGCCCCTCCTGCCGCGAGCCAAAGCGCCGCCCGCGCCAGGACGATGTTCCCTTTGATCGTCCACGCCGCCAGTCCGATCACCGGCGCCATGCCAGCCATGCCGCCGATGAAAAAATAAACCGGGACTTCCCACGTCCATACCGGCGGTTTGAGCAAACCCATCCCGTAATAACCCGCCTTCAGCCGGCTGGGGTCTTGTGCCTCGCCCATCTTTGCGGCCGCGTGGTCGAGGGAGGCGAATCCGGGCCGGGTCACCTGCCCTGTTCGACGCGCTGCTTCGCGCAATTCGTCCAAGTGCTTTTCAGAAATTCGGCTCATCACTCAAAAAAATATGAAAAATAAAAACGCGCTCAAGATGGCTCCAGCCGCGGTCGCGGCAGCCGCAGTCCACGCGCTCTTCAAATAAAGGGTTGGCGCTTCCGGCCGCGGCGGCAGACCGAACGCAGCCGCATTGCCCAGCGTCAGAAAAAAAGCGTGAGCGCCTCGAACTGAAGTCGAACGGGGATCATAAATTTGCGCATCAGCGAAGCCGCGCGACCGCAATTCTTCGACGCGCTTCCCAGCCTGGCCGCGCAGTCGATCGAGCGGTCCGAACAAAATGGATTCAGTGGGGCAGGCTTTCGCGCACGCGGGAGTCAGTCCGTCAATTTGGCGGTCGTAACAAAAGGTGCACTTGAACGCGCCGCCGCCGCCCGGTTTTTCCGCGGGCCGCCGATCGATCACCCCGAACGGGCACGAGACCACGCAATAGCCGCAACCGTTGCAAACATCATCCTGCACGTAAACCGATCCGATCTCAGTGCGAACGATCGCGCCGGTCGGACACGATTCCAGGCAACCGGCCACTTCGCAGTGTTTGCAAACGTCCGACAAGAACAGCCAGCGAAACGGCTCTTCCTCGGGCGAAGTTGGAGTCATCGGCCCGGCGATTTGCCGGCCGCGCGGCTGGTTTTGTTCGAGAAAAAGCACGTGGCGCCACGTCGAAGCTCCGAGCGCCCCGGTGTTGTCGTAGGAATGGCCCGTCCAAATGAAACCGTCGTCAGGAACTTGGTTCCATTCTTTGCAAGCGACTTCGCACGCTTTGCAGCCAATGCACAACGTCGGATCGGTGAAGAATCCGACCGTCACTCCATCACGCACGTACTGATGCCGTTGCTGGTTCGCGCTGTGGCTGCCTTGCCCGTCGCTCATGCAGGTTTCCCTTCGTGCCCGTGTCCGCCAGAACGTCCCCGCGCACCTGCGGCTCCTTCCGGCGGACGTTCTTCGTGCTCGGCGCGCGCCTCCTGTTGCCGCGTTAATTTTTCAAACCAATCTTGAAACTGAGCGGGCGGCGGCAAGCGCCCGGGCAGCACCGTGCAAAGCAAAGCTTTTCCTTCGTGAATCGACACGTTCGGCTCCCCGCTGATCGGAATCAAATCGTTCGCGGCGCTTCCGCGCAATGGGCCAGCTGACCCCCAATGAAACGGCAAAGCCACTTGATGAACGACTCGCCCGTTCAAATGAATCGGGCGATTCCGCCGGCTGATCAGCGCGCGAGCTTCAATCGCGCTTCGCAGCGTTGCGATCACCACCCATTCGCCATTTCTTATAGCCAGCAGCGCGCCCAATTCCGGTGAAATCTCCGCGAACATTTCCGGTTGCAACTCGGCGAGATGACTCAGAAAACGGCTCATCCCGCCGGCGGTGTGATGCTCCGTCAGCCGATACGTCGTCAGCACAAACGGAAAGCGCGGGTCTTCAACCGGCGCGATCGGATTGTCCCGGCGCGTAAACCAGTTCACCGGCGGATTCGTTTCGCGTTCGTACAAGCGGTTGCGCACGGGCGATTCCAACGGCTCATAATGCGCCGGGAGCGGGCCGTCCTTTAACCCCTTCGGAACATAAATCCAACCAAGCCCGTCATCGTGCATCATGAAGGGCGCATCGCCCGGATGAAGATCAGTCCCTTTCGCCTCGGGCCCAGGTTTGTAATCAGGCGGCTTTTGTTCGGGAAAATCCGGCACGTCCGCCCCGACCCATTTCTTCGCAGCGGCGTCCCACACAATTAATTTTTTTCGCTCGCTCCAGGCCGTTCCATCCGGACGGGCGCTCGCGCGATTGTAGAGAATTCGCCGGTCAGACGGCCACGCGAATCCCCAACCATGCCCGTACGGGCCGGCCGGCTTTCGCATCAGCGCGCGATTGATTTTGTCCGGGCCAAACACACCGCAATAAATCCAACAACCGCTCGCGGTCGAGCCGTCTGGCTTCAATTCTTTTAAACTTTTCAGCTGCGGCCCATGGTGTGGCTTGCCTTCGCAATCCAGGCCGTAAACTACCCCGTCGCTGCCTCCGTTTATTTCTGTCTTCCAGCCGTTGATCTCCGCCAGCACCGCTTGCATTTCCGGCTCGCCATGCGCGTTTTCCGGATACCACCAGTTCAGCGCGCGAAGCGGCTCATCCATCGGGTCGGCCGAAGCCGCGGCTTTCGCGCGCAGCCGTTTCGCCAATTGATGAATAAACCACGAATCGCTCCGCGCGTCTCCGGGCGGGTCGACTGCTTTCTCCCGCCACTGCAACATCCGTTGCGTATTCGTGAATGCGCCTTCCTTTTCTGCGTGGCCCGCCGCGGCAAAGAGAAACACTTCCGTGCTGATCTCTTCCGTTTTCAACTCGCCGCGATCAATTTCAGGTGAATTGTGCCAGAAGGCGGCCGATTCGGTTTCGACCATTTCTCGCACGACGAGCCATTTTAATTTGGCCAGCGCTTTTCGTTCTAAACTGGAATGCTGCGCGCCAACGGCTGGGTTCTGGCCCATCAAAAACAATCCTTCCACTGCCCCATCCATCATTCGCGTGAAAAAGGAAAAATGGGAATGGTCCCCCGTGACCTTCGGCAGCCAGCCATAACCAAATTCATTTTCCGCGGTCGCGCGGCGGCCGTAATACGCCTTGAGCAAGCTGACCATAAACGACGGCATCTCCGCCCAAAGCCCGCTCCGGCGGTGAATCCGCAAATAATCATCGAGATGATTTTCGTTCTTGTGGCCCTTTGGCATCGGCAGGTACCCCGGCAAAATATCGTAGAGGGTCGGAATGTCGGTTGAACCTTGAATCGAAGCGTGGCCCCGCAACGCCAGGATTCCCCCGCCCGGCCGCCCAATGTTCCCCAGCAACAACTGAAGAATCGCCGCGGCCCGAATGATCTGCACCCCTTTCGAATGCTGCGTCCAGCCGACCGCATAGCAAATCGCCGCCGTCTTGTCGGGGCCCGAAGCCGCCGTAAACGTTTCCGCAATTTTGTGAAACAATTCCTCCGGAATCCCCGCCACGTCCGCAACCATTCGCGGGGTGTACCGCGCGAAATGCTTCCGCAAGATCTGAAAAACGGACCGCGGATGCTGCAGCGTCAAATCGCGACGCGGCCGGCCCAAATCGTCGCCTTCGTACATCCAGGATTTGGCGTCGTAAATCCGTGTCTCCGCGTTCCAGCCGGAGAAGAATCCGTCCAAGTCCTCCGTGTCTTGAAAATCGTCGCGAACCAAACAGGAAGCGTTCGTGAAATGCAGCAGATATTCCTTGAAATACCGCTGCTGCTCGATCGTGTAATGAATGAGCCCCCCGAGAAAGGCGATGTCCGCTCCGGCGCGAATCGGCGCCCAAATATCCGCCAGGGCGCTCGTCCGGGAGAATCGCGGATCGACATGGATGATTTTTGCGCCGCGTTCCTGCGCTTTCACCACCCAGCGAAACCCGACCGGGTGCGCCTCGGCCATGGATGAGCCTTGGATCAAAATGCAATCGGCATTGGCTAGATCTTGCTGCGCCGTGGTCGCGCCGCCGCGGCCAAACGAGGCGCCCAGACCGGGCACCGTGCTGCTGTGTCAGATCCGGGCCTGATTCGACACGCAGACCATCCCCAACCCAGCTGTGAAAAGTTTCTTGATGAGGTAATTCTCTTCGTTATCCAGCGTAGCCCCGCCCAAGTGCGCGACGGCGGCGGTGTGATTAATGGGTTCGTCGTCCTCCTCACGAATGAACGTCCGCTTGCGCGACTCCCAAACGCGGTCAGCGACCATATCCATCGCTTCATCGAGCCGCAGACGCGTCCATTTCACTGCGCGCGGCGCTCGATGCCAGACCTCCGTCAATCGCCCGGAATGGGTCAGCAGTTGCAAGGAGGCCGAGCCTTTTGGACAGAGCGTTCCTTGGTTAATTGGACTTTCCGGATCGCCTTCAATGGCGACGAGCTTGCCGTCACGATGATAAACCAACTGGCCGCAACCCACGCCGCAATACGGGCAGACCGATCGCGCCACGTTCGCTCCGGAAATTTTGGAATGGAGCGAGCGTGTCCGCTCCGACATCGCCTCACGACCTGTGCCATCCGCTCGCCGTCGGATCTGTGCCAGAACTGGCCATTGTTGGAGCCGCGCCCACCAGCCGCGGAATTTGGAATCGAGCGCCATACGGAATCCCGAAACAATCTCGCGCTAACCTTGAGCCTGTCAAACCCTTCCCTCACGTTGGACTTGAACGTTGAGCCTTCCCATGAACCCGCCTCGATGCACCAGATCCATTCCGGTGGGGCGAGGCTACCGACGAGCCGAACAAAGAGCATGCACCCACAGCTCGCGAGAAGGCCAACCGATTTGAACGAGCCCCCGATTTTGCTTGCCGCTTTGCAACAATTCGGCGCTCCTTCTTCACGACGCTTTGGGGGGCGTCCTCCTCGCCGCTCTCTTTTTAGAACAAACGATGCCGTATCGATTCAGAACGCTCCCAGTCGCTGGAGCGGTTGCGCTGGCTTTCAGCTTTATCGTCCTAACGACGGTCCTGTGGCGCTTCGAGCTGCCTCAGACTTTCTCACGCCAGATTCTTCTTTGGGTCGATCAACTTGGCTCCTGGGCGCCCGCCGCCTTCGTGGTCGTTTATGTCGTATCCGCGCTGCTGTTCGTGCCCGGATCGATCCTCACGATGGGAGCTGGGGCGCTGTTTGATTTGCTCCCAGCCACCCTGCTGGTGCTGTTGGGCGCGAACATCGCCGCGACGTCCGCCTTTTCCATCGGCCGAACCCTCGCCAGAGATTGGGTCGCCCGAAAATTGGATGCTCATCCACGCTGGAAACGCGTCGATGCCGCCATCGCGGACGAAGGCTGGAAAATGGTTCTCTTGCTCAGGCTCTCGCCGTTTTTGCCCTTCGCGCTGTTGAATTATTCCCTCGGGCTGACGCGTGTCGCGCTGCGCCATTTCTTTCTCGCGTCGCTTTTCGGAATGATTCCGGGGACGTTCCTGTTCGTCTACATCGGGTCTGTCGCCGGCAGTTTGTTGGAGATTAAAGGACGCCACCGGCCGAAAACAAAGTGGGAATGGATGTTTTATGTGTTTGGCTTTTGCGCAACTCTCGGCGTTTCCCTTTATATTGCCCGAATCGCTCGCAGAGCATTGCGCGATAAAACCGAAAAACCAGAAGCTTTGCCGTGAACTTTGTTGCCTGCCTCTTTGTCGGAACTCCTTGCGTTTTCAACTGGACGCGGATCAAGGCCACGAACCTAGCGCCAACTCTGAACGCACGTGCGCTTGGATCTGGCAACGCTCAACTGGTCCATCCTCGGTGTTCCCCGTCGGCCCCGCGTTCCCGAGCATTTCCGTGTCGTTGCACGCCGGCGGAACGTGGCGGTTACGCTGCAGAAACAGGCCGTTCACTCGCTTTTACCCACACCATTCATGGAACTCAGCGATCCCTCAGTCGCGCCACTTCCTTAAGCAAATAGTCTCTCCGCCCCTGAATGACCCTCTTCACTTGGGCAATCCCGCTGTGCAAATCCGAAGTCGGCCCCGGCCAGCGCTTTCGATCCAGGTCCCCTTCCCGACCGATCTCTGACTCGAATTTATCCAGCACCGGGAAAAGCGTTTCGGGCGTAAATTCTTTTTCGAGCAATTCACTCAAACGTTCAAGAAATCGACCACGCAACGTCGGTTCCTCGAAAAAGCGATCCGCCAGTCGATTCCAACCCGTCACACCCGGCATTGCGCGAGTCCCAAGCAAAACAGGCAGCGCCACTTCATCAAACGAACCATTCCAATGATCGCCAAAAGTGCGATCGAGGTCCCACGGAACAACAAACCATTTCCGCGAACCGCGTGCGTCGTAAACCAGAAAATGGTTTTTGTTGAAGCCATCCCAGTTCTGCACGAGCACCGTTGCGGCGAGGTAATTGATGTATTTTTCCAGGTCCACGCGGTTTTGGAAAAATTCCACGGCATTCGAACTCCGCCCGAGTTCACCGCAAAACTGCCTTAGAGCCGCGAACCCTTCCGCCTTCTGCGTCTCCAGTTCGTAATGGCCCATGAACATTCGTTCGCTGCCAAGATCCCGTTCGTCAGCGGCATTAGCTTTCGAAACCGCTTTGAAGACCACCGTTCCATTCAGTTTCAGTCGTTTTAAAAACGCTTTGTCCGGCTGCTCGACTTCCACATACAACCCGTGAAAACCGCCGTTCATGTCAAGCCGCACCATCCTCGCCCGGGGCGAGGGAACGCCGCAGGCCGCATAAACATAATAGGCCAGCGGCTCTCGCACGAACGACGAATCGCGCCAGGCCGGATTCAGGTTTAAACAGCGGCGCTGCTCAAATAATTTGTCATGCTCGAAAAATATCTTCAGCGGCTTCTTCGGCCAACTCCGCGCCCAGGCGCCGCGATAACGCACTTTGACAGGCCCAAAAAGTTCTCCCTCCGCGGCGAAGATTGCCGGATGTGTGTTGTTCCCGTATGGATTTCCTTTCAGCGCGCTCAATTCTTTCGAACTGATGGTCAGCTCGAAAAACGGCAGCTTCGAATCGGTCGGGCGCGCACGGACCATTTTCCCCGAAGTTCCCTCGATCGCGAGAACGGAGGCCGGCCGCTTAAGGTTGGCGGCTTTCCGAACCGTTCCTCTGTTCGGCTGCTCGCGCTTACAGCCCGAAAAGCTGCCGACCGCGATCGATAGAAGAAGCAAACTCAAGCAGCCGATCCCTAACTTGGCGAAAACAGATCGAGATGGAAAAACCCGACCACAGGTAGAGAAAGACATGGCAGAGCGTTGGACAGTTGATCGCGAGGATTGCTCATCACTCCAGGGAAAAGCAAGAGCACAGCCGCCCCGAAGAATTCACGTAGAGCACGCCTCACGTTAGGAGTATGCTGGCAGCATGATTCGCCTGTTCTCCCTTGGACTTTTCCTGACGTGTCTCGTTCCCTCCATCGCCGGCGCAGATCTGACTAAGGCAACCGCGGCTCAAATCGATCGGCTCCTCGACACGGTTGAAAAATCAAAGTGCGTTTTCATCCGAAACGGTTCCGAGCACACGGGCAAGGACGCCGCCGCGCACATGCGAGCGAAATACAAGTATTTTAAAAAAGAGATCCGCACCGTCGACGACTTCATCGCGAAGTGCGCCACCAAAAGCGAATTGAGCGGGAAACCTTACCTGGTGAAGCTCGAAAATGGGCAAACCGTCCGATGCGATAAATGGATGAAAACATTGGTTCTGGCAAAGGACCCGGCGCCTTCCTCCGATCACCCGAAGTGAACGGTGTGGTTCATCTCCAACCGAGTTTCCGCAACGCCTCTTCTGCCCGTGGCACGGGCTGGCCGGCGGCAGTCGAAGGCGAGGACTGTTCCCGGATTTGCCGCACTTCGTTGCGCAGTCGAACGAGCTCAAGCCTTTCTTTCTGCAACTCCGCCTTGCCTGCGATCTCGCTCCTTGTGAAATCCGCTTACGAATAGGGTGCGCTGAAATTCACAGGATGCCGCGAATAGCGACTGCACAAGCTTCAAGGCTCGCCCCAGGTCAGAACCATTGCCCTCAACCGGTAGCTTGGATTGTACATATCAGTCGGGTCGCCCAGGGTAAGTTCACCTTCAAAAATGATCGTGCCGTTCAGCAGCGATATATCGCCGTAACCATTCATGAGGGAGAAATTGCCGTGGAAACCTTCGTAGGGAGCATCCGCCGACAGAAAGGTTTTTGTTCCGTAACCGGCAAATGGAACCGAGCCAACGAAATCGGCTTTGAACAAACTGGCCCCCTCGAACAACGGCCGGAAAGCGACCTTCAGCCAAAGATTCGTCGGCACATAAACGGACAGCCGCCGATCGTCCGCGCTCGGCATGCGAATCTCCAAAGCCGTTCCGCCAGGGGCCGAAGCCTGCATTGTCAGCTTTAACGTGCAGGTCACATCAAACGGTTTGCCGTTGAAAATCGGGGTGGCATTGTGTCACGCAGATAAACCCGGCCGCGCAGGGTGGAACTGCGAAAAGCCTGGGCCACCAAATCTCTTTGCCCGTCCGTCAGGTTGAGCCGGCGGTAGCTGTCCAGCGTGAACCCGGCTGCGCTCATCAGCTCACCCAAACGCGAATCGCTGGCCTGGACGAATCCGACGATCGCATTGAAGTCGTCCACGTCATCCTGTTTACCGAGCGCTTTGCCAGCGAGAATTTCGCCGAGCGGCGTTTCGACATCTTCTCGCATCTTTTTGAAAATATCCGAGATCTCCTTGAAAAACGCGGATCGTTCCGAGACGAGTTCTTCCAACGATTTGTTCTGCGTCAGCAGCCGGATCAAATCTGAGGCATCGCTTAGTTTTGATTTCAATTTCTTGAGTTCGTCGACGGTCTGTTTGACCTGTTTAAACTGATTGATCACGCCAGTAAGAGGTCCAGGCACGAAACCGGAGTCGGTCCGCGGCGCGAAATTGTTCAAGCCGATGCCGCTCGCGGAAAGGTCGGCTGCGGTAGGAGTGATAAGGGCGCCCGCTGGAAGCACGGCCAAGAATGGAAACCTGATTGGTCAGAGGCGCCCAACCGATCGCGGGGGATAAACGCGTCGTCGCTTCCACCTGAAGATTCGTCCAGGTTGCCGGCCAAACGAGCGATAAGCTGGCGGCTGTGGGCTTGAATTCGATCCCGAGCGGCGGACCGTTCGTCTGGCCGCCCCCAAAACCGGCAGCCGGTGCGAATAGAACCAGCATTATCAAACAAACCGAGAAGAATGACGGCCAATAGCGGACCATGGATTGTGAGTTCATAGTTCCCTCTTTTAGGAGCGCCGAATTTAGATTCCCGTGTTTTTGAATCCCCGGGTAACATCCGGCGAAGGAGAAGCGGGGCTTCTCAGATTTGGGAAGCCATGAACGTTTGTTGTGTGCCGCCGCGAGAGGATCCAGAGGTCGTTCACGGCTGTACACAAATACGAGCACACGAAAAAAGCTTTCCGCCTGAATTGGAACAAATCATTTCCGCCTGGGAAGGTTTGGCCTCTCCGCTTCGAAGCGCGATTCTCGCTATCATCAATTCGGCGAGCGAGCGGAGTGAGGGAGGAACGAAATGAAGCCCGGCGAGGAAAACTGCTTCGACGGTGCGCCAGTGCTCGGGTGTGAACCTGGGCTTGGCAGTTTTCAGACCTCAGCCATTACGCCGCGCATTCAACCCGCAAGGCGCTTCACCCGGCGAAGCTCAACGTTGGGGGACATGAAGTAAGGAATTGGAGCGAGCGAAGGGATTCGAACCCTCGACATTCACCTTGGCAAGGTGACGCTCTACCAGACTGAGCTACGCTCGCTTCCTGAAGAGGCTTCAAAGTTATTTTAAAGCGCTCAGAATGCAAGTGGTTTTTCCCCGGCGCTTTTTCGATCTTTCAGGCCGGCTCTGGCGGTTCCTGAAAGTCGTAAACGACAACTTTCCTTTTCACCTTGCTCAATACCGTCTCGACAAATTGCACGTGCAACGGATGGGCCTGGTAATCGTCCTGCTCCTTTTTGTTGTCGAAAATGATGTTCAGCGCCACTTGATAAGATTGGTCCACGACCGGTCGATGGCTCGGGACCATTTTCCCGACATGAAAAGCGCGGACGCCCGGGATCGGCTTCAAAAACTTTTCCGCTCCGGCAATAAGTTCGTCCGCGGCTTTGGGGTTAGCCGGATCAGTCCAGAAAATCACAACGTGTGAAAACATGGGTGTGGAGTTAACGTGGAAGCCTCGACCATGGAAAGAAGTTTTTGATTAATTGAAGGCCGCCCCACCGTCGCACCGCCCGCACCGTCGCACCGTCGCACCGTCGCACCGTCCATTTCGCCCTTGCATCCCGTCTTCCCGAGCCTATGTTAACCGCTGCCCGAGCTCCGCGAGTGCGGCAGCTCATTGGGGCTGAGAAAAGAAAGTGAACAAAGTAACCTAACCTTCAACCCTCCGTTGCCGCCGCAACGCTCGGTCCGTTAGGCAATGGAGTCTTCGTCGGCGCCATCGCGCCAGCCAAGCCTCCCTTTTTATGAAGTCCGTCATCTCTCTATGCTAACAATGGAAGAAGCCCTGAAGCAAAGCTCAGTCCGCTTTGGCGCAGGGGAAATCGTCAAGGGCACTGTCATCGAAGTGCGTCCAAAAGAAGTTCTCGTCGACATCGGCTACAAAAGCGAAGGAACAATCCCCGCCAACGAATTCGACGACATCAAAGCGGTCAAGGTGGGCGATCAAATCGACGTCCTGATCGAACGCCTCGAAGACAAGGACGGCATGGTCGTCCTCTCAAAAGAAAAAGCCGAGTTCCGCAAGAATTGGGACAAGATCCTGACCATCTGCAACGAAGGCGGCACCATCACTGGAAAGGTCAAAGCCGTCGTCAAGGGCGGGCTCCTCGTCAATATCGGCGTCGAAGCCTTTTTGCCCGCATCGCAAATCGATATTGTTCCGCCGAAAAACCTCAACACGTTTGTCGGCAATACCTACGAATTTAAAGTCGTCAAAATCAATCAGGAACGCCAAAACATCGTCCTTTCCCGCCGCGAGTTGATCGAACAGGAACGGAACGAGCGCCGGTCGAAACTGCTCGCCGAAATGATGCCGGGCGACATCCGCAAAGGCACGGTCAAGAACATCACCGACTTCGGCGCGTTCATCGATCTCAACGGCCTCGATGGTCTGCTTCACATTACCGACATGAGCTGGGGCCGGATCAGCCATCCGTCTGAACTGCTCAAGGTTGGCCAGGAAATCGACGTTGTTGTTCTCGACATCAATAAGGAGAAGGAACGCGTCAGCCTCGGCCTCAAACAAAAACTCGCGAACCCATGGGACAATATCGAAAGCAAATATCCGATCGGCGCGAAGGTCAAAGGGCGAGTCGTTAATCTGGTTCCTTACGGCGCGTTCGTCGAACTCGAGCCTGGCGTTGAAGGTTTGGTCCACGTCACCGAACTTTCCTGGACCAAACGGATCGCCAAACCGGCCGACGTTCTTAAAACCGATCAGGAGATCGAAGCGGTTGTGCTCGGCATCAACCGGGAGGAGCAAAAAATCTCGCTCGGCGTGCGGCAGCTCGAGACCAATCCGTGGGACAAAGCCCTCGAGAAGTATCCTCCTGGCACACACGTCAAAGGCAAGATTCGCAACCTCACCAGCTACGGCGCTTTCGTCGAGTTGGAGGACGGCCTGGACGGCATGATCCACGTGTCGGACATCTCCTGGACGCGCAAGATCAATCATCCTTCGGAAGTCTTAAAGAAGAGCGATGACGTCGAGGCGATCGTTTTGGAAATCGACAAAGCCAACCAGCGGATTTCACTCGGGATGAAACAGCTGGCGGAAGATCCCTGGAACAACATCGACAAGTATTACAAGGTCGGCGATCTCGTCAGCGGCAAAGTCACGAAACTGGCGAGCTTCGGCGCATTCATTGGCCTGCAGCACGACATCGACGGGCTCGTGCACATCTCGCAAGTGAGCGAAGACCGCGTCGACAAAATCAAGAACGTGCTCAAGGTCGACCAGGAAGTGACCGCGCGCGTGATCAAGATCGACAAAGCGGAACGCCGCATTGGGTTGTCGATTAAGGCGGCGAACTACTCGCAAGAACAGCTCAAGGCCGAGCAAGCCATGCTCGATTCGCTCAAACCGGGCGAAGACCTGGTGGCGCTGCAGCATGCGTTCGATCAAGCGGACGAATCGCGGCAGGACAAAGATAAAGACAGCAAATAATCGCTTGCTCTACGCCAGGCGAGTTCGGTTTTACCGGACCCGCCTTTTTTGTCGCATGAGGTTTGCCGCTTTTTTATCCGTTCTGCTTGCCCTCCTCCACACAACCCTGGCCGCGGAACAACCGCTCCCATTCGCTCAGCGCGGCTATTACATGACCTTCATGCGGATGCCAGCTTTAGGGCTGGGCCAATGGAAGGAAATGGTCGATTGCGCCCGAGAAGACGGCGCGAACACACTGATTCTTTGGATGGCCGGGGCATTTCGATCCAAGAAATTCCCAATCACCTGGCAGTACAACCGCGACCATCAAAACGTCCAAAACAATTTCGCGCCTGACCTGATCGATTACGCGCATCGGCGCAAGGTGCGGATCCTGCTCGGCTTTACTCCGTTCGCTTACGATGGCGTGAATCAATATCCGCTCGAACATCCCGAGCTGAAGGCCATCCAAAAGAACGGCCAGCCCGCCACGCTCTGGGGCATGCACAGCTGGGGCTATAATCTCTGCCCATCCCAACCCGGATCCCAGCGCTTCATGCTCGAGTACATCCGCGAAATGCTTTTCGATTTCTACCCGAAAGCCGATGGCGTGCTCATCGAATCTTCCGACTACGCGATTTGTTATTGCCCAAACTGCCGGGAAAAATTCTTTGCCAAGGAATTCACGTTCGTCCGTAAAATTTCCGAGGACATTTGGGCGCGAACACCAGCCGCGCAAATCGTCGTTTACCCGCACTATTTCACTGGCCGGCCAGTGCCCGGATTCGATGTGGCCGGCGCGAAGGAACCGTTCGATCCGCGATGGACGCTTTTCTTCACGCCACACAGCGCGCATATCGATCCGGAACTATTAGATCGCGCGAAAACGTCGATCTTTTGGAATGACGGATTGACGCTCGGCTCGCCGGCAAAAATTCGAGAAGGGGCGCGGCTGGCACAACAAAACCGGCTTACCGGTTACATTCCCTCTTGCGAACCATTCACCTGCCCCACCGGTCCGCCGAGCAACCCGGGACCGCGCATGAAACCGTTTCACTTCGGCTGGTTGAAAGCCGGCGAAATGCCGCTGCGCGAACTGCTGTTGCGGGTGAATCGCATTGCTTACCGCGAATTCAGCGCCAACCCAGAACTTTCTCAAGCCGCGTTCGAAAGCACCTTGGGCAAGGAAATCTTCGCCAACAGCGCATCGGCAGGGGCGGTGAAAGACCTGCTCGATTTGCAATCCATTTTTTCGTTCGAAGCCGATTGGCTCAAGCCATCGCCCATGCTCGAACCGAAACGGCTGACGGAACGCGCTCGACGTGAAAATTGGGATCAAACTCGTTGGAAACCGTATCGCGAACGGCTCGATCGCGTCCGCCAGATCGAACAGCGTTATCGCTCCGCGTCGAACCCGGCGGAGAAAGAGATGGCCCGCATCGCCGGATACATCACGTCTTTTTGGCCTTCCGATCCGCAATCGCTTCCGTGAACCAGAGCAGTTCATCAAAAAATGCCATCGCCCGTTTTTCGTAGGATGGATCAGTCGGCGTCCCATCTTCCTTAAAACTGTCCGCGACGCGCGACACCGAGAGATTTTCCGGAATTGGAAAAGCTCCCATGCCCAATGTGACCAAGCGCAATTGGGCCAGACAATTAATCCCGCCAAACCCGCCAGCCGAGACTGTCACGATTCCAACCGGCTTTCGTTCGTATTCGGGCAATAGATAATCGAGCGCGTTCTTCAGGACGCCGGGATAGCCATTATTATATTCTGGCGTGACGATGACGAACGAATCGGCTCGGCCGATTTTATCGCCGAACTCCTGCAAGCGGGGCGGAGGATCGTCCCGGCGATGCAACCGTTCCTCCATAATCGGAAAGTTGAATTCGAGGAGATCGAGCAACTCGGTTTGAACGCCGGGGCGCTGCTGGAGTTTGGCGAAGACGAATCGCGCCACTTTAATGCTCTGGCGATCACGCCGCGTGCTGCCAACGATAATAGGTATATAAAACATAAAGCCCTCCATTCATCCACCCATCCATTCATCCACTCATCCACTCATCCACTCATCCACTCATCCACTCATCCACTCATCCACTCATCCACTCATCCACCCATCCACTCATCCACTCATCCACCCATCCACTCATCCACTCATCCACCCATCCACTCATCCACTCATCCACCCATCCATTCATCCACCCATCCATTCATCCACCCTTTGCCAGCCCCATATAAAATGACAATGAGCGCGAGCCCGATCGCCAACAAGTGGTATTCAATCCCCTCGCCCTTTTGGTTTCCAAACCAATTCATAAAAAAACCGTTCGCGGGCGTTTCCTTGCGTGATTCAATTCAGGTCGAACAGTAAAACCTGCGCGGGCGTTTTACCTCTCAGCTCGATCGCGCTCTCGTCGCTGATGGCAACGGCATCGCCACTGGCTAACGCCGCTCCATTGATCACGACCTCACCGTCAGCAACGTGAGCCCAGGCGTGACGGCTGGGCGCAAGCCGATGCGTAACCTCATCGCCTGCCGACAGCCTGGCCAGCCATAGGTCCGCGTCCTGATGAATGGCGATCGAACTGTCCCGCCCGGTTTTGCTTGTCACAAGGTGGAGCGTTCCTGTCGCGGCATTCGGAAGCGACTTTTCCGCATAGCGCGGCGTCACTCCCGGTTCGTCCGGCACAATCCAGATTTGCAGAAGATGAACCGCTTCCTCCCGCGACGGATTGAATTCGCTATGTTTCACCCCAGTGCCAGCGGCCATGTATTGGAATTCGCCTGGACGAATCACCCGGCCGTTGCCCATGGAATCTTTGTGTTCGAGCCGTCCGCTCAGGATGAAAGTGATGATTTCCATGTCGCGATGGGGGTGAGTTCCAAAACCCATGCCCGGCATGACGAGATCATCATTGATCACGCGCAAGCTGCGGAAGCCCATCCAGTCCGGATCGTAGTAATCCGCGAAGCTGAACGTGTGATAGGTGTCGAGCCATCCGTGGTTCGCGTGGCCGCGTTCGTTTGCCTTTCGAATTGTTGTCATGGCATGAACCTGCCACACCTGCCGCGTGCGGAGGAAAGACCATGTTTCTTGCCTCAGCATAGCCAAAGGGTATGCTCCAGCCGCCATGGAATTGCGCCATCTCCGCTACTTCATCGCCGTGGCCGAACAGGAAAACGTTTCGCGGGCTGCTCTCAAATTGCACCTCTCCCAGCCGGCGTTGAGCCGCCAAATTCGCGATCTCGAGGACGAAATCGGTTTCCAACTGCTGGAACGCAGCGCCAAGTCGGTGCGATTGACCGAAGCGGGCCGCCAGTTTTTGGCCGACGCACGCGCCGTTCTCCAACGCGCGGATGAAGCCGTGCAAGCGGCGCGGGCCATCGCCACGGGTGGCGCTGGCGAACTTCACCTTGGCTACGCCCCTTCTCTGACGACGCGGATTTTGCCGCCGGCGCTGCATGCGTTTCAGTCCGCCTGGCCGAAGGTGCGTCCGCGATTGCACGATTTTTCGACGGAAGAAATGCTGGCCGGCTTGCGCGATGGAAGACTCGACATCGCTTTTATCGTGCGGCCAACGCCAGCCATGTCGCGCGGATTGCGCTTCGAAGAACTTGCCCGGGAATCGATGCGCGTGGCCGTGGCGCCGAAACATCCACTGGCCCGACGGCGTGCCCTGACTCTGGACGAGGTTCAGCGCGAGGCGCTGATCGTTTACAGCAAGAAGGATTATCCGGAGTACCACGAACTATTGGCCGCGATATTCGGCGCGATCGATCGGAAGCCCCGCATCGCAGAGGAACATGACAGCGTCACGAGCTTGATCGCGGCGGTTGAAGCCTGCAGCGGCGTGGCCTTGGTTTCTGAATCGATCGGCTGCCTGGCAGGGACTCGTTTGAAGCTCATTCCGCTCTCGCCAGCGCCCAAGCCCTTCGTTATCGGCGCGGTGTGGAAGCAAGATCGGCTGAGTCCCGCCGCCGAACGTTTTTTGGAATGCGTGAAGAAAACGCTGGTCAAAGAACATAAGGCGCCGACTTACGCGCGGCGCGGCGCGAGCAACTGATCCACTTCCTCGTAACCGCACGGATATGGCACACCCGTGAACGAAGCGCCCGCCGCCAGCAATGCCTTCACCGATTCGGAGGAGCGTCTGTCGCTCCAGTGAGAATCGACGCAAGCGCGAACTGCCAGCGCCAATGCGGTTCGTCCATTCTCGTCCGGCAGATCGATGGCCGCGCCGCGGCCGATCAGAAGTTTCACGGTGGCGTGACGGCCTCGCCAGGCTGCCACGTGGAGCGCGGTGCTGTTCTTCGGAATGTCAAAATAGCCGTCGCCTTCGGGATATGGCGCATCGACCTTGATGCCGAGATCGAGCAGGCGCCGAACTCCCTCCAGGTTTCCAACGCCCGCAAATTCCGCCAGCAGTTTCCCGCCTTGCTCCAGCATCTCGCGCACAAACTGGGGCCGACGCTCGGCCATCGAGCGGATGGCGTCTTCGTCGTCGCGTGCGCACGCGGAGATGAGTTGCTCAACGCCGGAAAGGCGGGTGACGAATCCTCGTCGATCGAAAACATCGAGCACATCGCGGCGTCCCCGCCGTGCGGCAATCGCGACTGCGGATCTCCCTTCCGACCGGCTGACAAGCTGCGGATCGGCGCCGTGGTCGAGGAGCAATTCAATGTTTCCAAGAGCGTTATCACGGCGGAGCGCTTGATGCAGCCCGGTGTTCCCCCAATGCGTCATGCCATTGGGATCAGCGCCATGATCGAGCAGCAACTTGATTCCTTCGTCATCGTGCCAATCCGCTTTTCGCAGCAGCATCGTCGCGAGCGTGTCAGGAGTCAGTTTGCCCGTCTGAAGGAGAACTTCGAGGGCGGCATTGTCATAGCCCTCAGGAGTGTGATACGCCACCTCGCCATCGTTTGGGTCGGCGCCACGTTCGATCAGCAGCCGAGTCAAATCCGGATGGTGCGCGACGCCGGCAGCCCCATACAACGCGCTCTCCCATTCCGGCTTTGGCTGATGATCCTTTTCAAAAAATCCGGTGTTCGCGCTGGCGCCGGCGTCGAGCAGAGCTTTCGCCGCGCGGACAAAGCGCTCTGACCGGGACCGGTCCAGGCGGAGGTATTTTGAAAAGCAAAGGTGCGTCAGCGCATCCCAACCGAGAGGAGCTCGTTTTTTCGTCGCATTCGCGCGATCCTCTTTGAGGAATTTGTCGACGAGCGGATCGTCGCCGACGATTGCAGCCAGGTGAATGTCGAGCCTCGCGATCTCCGGGTGTTGCGTTAAAATGTCCTCCGCTCGATCCAGGGACCCATGCCAAACCGCGGCTCTGATAAATGCGGCAGCGGCATCTTCATTTGTCTTCATGACGACGGGAGAGTTTCCCTAATCGTCAATCGTCAATTGCCAATCGTCAATCCATCGAGTGCAGCTTTGCTTTTTTGTGACTTTCGTGTAATGGGTCGCCGAACATGAAAGCCATTCAACTCGAGAAACCAGAGCACTTCCGCCAGATCGACATTCCATCCGCAGCCAAGCCTGGAGCTGGCGAGGTGCTGGCGCGAGTTCACCGTGTCGGCATTTGCGGGACCGATTTCAGCGGGTATCTCGGCAAAATGCCGTTCTATAGTTATCCCCGAATTCCGGGCCATGAACTGGGCATCGAAGTCGCCGCGGTTGGGCCGGGCGTCACCCACCTAAAGCCGGGAGATCGATGCTCGGTCGAGCCGTACATCAATTGCCAAAAATGTTTCGCGTGCCAGCGGGGCAACAGCAATTGCTGCGAGAATCTCCAGGTGCTGGGCGTGCACACGGACGGCGGACTGCGGCCCGAGTTCATCGTTCCCGCGCGCAAACTCCACCCCTCAAAACAACTCGCGTTCGAACAACTGGCCTTGGTCGAAACGCTGGCCATCGGATGTCATGCCGTGAATCGCGCCAACCCGCAGCCGGCCGAAAACGTGCTCGTCATTGGCGCAGGCCCGATCGGTTTGGCCACGATTGAATTTGTTAAACTGACCGGCGCGAAGTTGGTCGTCCTCGATTTGAACGAACAGCGGCTGGCGTTTTGCAAAGAGCGCATGGACGTTAACGAAACGATTCTTTCCCGCGGCGATGGTGACGCGCTGGACCAATTGAAAGAGCTGACCAACGGCACGCTCGCGCAGGTCGTGATCGATGCGACGGGCAATAACAAATCGATGTCGAACGCGCTCAATTACGTCAGCTTCACGGGAAAACTGGTCTTCGTGGGCATCACCACTTCCGAGATCAGTTTCGGTCATCCGCTGATGCACCGCAGGGAAATGACGTTGCTGGCCAGCCGCAATGCGCTGCCGGCCGATTTCACCCGGATCATTCAATTGATCGAGCGGGGCGAGATCGATACTCGGCCCTGGATCACGCACCACGCGGCTTTCGACCAAATGATTGCTGAATTTCCGAAATGGCTGAAACCCGAGACAGGCGTGATTAAAGCCATGGTCGAGATGGGCCCGGCCTGAATCGGCTCCAGCTCTTTCCGCGCGCCTGCTGGGGGGGAAGGGCGGCCTTTCTCTCGCTCCTACAAAAACTTCGGTGCCGATCCCGACTGGAATGCCTTCCGGTCCCCAGCCGTTTGAAATTGAAATAAGGTCCGAAAAAGCGTCCCGGGCGAAGGAAGCTTCCTCTCCCGACGGCGGCGAGCAACCGAATGAAAACCAATTGTCAATATTCGAGATCTGACCCCACGGCCTCCAAACGATTCACTACACACCGATGCTTGTGTCGCTCTCGTGAAGGTCAGCGCGAATGTCCGGGTGCAGATCCTCGATCAGGAATTTCCAGAGGCGGGCGCTGGGGAGCAAGTCCGGATCGCGCCACGCGAGGCTGGCAGCGACCTGTCGGGCGATTTCGTGATCGTGGCAGGCGCGATAGAGCGTCTTCCACTCCTCGGTTCCGCCACGTTGAACAATGTTCAACCAACGCAGAGCGGAATCGCCATTGGTGGACCGGTTGGCTCTCATATTACTCAAACCCGCTTGGAAGTGATTGAGGCAAGGTGCCAGCGAGCTCACGTTTGAGCAACTGGCGTCCGGTTTGTCGGCAAACGGCGCTGACAAAGTTCCAGTCGTTAAAAGGTGAAATCAACCCTTTGTAGTTTTCCAGGTCCACGGCTGAAAAATCCGCAGGAACCCCCTCGCACGCTTCAGCCAATCGGCTGACCATCGTCTGACTTCCGCTTATCGGATAGAGCAGGTTCAGGCCGGCCAAGGCCGAGAACGTCGCTTCTTCCCCGGCCTTTTTCGCCAGGGCGCAGAAGTCCAGGTAATCGCGGGTGGCGCGTCGTTCCGCGAGGAGGAACGCCTTCACTCGGAGGGTCTCCGCCAGAGTAGGGACGACCAAACCGAGAGCCTGGGTTGTCCGGAGAGGAACCGAGCGGCGAAGCTGGCGGAGGCCTAATTCCACGCCATGGCGCTCGCCAAGGATCAATACGGGCGGATTCTTCCGGTTCGTCCGCCAACCGGGCCAATTCTCGAGCCTTTCAGCGAATTCATCGTATTGGGCCTGGAGGTGCGGGGTCACGCAATCCACGTCGAGTGAAAACCTGTGCCCGCAATGGAGCGCTGCTGCTGTTCCACCGACCGCGACGAGCTCTTTTCCAGGAAACCGCTCCTGCAGTTCGGTGCCCTGGCGGACTACTGCATCAAAATCGGCCTCTTCCATTCGCGAAGACTAAAGTCGTTGAATCAAAGCGGCAAACACGATTAGGCGAGACATTTCCGCGGGATTTTGCGAAGAGATCCCCGCTTTGCTCTCTATCCATATCGTCGCATGCGCAAATTTGTCGTCCTCGGCCTTCGGCCTCGATTGAAGCCGTTGGCGATTTTCGAGGAGGAGGACTAGAACGAGAACGAATTCGTTGCGGCCACACGCGCCAGGCTCATTTGTGATAGGCGACTCATGGCGTTTGAAGGTGCTGGCGTTTACTGATTATGCTTCTCGATTCGCATCAACATTTCTGGCGGTACGATCCCGCGGAATATCCTTGGATGACCGAACCGCTCGCGCGGATCCGGCACGATTTTCTTCCCCCTGATCTGGAACGCGAAGCTCGGCCGCTCGGTGTGAACGGATCGATCGCGATTCAAGCGCGGCAGAGTCTCGATGAAACGCAATGGCTGCTCGAACTGGCTGACAAACACCCAAGCATTAAAGGCGTTGTGGGCTGGGTCGACCTCCGATCCACCCGGCTCGAGGACCAATTGGCAAAGTTCCAAAACCACCCGCGCTTTGTGGGTGTGCGCCACGTGGTCCAAGACGAACCTGACGACAGGTTCATGCTGGGCGAACCATTCCAGCGTGGGATCCGCCAACTTGAACCGTTCGCTTTGACTTACGATTTGCTGATTTTTCCCAGGCAGCTGCCGGCCGCGATTCAATTGGCGGAGAGATTTCCAAATCAACCTTTCGTTCTGGATCACATCGCCAAACCCGCGATCAAAAGTTGCGAGCTCAAGGTCTGGTCAACCCAGATCCAGGAACTGGCGCGGCGTCCGAATGTCTGGTGCAAAGTTTCGGGCCTGGTGACTGAGGCAACCTGGGGAGGCTGGCGGCAGAATGATTTTCGCCCGTATCTGGATCTGGTCTTCGAGCATTTCGGCGAAGACCGGCTCATGTTCGGTTCCGATTGGCCTGTCTGCCTCCTGTCCGCCAGTTATCAAGAGGTGTTTGGGATCGTCTTCGAATGGCTGCGCCAAGCTCCTGAATCGACCCGCCATAAAATCTTCGGCGCGAACGCCGCGAAATTTTACCGGGTAAAAAATTAAATTAAGTTTGAACCGGCTAGGCCGCGTCAGTAAAGTTTTGGCCAAACATTTACCCGGCGTTACCGCAAGCTGCAGAAGGTCTGTCTTGCTCGAACGCGGCAACGCCAAAAGTAAACTTTGCCTATGAAGAACGCCCTTGTACTCCTCGCGACTGCTGCTGCCTTCGGCTTGCCAACCGCCACGTTTGGCGCCGCCAAGGTCGATTTCGCCAAGGACATCCAGCCCATTTTCGAAAAGAATTGTTACAAATGCCACGGCCCTGAAAAACAAAAGGGCAAACTCCGGCTCGACGCCAAAGATTCGGTTTTTAAACGCAAGGCCGACGACCAGGTGCTCGTTCCCGGCAATGCAGACAAAAGCGAAATGGTCCGCCGGATCAACCTGCCGAAAGACGACGACGATTTCATGCCCGCCAAAGCGGATCCGCTTTCCAAGGCGCAGATCGAACTGATCAAGGAATGGATCAATCAAGGCGCCGATTGGCCTGACGCCATCGCAAAAACGGACAAACCGAAGGAAGAGAAAAAGCCCGCGCCCGCCGCGGCCGCCCAGGTTGATTTTGCCAAAGACATCAAGCCGATTTTCGAGCAGAGCTGCGTGCGCTGTCATGGCGCGGAAAAGCAAAAAGGCAAACTCCGGCTCGACACCAAGGAAGCCGCCTTGAAAGGCGGGGCCGACGGGGTTGTGCTGGCGCCGGGTCATCCCGAAAAGAGCGATCTCTGTCGGCGCATCAGTTTGCCCGCGGATGACGATGATGTGATGCCGAACAAAGGCGATCACCTGAGCAAAGCTCAAATCGCTTTGATCGCGAACTGGATCAAGCAAGGCGCGCAATGGCCCGATGGGCTCGTGCTCAAAGCCGCCAAGCCCGCTGAAAAACAAGTGGCCGCGGCTTCGGCTTCGACCCCAGGCCAAATCGATTTCGCCAAACAGATCCAACCGATTTTCCTGAAGAGCTGCATTGAATGCCATGGGCCGGAAAAACAAAAAGGCAAACTCCGGCTCGACACGAAGGAAGCGGCCTTGAAAGGCGGCTCTGACGGCGTCGTGCTAACCCCTGGCCATGCGGACAAGAGCGATTTGTTCCGCCGAATCACATTGCCGGCCGGCAGCGACGATGTCATGCCGCAGAAAAGCGATCCGCTGAGCAAGGCGCAAATTGAATTGATCCGTCAATGGATTGATCAGGGCGCGAATTGGCCTGATGGCCTGACGATCCTCGCCAAAAAAGCTTCGACCAAATCCGGGCTGCCCAAGGCCGCGAACCACACCCCTTCGCCGGCGGAGCTGCAAGCGATCGCGGAGTTGGAAAAAATGGGAATTCCAGTCCGGCCGATTGCGCAAAACGTGAATTGGCGCGAAGCCAACTTGCGGCTGATGGGGACCAACGTCACGGGAAAAGCAATCGAACAATTAAAGAACGTGGCCGGCCTGATTGATCTCAATCTTGGCGGCACCCCGCTGACGGACGCCGAACTCGCGAATCTGCGCGGGTTGACGAACTTGACCCACTTGCACCTCGAAAAAACTCCCATCAGTGATGCGGGCTTGGCGAACCTTAAAGGTTTCAAGGAACTATCGTATCTGAACCTTTACGGCACCTCCGTCACTGACGCAGGCCTGAAGAATCTCAGTGGGCTGACCAATTTGGAGCATTTGTATTTGTGGCAGACCAAAGTCACCGACGCCGGCGTGGCCGAACTCAAGAAGGCGCTGCCTGAAGTGGATGTGAACCGCGGCTGGGACCTGGCAGCCGCAGTGAAAAAAGACGAGCCGAAGAAAGAGGAGAAGAAGGAAGAGAAGAAATAATTCTTGGGCTCGTGAGGCGCGCCTCAGACCAGGCGAGTTCACCAACTTTTGAGGTTCAAGCAATCTAGCAAAGTTTCGAAAGGCAGCGCGTCCCGCTGCCTTTCTTTTTGCGATTTTTGCCGTTGCACTCTCGTCCACGTTCCGTAAAAGTCACACTCACAAACCACCTTCACAATTCAAACGAGTTATGACCATACCTTGGAAACAGCTCTTTCTCGCAGGATTCGTCAGCGCATTTTCCAGCGGACTTGCCGCCGAAACCGAACCCGGGTTCACGAGTCTCTTTGACGGACAGTCGCTCGACGGCTGGACCTTGGTCGGAAAACACGGCGAAGGTTACGGCGTCAAGGACGGCGTCATTTATTGCGCGAAAGGCGGCGGCGGAAATCTGCTCACCAAAAAGGAATTCGAGGATTTCATATTTCGCTTTGAGTTTAAACTCGAAGCCGGATCCAACAATGGAGTCGGCATTCGGGCGCCGCTCGACGGCGATGCTGCTTACATGGGAATGGAAATCCAAATTTTGGATGACGCGGATAAACGGTATGCGGGCTGGTTGAAAGACGTTCAGCGGCACGGCTCGATTTACGGCGTTATTCCCGCCAAAACCGGCGCGATGAAGCCGGTCGGCGAATGGAACCAGGAAGAAATCACCGCCAAAGGCCGCCACATCACTGTCAAATTGAACGGCAAAACAATCGTCGATGCCGACCTTAATTCAGTCACGGATCCCCATCTCCTCGCGCAGCATCCTGGATTGCTCCGGCAGCGCGGCCATATCGGTTTTCTCGGCCACAATGATTATGTCGAAGTCCGCAACCTGCGGGTGAAGGAAATCACCGCGGATCATAAGGACAACCACGCCCCGGAAGGTTTCGTGGCGCTGTTTGACGGGAAGGATCTGAAAGGCTGGAAGGGACTGGTCGCCAGCCCACCCAAACGCGCCCAAATGTCGCCGGATCAATTAGCCGAAGCCCAGAAGAACGCCGACCAAAAAATGCGCGACCATTGGAAAGCTGAGAATGGCGAAATCGTTTTTGATGGCCACGGCGACAGCCTCTGCACGTTGAAGGATTACGGCGATTTCGAACTGTGGGTTGATTGGAAGATCCCCCCGCGCGGCGACAGCGGGATTTATCTGCGTGGCTCTCCCCAAATCCAGATTTGGGAACCCAAGAGCCCAGGCCAATTCACGCCCCCAGACGGTTCGGGAGCGCTCTACAACAACGAAAAGAATCCCAGGCATCCCCTCAAATTCGCGGATAACCCGGTCGGAGAATGGAATCATTTCCGGATCTTGATGCAGGGCGAAAAGGTCACGGTCTTTTTAAACGAGCAGCTGGTCGTCAACAACGTGACCATGGAAAATTATTGGGAACGCCAGAAGCCTATTTACCCGACCGGCCAGATTGAACTGCAAAATCACGGCGGGCCGCTCTGGTTTAAGAATATTTACGTTCGCGAACTTCGCCGCGAGTAACGCCCTCCAGCAGTCATTCGTTGGGTTCTAGCGCTGCCTTTCGATGAAGGTCATTGCCCAGCGATGGCCTTGTTTTGGGTTTTGGATTTCAGGGTTTCGGGATTGTTTCGGATTTCGTGCTTCGGATTTAAGTATCCTCCATTCGAATTTCAAATTCGTTTGGCTGGTTTTCACACAGACGGTAACGCCGGCTCGAACAATTTCTTTTATCCTGCAGAGGAGTTATCCCTTCGTTGCCAGCTCCCCTTCAGAAAGCGCGCAGCAAATTCCACCCCATCATCGCCAATAAACGAAACGCCGCTTCGCATCCATCTCCCCACAGTCGTTCGACAAACGTGGAAAGATTCGATGACGATTATGAGGACTGCGAACGTTGGACCCGAAAAAACACATTTCAAAATTCTCCCGGTTACATTGCTGGTTGCGCTCTGCCAAATGTTCGTCAGCGCGGGAGAAAACTCGCTGCCGGGCAGCGGCATTTCACCAATCAGCACCAGCCCGCAGCTGCGGTTGTCTTTGGTCGGATCGGAGGTCGTCTTGGATTACCAACTGACGGGCTCGGGGACCTTCAGCATTCTCCATTTCGATGACTTGGCCGAGATTCGAACCGCTGGCCAACTCGCCTTCACCGGCCCATCGCCGAAAACAAAACGCGGCCAAATGGTCGCGCCGATGCTCGGCACTGCGCGGACATCCTTCTTCGTGCTGCGCGAGAACACGAACCAAATCTCTTCACGAATGATTTGGGTTTCTCCAGGCCGCTTCACCATGGGGAGTGACACGTACGAAGCGGGGCGCGAATCGGATGAAGGGCCGCCGCACGAAGTGACCATCGAGAAAGGTTTCTGGCTCGGAAAATATGAGGCAACCCACGCTGAATTCGAGGAGATCACCGGCGATAATCCGAGCCAATTCCAATCGAATGGACCAGAGTTTCCAGTCGAAATGGTGAGCTGGCAGGACGCCGTCCAATATTGCAGTCGCCTGACCGAACGGGAACAGCAAGCCGGCCGGTTACCCGCTGGATATGTCTATCGATTGCCCACGGAAGCCGAGTGGGAATACGCCTGTCGCGCTGGAACCGCCACGCGCCGGCATTTCGGGGATGACCCGTACGACACCGAGATTTCACAATACGGCTGGCATGGCTCGATCTCAGACAGCACAACGCATCGGGTTGGTTTGTTGCGCGCGAATCCCTGGGGGTTTCACGATATGTACGGCAATGTGTTCGAATGGTGCCTCGACATTTACGCGCCATATCTCGACGGCGCCGCAAAGCCGAACCCAAAAGGCGCTCATGTCTGGCGAGGCGGAAGCTGGTACTGCCCCGTGAACGTCCTTCGCTCAGCCGATCGCCATGGCATTGCGCCGGAGAGATGCTCGTTCCTGGGTTTCCGCGTCGCTCTAGCCCCTGCCCTCGCGGAATGACCTAGCCGAATTTCGAATTCACTCGAACCTTCGCGAGAGTATTCTTCGCGCTTCCCTCGCTATCATAATTCGAGCGAGGCTCTCTTGGGGTTGTGCTGCCCGCAGGTTTCCATTACAAACTGCGAGAGAAGAAGGGGAAGCCGCATGCCGAACATCCGCTGCGCCCTCATTCTTTGTCCGTAAATATGCGCTACTCTCTTGCAGTTTTGGCGGTGCTTTGTTGTGCCGCACTAAGTTCATCACCAGTTTTCGGAGAACGGCTGTCTGTTCGCTCATCTGGAGCAGGCCCCGTGATCGAGTTCGAGACGAGCCGGAATGGCCCGTTTCTTATTCAAAGTTCGCCATCGCTGAATCTGCCCGCATGGAAAGATTGGGCCGGGTGGAATCAAACTGGCTCCACCGTTCCGTGGCTCGAGCGTGATTCCAGAACCCATGCCGCCCGGTTTTTCCGAGCCATTTCCGCGGCTGACCTCCCACCCCGCGAACGGGCTCCAAATTTTCGACTGCTCGACGATGGACTCAAGTCCTGGGACCTGGCGTACCATCAAACAAACGGGGCCATCGTTCTGGTCTTCATTGACAGCCGCATCGTCGATTTGGCGGCGCGCGAAATGGTTGATCAAATGACCACGACCTTTGAAGGAAAAGGCGTCTCGTTTTGGCTGATCGACTCTGCGCCCGAAGATGCGTCGGCCCCGCCCAAAACGATCAACACTAATCCGAACCCGCGCCTGCCGCTTTTATCTGACAGCGCACAATTAGTCGCGCGCGTCTACGGCATCGAGGCGACCCCAACGGCGGTGGCGATCGATTCCGCCAGCGGAATGGTTCTCTATCGCGGACCAATCGCGAGCTCCGCAAGCCCATCAGAGCTGCTTAAAAATGCGCTGGAAGAATTCCTGCAATCGAAGCCATTGACTGTTTTCCAAGCGCCTGAAAGCGGATTCGCTCTCACCTTCAAGAATGCCGCCAAACCGAGCTACGCCATCGATGTGGCGCCGTTGCTCCAAACGAAATGCGCCGCCTGCCACAGCCAGGGAAACATCGCGCCGTGGGCGTTGACGGATTATCAAACGGTTCGGACCTACGCTCCATTAATTCGCGAAAAGTTGTTAACACAGCAAATGCCTCCATGGCATGCCGACCCGCGGTTCGGAAAATTCTCCAACGACGCATCTTTAAAGCCGGCGGAGTCGGCCATGTTGGTGGATTGGATTGAGCACGGCGCGCTCCGCGGCGATGGCGCTGATCCTTTGGCCGAGGCGCCGCCGCCGCCACTCGATTATCCGGTGACATGGCCGGCTGAATTGGGAAAACCAGATTTCATTGTTTCGATTCCCAAACAAACGCTGCCCGCCACTGGCGAAATTGCTTACCGCTATCTCGAAGTCACTACAACCATTCCGAGCAATGTTTGGCTCCGGGCCGCAGTGGTCCGGCCGGGCAACCGGCGCTCCGTCCATCATTGCCTTGTTTTTCTCGGAAATCGCCTCGACGTGTTGCTCGGCAGCGCAGGCGGGCTGGGCGGATTTTTCGCAGGGTACGTCCCCGGCGTGAAAGCGACGGTTTTCCCTGGCAACACGGGAAAGTTTCTCACCCAAGGGCAAGTCATCACGTTTCAGATGCACTACACCGCCACGGGCCAGACGGAGACGGACCAGACTGAGATCGGCTTTTACACGATGCCAGCGCCTCCTGCCCTCGAACTGAAAACCGGCTCAGCCTATTCGGTCAACATTGATATCCCGCCGGGCGCTCCCGAGGTTGTGCTGCAAGCCCAGACTGTTCCCTCAAAGACCAAAGATATCCTGCTTTACGAAATGAGCCCGCACATGCACTACCGCGGTTCGTGGTTTCGATTCGAAGCCCGTTACCCGAACGGCACGAGCGAGATTCTCCTTTCGGTTCCGAAGTACGAATTCCATTGGCAAACGCTCTATCGTTTGGCTGAACCGAAGCGGTTGCCAGCGGGGACTGCCATCCGTTGCACTGGAGCATTCGACAATTCGGCGCGCAACCCCGAGAATCCCGATCCGACTCAGCGGGTCCGATTTGGCGAGCAGACAGATGACGAGATGTTCATTGGCTATTTCAACTACTCCGAAGCGCCCTGAGCAACGCAGCGCTGAGGAACCGGCCTTCAGGAACGCAGCGTTCACGCTGCAGCCAAGGCGTTGCGCCAATGCTGCGGTGATTACTCTTCGGCTGCAGGCTAAAGCCCACGTTCCGATCGTATGCCGCTGCCGCTCTGGACCGGAACGCAGCGTTCACGCTGCAGCCAAGGCGTTGCAACAATGCCGTGGTGAGTCGCCGATTCTGCAGCCTAAAGGCCGCGTTCCTATCGTCTGCCGCTGCGCCTCCCACCAGGAACGCAGCGTTCACGCTGCAGGCAAGGCGTTGCACCGAGGCCGTATGCGGTTCGCCGGTTGAGTTCGCCCCCAAAACTCCGCCTTACGGGCGGGGGGAAGCAGCGGTTCCGGCCGGCGCCGGCAAACCGAACTGTTGCTGAATGATCTCGTAGAGTTGAGGCATTGCATCGATCGGGCCGAGCGTGATCGCTTCGCCGATGATCAATTGCGGAATTTGGCCGCTGCGCATTTTGATGCTGTTCGCTTCGTAAATTCCGACATCCATTTCGATCTGGGCATCGATCCAAGGATCAGCCAGGGCTTTCTCCAGGTTCTCACGGCCAACCAATGTTTCCGCGTAATTCCGGGCAACCGACGCCGGCACAGGTCGCGGAGGATCGAACAGCCAGTCATCAAATTGCCGGAAAACATTCCGGTTCGCCCGCCAAACAGCCAGCCCGAGCTTTGCGTATTGGCAAGCATTCACATGAGCGGATGGAGTTTGCGGGACCAGACGATTGCAATTCGAGTCAAGCGGCATCGGCAATGAAACAATCGCGAGCTGATTGCTGAAATGTCTCTGCGCTTCGACGATCATGCCGTGCATCCAGCGGCAATGATGACAAGTGTAATCAAACAGGCTTGCGATGACGTGAGGCGCCTCGGGCGAGCCGATCATGGGGAGTTCTTGAAGCTTTAAGCGGAATTGTCCGCCGTGAATTGCCAGGAGCCGTTGCGCTGGCTTGGCCGCTTCAGCCGCCGTTGTGGTGGAAACATTCGTTGCCGGCGGCGTGGTCGGTGGAGCGCTGGCGGAGTCTATTGTCTCTACCCGAAAGCTAGATTTCGTGATCAGCAATTGCCCGGCGATCAGCAGAACCAGCCCCGTGCCGGCCATCGCAAATCCACGCGGCAGCAAACCGGCGGACAAGTTTGAATGCGCCGCTCTTTGGCGCGCCGAGCTCACCAAGAGAACTGCGCCAATCAACCCCGCCCCATGCGCCGCCATGCAATATTTGCAAAAAGCTTTGAGAACGAAAACCTGCAGACCAACAAACCAAACCGCCGCGCCAATGACCACCATCCCGACCGCGTAGAGAGCAGTGATCGCAAATGGCTGCGGGGGCGGCGGCGCTTTCGTCAGTCGGAAACTGCTCCACAATAAAAAGGCGTAAGCCCCCAGGGCGGGCAATGTAACGGGCATTCCGAACCAGTACGCCCAACGGCTTTGCAGAACTTTGTTGCAATCGGACGCTGGTCCGCACCCAGCCACTCCGCCCCCGGCAAGCGAGACGGTCGCCAGATAACCGGCCGCGGCTGCGGCGATCAGCAAAAGCATCCGAGCCGCCCAAATTGCGCCCGCGGGTCGGGCAACGGGCGTGGCGCCCGCTCCACGATTGATTTTGTCTTTCGATCTTCGGCTTGGCATGCGAAGGGTTCGCCGGGGATGAGGTCAGTTGCCCGGGAACCGGAATAGTGTTGCGATTTTTTATCAACAGGCAATTGCCAAAATAAATCGCCCGATTAAAACTCGCTCCGTGGCGTTGGACATCCCCCATTCCGAAACTGCGGCCCTGCTCGGCCTCGGATCAAAGTCGATTCCGGTGCGTTTCGTCCGCAAGCGCCAAGCCCGGCGTTACGTGCTTCGCGTAAAGGCGGGCGGCATCGCGCAGGTGACGATTCCGGCGGGAGGTTCTATCGATGAAGCGCTGGTGTTCGCGCGGAGGCATCAATACTGGATCGAGAAACAGTTGGAAAAGCTGGCTCAAGCGAAGCGCCAACCCTGGACCGCCGGCGCCACCATTCTTTTCCGCGGTGAACCCGTGCGGCTTTCTGTCGAGCCCAACGGAAGCCGTTTCCATATTCGATTCGCCAACCACGGTTTTGCGCTGAGAACACCCAGTGAAAACGGAAGGCAACCACACGCTGAGCCGATGAATTCCCTCTGTCCCAGCCAGGGAGAGCCTGCCCAGGAAACAGCGAGCGAACCAGCTCGCCTTCCGTCCGGCGAAATTCTCGATCTGCGGCCAAGCGTCTCGAATTACTTAAGGTCATTGGCGGAGCTGGAATTGCCCCCACGAGCAATGCTGTTAGCCCAGCAACATCAGCTCCCGGTCCGGCGCGTCACCGTGCGGGACCAGCATTCGCGCTGGGGTTCGTGCTCGGTCCGTGGAACGATTTCGCTCAATTGGCGGCTCATTCAAACTCCGCAATTCGTTTCCGATTACATCGTCCTGCACGAATTGATGCACTTGAAGGAAATGAACCACTCGGCCAGATTCTGGCAGCTGGTTCAGGAGGTCTGCCCCAATTACGAAACTGCTGAACGGTGGCTCAAGGTTGAAGGCAGGCAACTAATCTGACATTCCGACTTGGACGAAACGCCAGTTGCGGCTAGATTCGCTTTGCGCTCGCACACCGGCGCAATAGGCTGAACAACTTCGCCCGGTCGAGGACCGGTCACGTCGGGAATCAAAAAGGAAATGCCATGAAAACGAATACTTCCATTCTTTTGCCCTTGGTTATCGCCATCGTCAGTTTGAATTCTCCGCTTCGAACAGTCGCCCAGCATGAAGCCCATAAAGACCAGCACGCCTCCGCTTGGACGAATGTCAAAGAGGCTGTCGCGGTCATGCACCCGACCCAGGGCAACAAGGCCCACGGCACGGTCCGTTTCGTGCAAGCTGGCGAGAAAGTGAAGGTCACCGCCACCTTGATGGGGCTAACGCCCGGCGCGATGCACGCCATCCATGTGCACCAATTCGGCGACTGCAGTTCGCCCGATGGCATGAGCGCCGGCGGCCATTACAATCCAGAAGGCCATCCGCACGCTTTGCCCACGAAAGAAATGCGGCATGCTGGGGACCTCGGCAATCTGCAGGCCGACAGCGAAGGCAAGGCCAATTATGAAATCACCGTCGACAACATCTCCGTCGCGGGCGTGAAGAATCCGATCATCGGCCGGGCCGTCATCGTGCACGCCAAACAAGACGACGGCAGCCAGCCGGTCGGCAATGCGGGTGGACGAATTGCGTGCGGAGTGATTGGCGTGGCGAACTCAGCGCCGGCAAAATGACTCCCTGGCTGTAGCCACCGAGGCAACGAGGCGGACCGGAACGCAGGCGTTTACGCTGCAGCCGAGGCGTTGCACCAAGGCCGGGGTGAGTCCTCCGATATTGGCGAAGGATTGCGAAGTCCTTTCGCCCTTTCAAGATTTGGGTTTTATTTAGTCATTCGTTCATTCCGTCATTCGTCATTTCCCTGCGCGAGCCACCCGTAAAACTCCGAGGTCTCGGTAGCACCCAAAAGGCTTAAGAGCAGTTTCCGGAAACTCTGGTCAGTCCGAGCTCCGCGGATGGCTTCAGGGCTTGCCCGCTCTTGCAGTCCTGCAGGAACTGTGCTGTATTGTGGCAGCTTGTCGGTGGACGCAACCTGAGCCTCGCAAAAAGATAAATTATGGAAACTGCCCAAGAGAGCCCGATCATTGAGAAGACAATTGAACTTTGCCAAACGATCCTGGCCCATCCCCAATTTCAGGAGATCCGCCGGCGCATCGATCTCTTCATGGCGGACGAAGAAGCCAAAGTCCAATTTCGCAATGTGAATGAAAAGGGAGAGTACCTTCACCACAAGCAGGAGCAAGGATTCCCGCTCGGCCCGGAGGAGATCGCCGACTTCGAGAAGGAACGGCAGGCGCTGTTAAATAATCCCCTCGCCCGCGATTTCCTTTCGGCTCAGGAAGAGATGTTCAAGCTCCAGGATTCGGTCGGCAAGTATGTCGCGAAAACATTCGAGCTCGGCCGCCTTCCTGAATCCGAAGATCTATGCTGCGGCAACTCCGGTTGCGGCTGCCATTAGGGTCATTCGCTTCCCGGTCTGAGCATCAAAAATCCGGCAGGCCGTGAGTTGGACCTGAACCGTTTTTCCTATCGGCGGGCTGTAATCCGGCGCTGTTCTGGCAACGCATCGCGCGGCGCCAAGACGCAGCCAAATCAGGTTGTCAGCCCCGAGATGCTCCACCCTTTCAACGATGGCGGCAATCTTTCCCGGCATTGCTGAGTCACTGAGAGCGATTTCTTCCGGCCGAATTCCCAAAAAAAGTTCATGCCCAGCTGGAATTCCCGCCGCCGAGTCGATTTCCATTTCCGGAAATCCGGCGCGGCTGACGAAACACAATTTCCCATCGCACAGCTCGGCTTTGCCTGGAAAGAAATTCATCGGAGGCTGCCCGAAGAATTCCGCCACGAATCGGTCCGCCGGCTCACGATAGAGGGTTAACGGCGCGGCGCATTGGCGCATTTGCCCCCGGTCCACCACGGCGATTCTTTGGCCCAGGCGCATCGCTTCTTGCTGGTCGTGGGTGACATAAACCGTGGTGCAGGAAAACTGGTGGTGCAGCCGAAGGATCTCTTCGCGAAGTTCATCCCGCCAGACAGCGTCGAGCTGCGCCAGCGGTTCGTCCAACAACAAAATTCCAGGCCGGCAAACCAGCGCGCGGGCGAGCGCCACGCGCTGGCGTTCACCGCCTGAAAGTTGCTCCGGCATCCGCGGCAACAGCTGACCCAAACCCAATGTTTTCGCGGCCGCGTCGATTCGTTCGCTGATTTCAGTTTTGGCAAGCTTCCGCAGCTTCAAGCCGAACCCCAAATTTTCACGCACGGTCAGATGCGGGTACAACGCCGCCGATTGAAAAATCATGGCGACGCCACGCGCGCCCGGCGGCGTCTCGTTGACCAGGGCCTGCCCGAATCGCACCTCTCCTTGCTCGGGCTTCTCCAGACCTGCGATGACCCGGAGCAGCGTGCTCTTTCCCGCTCCGGACGGACCCACTACCACCAGGAATTCCCGATCAGCAATGGCCAGGTTGAAGTCGTCCAACGCGCGGCAGGTTTCCCCGGCGGATGTGCGGAAGCCCTTCACTAAACCATTCAGCAAGATCGACGGCATGCCGGGCCACTGTGGAAGTAGAATGCCCGAATTTCAAATTTGAAATCGGGCCACGCCGGAGGAATCAGGAATCACCAATCACCAATCACGAATCACGAATAACGAATCACGAATAACGAATAACGAATAACGAATCACGAATCACCAATCGCCAATCACCAATCGCCAATCACCAATCGCCAATCACCAATCGCCAATCGTCAATCATCAATCGTCAATCGACTGGCTCCACTCTTCGCGTGACAACAATTCTGTCGCAGGCAAACTACCGCGCAATGTGGCCGGCGTTTCTGACAACGATTTTATTTTCGATCTCAGCCGTATCGGCACATCGATCAACCAAGCTGCTCGGAGGCAGCGTGGCGAATTTCTGGAGAATCCTGCTGGCCACGGTTGTCTTAGGGCTCTGGGCCCACACTTTCGGGCAAGGTCTGCGTGGTCGCGCGTTTCCCATCTTTCTCTTGAGCGGCTGTGTCGGTTTTGGCTTGGGAGACTTGGCGCTGTATCACGCCTTTCCTCGAATCGGTTCGCGACTTTCCATCTTGTTGGTCCATTGTTTGGCCGCGCCATTTGCCGCGGTTGTCGAATGGCTTTGGCTGGGCAATCGATTGACAGTGCCGCAAAGCATTTGCGCAATCGCCATTTTGGCGGGAGTTTGTCTGGCCTTAGCGCCCGGCCGGCATCTCCAAGTGACGCGTGAAAGTTTAATTGCGGGAATCGCTTTTGGAGTCTTCGCGGCGATTGGGCAGGCGTCGGGCGCGGTGCTCAGCCGAAAAGCGTATGAGGTTGCGCGCGCCGCGGGCCAAACGATCGACGGGATGACAGCTGCGTACCAACGGATTTTAGCCGGACTCGCGGTGGCTATTGTCTCGCTCGTTTTTTTGAGGAACCGATCCGGCGCGGAAGAAACGGAAGCGGAGAGCGAATCAAAGGCGGGGCGGCCTCGTTGGCGGCGTGCCTGGCCATGGGTCGTTTCAAACGGTCTGGCTGGACCTGCCTTGGGGGTGAGTTGTTATCAATGGGCGCTGGCGACCACGCCGACTGGCATCGTGCTCCCCATCATCGCGATCACTCCGTTGATGGTGATGCCGCTCGCTCGAATTACCGAAGGCGACCGACCGACCCGCCGTTCTCTGATTGGCGGAGTGATTGCGGTGATCGGGGCGATTGTGCTGACTCAAGTGCGTTAGCCGCGGACGACTGGTGAATGGTTCGCTCGGGAAAAACCCAAACAGCGAAATGATATGAAATGGACTTCTTACGGGCCGGATGGGCTTTTGTTCCGCTTTGCCGATCGGGTCGGCGAAAAAGCATTCACGCGCGTCCGAGCAATTTTCCACGAATTGGAAATCCATCCGCCTCCAGGCCTTCTCGAAGTCGTTCCTGGATTTACCACGGTGCTGCTCGAATTTGCGCCGAGACAACATCCGACGCCCGCGGAGATGGCGCCAGAATTGGCCCGCCGCCTTTCTTCCGCGTCGGCCCCGAAGCTTGCCACGCCGGCGACAATCGAGATTCCCGTCAAGTACGACGGCCCTGATCTCGGCCGGGTTGCTGCCCATCACAATCTTTCTATTTCGGACGTTTGCCAGATCCACTCGGGCCGAGTCTACACGGTTTTCCTGCTCGGCTTCGCCCCGGGGTTCCCGTACTTGGGCGAATTGGATTCGCGCTTGCACACGCCGCGCTTGCCGGAACCACGACCGCGCGTGGAGGCAGGCTCTGTTGCGATTGGCGGCGAACACACCGGGATTTATCCCATGCCCACCCCCGGCGGGTGGAACATCATCGGACACACCACGACGCAGGTTTTTTCCGTCGAACGCGGCAAAGCGGATAAGGACGAACAGAAAATGTTTCTGTTAAAGCCAGGTGACCGCGTCAAGTTCGTGCCTGAAACAATTCCTGCGGCTCCTGATTCAAAGCGCTCCAAATGAGCCTCGAAGTTTTCAAAGTCATCGACCCCGGCCTCGGGGCAACGGTGCAGGACCAAGGCCGGCGCGGCTGGCAGCGGTTTGGCATCCCGCCAAGCGGCGTGCTGGATGATCATGCGGCAGGTTGGGCGAACAAACTTTTGGAAAACCCCGCCGGCGCGCCCGTGTTGGAATTGCTGCTTCAAAGCGCGCGGTTATCAGTCCTGCGAGATTGCTGGATCGCCGTCACTGGCGCAGACACCGAATCAAATATCTCTCCGTGGCGCGCGGTGCGAGTAGAACAGGGAACCTCGATCGAGTTTCGTCACAACCGAAGCGGCGTCTGGATTTACCTGGCGGTGGAAGGCGGATTCGAAGCTGACTCTCTCTTCGGCAGCGCCAGCGCCCTGCCCCGCGCGCAGCTTGGAAAGATTTTAGCGACGGGCGATATTTTGCAGCGGCGCGATGTCCGCTCATTTCAATTCAAGACGGGCGTGGGCGGCGTGAGCGCGGCTTGGAGCGAACGGCGGACCTACGATTCTCCCCCGCCCATTCGGGTTTACGCCGGACCTCAATGGGACCTGATTGCGGAAAGCGCGCGCCAAAACTTTTTCGAACAAAGCTGGAAAGTCGGCCCGCAAAGCGATCGAGTCGGATATCGGCTCGTGGGAACGCCATTGCCCGCCGGCACGGCCCACATTATCAGCGAGCCTGTCCGACCAGGAACAATTCAGCTCCCGGACAATGGGCTTCCCATTGTGACGATGCGCGACGGCCCTACCGTCGGCGGTTACCCGAAGCTCGGCTGGGTTCATCCCGCGGACCTTTCGTGGCTGGCCCAAAGCCGGCCAGGCCAGACGATCCGGTTTCAACTGGTGACATGAGCGTGGATCTGAATTGTGATCTCGGCGAAACAGAAGCGCCGCGCGTCACCGCAGGCCTGATGCGATGCGTGACCTCAGCCAACATCGCGTGCGGCGGCCACGCCGGGGACGTGAGCAGTGTGCGGCGTTGTCTGCGGCTGGCGAAACGGTTTAAGGTTCGAGTCGGCGCTCATCCCGGCTTCCCGGACAAACAAAACTTCGGACGCGCTCGAATCGCGCTGGCGGCAGGCGAACTCGAGTTGTTGTTGCTGCACCAGGTCAGTGGATTCGAGAAACTAGCCACTGACGAAGGCCTCGAACTGCACCACATCAAATTGCACGGAGCGCTTTACCACGCGGTTGAAGAGAGCCCGCTCTTGGCCCGCGAGTACATTTCTGCAATTAAACGTTGGTGGCCCAAAACAAAAATCTACGCGCGTTCAGGCGGCGCCGTCGCCAAGCTCCCGAAGCGCTGGAAAGTCGCTGTGTGGGAAGAAATCTTCGCGGACCGGCAATACTCGAAGGACGGCGCTTTGGTTGCCCGCGATCGACCGGGCGCGTTGATCCATTCCGGTGCAGAATGCGAGAGGCGATTGGAAAAATTTCTTCGTAGCGGGAAGATTGAAACTGCGAACGGCGAATTCCTGAAGCTATCGGCGCAAACGGTCTGTCTGCATTCCGACACGCCAAATGCTTTGAACCGCGCCCGCCGGATTTACTCGCTGCTTCAGCGGATGCGGCAACTCGACCGCCCCGGGTAAGCAAGCGGCTACTCAAATGCGCCTGGTCATTCAGGTGGGGCGAGGCTACTGACGAGACGAAGTTCATGGTCGCAATGCATGCAGCGGTTGCATGGAGGCTACCCATCAACGTCCGCAATCGAGCGCTGCCAAATCCAGGCGCACGTGCATCCAGATTTGGCATCGGCTTCATGGCCCCGACTCACGTGCAATCTCTGGAGCGATCTCAACTCTTCTCGATTGGCACGCCGACCAAATTTCCGTATTCGGTCCAGCTGCCGTCGTAATTCAGCACCGTTTTCAACCCGAGAAGGTATTTTAAAACGAACCATGTGTGGCTCGATCGCTCACCAATCCGGCAATACGCGATCGTTTCCTTGTTCGCATCGACTCCTTTTTGCTGGAGATAAATCGAGCGCAATTCATCCGCTGGTTTGAACGTGCCATCCGCTGCCACCGCGGTGCTCCAGGGAATGCTCTTCGCCCCTGGAATATGGCCGCCGCGTTGTGCGGTCTCGCTCATCCCGGGCGGCGCGATGACTTTCCCGGTGAATTCATCCGGGCTGCGCACGTCGACCAGATTAAACTTGCCCGACTTCGAGGCTTCAAGAACCTGCGGCACGTGCGCACGCAACTCGAAATGCGTTTCGGTCACTTTGTACTGGGTCGGTTTGATGGTGGGCTTGTCCGTCGTGAGCGGCTTGTCCGATTCGTTCAGCCACTTGACGCGGCCGCCATTCATCAGCCGGACGTCTTTGTGGCCGTAAATTTTGAACAACCAGAATCCGTAAGCTGCGAACCAATTATTATTGTCGCCGTAAAGAATGACCGTGTCGTTCGGAGAAATGCCCGCCTCACTCACGAGCTTTGCGAACGCCTCTTTGCTGATGATGTCGCGGCGGACCTGGTCTTGCAGTTGCGTCTGCCAGTTAAAACCGACCGCGCCGGGGATATGGCCCGCGTCATAGGCCTTCGTATCGACGTCTATCTCGACGATTTTAATCCCGGGTTTCCCCATGTTTTCCTTAACCCAGTCGGTCGACACCAACACTTCAGGATGAGCAAAATCAGCCATAAAAATTCCTTTTTCTTCAAGCGCCAGGCGCCAAGCCGGCAATGTGTTTCACCATGTTTGAGGTGTATTTAAAAACGTTGTCCGGAAAAATCATCACCCCAAACCCAGCCTTATCTCGGCGTATGATTTCCAAGGCCCCTTCGAAAATCAATCCTGAACTCGGCCCCGCCAGCAGCCCTTCCTTCTGACACAGGTCGAGCGCACGCGTGTAAGCCAGCTTGAAGTCAATCTCCAAAATGTCGTCGATCAACGAAGCGTCAAACAGCTTCGACGCCCCTAACTGCTGCACGTTCCGCAACCCGGGAACGTCGTGCCCCTCCGTCGGCTGCACCGCGATGACTTTGATGTCCGGGTTTTTCGTCCGGAGAAATTTGCTCGTCCCGGTCACCGTCCCGCAGGTCCCCAGCGAAACAAACAGGTGGGTCACCTTGCCTTCGGTCTGCCGCCAAATCTCCGGACCTGTCGTGCGAAAGTGCGCGTCCGAATTCTTCTCGTTCTCGTACTGGTTGGGCATCGCATATTTGTGCTGCGAAGCTTTCGCGTGCGTCTTCGCCAGGTTAATCGACCCATCGCCCAATCCCGGCGCCGGACATAAATCGTCCGACACCACGTCGAGATCCGCTCCGGCAATTTTCAGCAAAACTTTTTTCTCGAGCGGAATCTTGTTCGGCACGACCGCTCGCATGTGGTAGCCGCGCGCCCGCGCCATCGCCGCCAAACTGATTCCAGTGTTGCCGGAAGTCGGCTCGACCAAACCCCGGCCATCGCCGACTTGTTTCCGCTCCTCCAAATCCCGCAACATCGCCCAAGCCGCGCGGTCTTTCACCGACCCGAATGGGTTGGTCCATTCCAGCTTGGCGAAGAGCGAAAATTCACGAATGGGATTGAGCCGATTGATCCGGACGAGCGGCGATGGATTTTCCTCCGTCGGCAGCATCTCAAAAATGTCGTTATAAACCCGAAGTTGATGATTCATGGCAGTAAGTTAACAGCGTTCGCGTGATTACAGGCAGCGAAGGTGGCGGTGTCAAGCGAGCGTCAGATTTTGGGTTCTTCTTTTGACACTCTCGCCGAAAAACCTCTCGGACTCTTGGATCAATCAAATCCGAAATTCGAAGCTCTAAATTCGACCTGTCCTCCGAAGCTTCAGCGAAGGAGGAAACAAATTCGAATGACGAAAATTCAAAGCTCAAAACGGGAAGGGCCTTCGATAAAAGTCAAACGTCCACCCATGGCCTTGTTTTGGGTTTTCGATTTGGAAGTTTCGAAATTGTTTCGGATTTCGGATTTAGCGCTTCGGATTTAAAGATCCTCATTTCGAATTTCAAATTGCTCTGGCCACATGGATGGCAAGAGCGGCAATGACGACGCTCGTGTAGCCGCCGAGGTAAGGAGGCGGAAGTATGCACCAGTTCCAATGCCTCCTCCCCCTCGTCACCTCGGCGGCTACAGGTACGGCTTCGTCCGCCTCCTTCCCTCGGCGGCTACGTGTACGGCTTCGTCCGCCTCAGCTCGGCGGCTACATCTCCACTTGAACCGCCCGTCGAATTACCGTTTATTGGCAAGCAATCATGAGCTGGAAGAACCTTTCACGAGCGATTCTTTTTTCCACACTTGCTCCGCTCCTCGGGCAGACCATGGCCGCGCCCGGGGAAATCCGCGCGTTTGTCGAGAACCACTGCGCCGATTGCCACGACGCCGACATGAAAAAAGGCGGGCTCGATCTGATGTCGCTGAAGTTCGATCTCGAGAGCTCTCAGAACTTTGCCGCTTGGGTCAAGGTCCATGACAAAGTCGCCGCGGGCGAAATGCCTCCGAAGAAAAAACCACAACCCGAGCCCGCCGACCGCGCATCGTTCACCAATGCACTGGCGGCTGCTTTATTAACAACTGACCGGCAGCGCGTTGCTCGCGAGGGCCGAGCCACCCAGCGGCGATTGAACCGATTCGAATACGAGGAGACGTTGCGCGATCTCTTTTCCGCTCCGTACCTGGAAGTGAAATCGTTTTTGCCGGAGGACAGCGAAGCGTACGGGTTTAACAAAATCGGGGACGCACTCGATGTTTCTCACGTGCAGATGGCCCGCTATCTCAGCGCGGCGGACTTCGCCTTGCGACAAGTCATGTCACCGCAAACGGCGCGCCCGGAAACGACCACGAATCGTTACGACGCCTGGGACCAGCGGGAGTTCTTCGGCAAAATCACTTTGGCCGGCCCGCTCAATCGCCGAACGTTTCCACTGTTAGGCCTGGCCTTGCAAACCAACCTGATGAAAGACCCGCCACGCCGGGCCGACGCACCGCAAGATCCTCAAGTGCGCGACGCGCGAGCCATGGCCGTCGTCGTCAGCACGTACGAACCGACCGAGATCCGCTTCGGCGGGTTCCGCGCGCCCGTTTCGGGAAGATACAAACTGAAATTCTCCGCCTATAGCATTTGGATGGGGCCGAAATTCACCGAAGTCACTAAAGGTCGGCGACCCGAACCGGTCACGATTTATGCGGAGGTTCCGCCACGCAGCTTGCGAACGTTGGGAAGTTTCGATGCGGGTCCCGATCCGACAGAAGCCGAAATGGAAGTTTGGCTTTTAGCCGGCGAAACAATCCGTCCGGACGCCGCTCGCTTTTTCCGCTCGCGGCCGCCTGACCACAAAAATCCATTGGCCGGCGCCGACGGCATGCCCGGGCTGGCGTTTCGTTGGATGCAAGTCGAGGGTCCGTTGATTGATGAATGGCCACCGCCGGGGCAACGTTTGCTCTTCGGCGATCTGCCGATGGTCGATCGTCCCACTCCACCGCAACAAGACCGCCGCCGCCCATTACCGGCCGGAGTCGACGTCACGTCGAATGCTCCGGATCACGACGCAGCGAGGTTGCTTCGCTCTTTCATGGAACGCGCGTATCGCCGGCCGTTGCGGGACGAAGATGTGAACCGGTTTCTCACGCTCATTCGATCGGCGATGAAATCTGGATCGAGTTTCAGCGAGGCCATGCTGGCCGGTTACACCGCGGTGCTCAGTTCGCCGGCATTTCTCTATTTCAATGAGGCCCCAGGACGGCTCGACGATTTTGCCCTGGCCGAGCGGCTTTCCTATTTCCTCTGGAATTCCGCCCCTGACGCTCGCTTGCGGTCATTGGCAAGCCGCGGCGAGTTGCACCGGCCGGAGATTCTCAAGAGCGAAACCAATCGGTTGCTCGAGGACCCGCGCTCCCGCCGATTCGTGAATGCATTTCTCGATTACTGGCTGGATTTGCGTTTGATCTCGGGCACCGCTCCGGACGAACAGTTATATCCCGATTATCAATTGGATGACCTGCTGGTCGAATCGATGATTGGCGAGACGCAATTGTTTTTCGCGGAATTGCTCAAGCGAAACCTGGGCGTGACAAATCTCGTCACGTCGGATTTCGCGGTGCTGAACGAACGCCTAGCCATGCACTACGGCATTCCCGGAGTCGAAGGGGTCGGTTTGCGGCCGGTCCCCCTGCCCGCCCAGAGCGTGCGCGGCGGTTTGCTCACGCAAGCGAGCGTGCTCAAGGTCACCGCCAATGGAACGACCACTTCCCCAGTCAAACGCGGCGCTTGGATCATGAGCCGCTTGTTGGGCAAACCATCGCCACCGCCGCCTCCCACGATTTCAGCGGTCGAACCGGACATTCGCGGCGCGACAACCATTCGCGAACAACTCGCCAAGCATCGCAATCAGGAATCGTGCGCGGTCTGCCATCGCAATATCGATCCAGCCGGGTTCGCGCTCGAGAGTTTCGATGTCATGGGCGCGTTTCGCGAGCGCTACCGTTCGACCGCGGAAGGCGAACCGATGAAAGGAATCGGCCATAACGGGCTGAACTATCATTTTTTCCTCGGACCTCCCGTTGATTGCACAGGGGAGCTTCCGGACGGCCGCAAATTTCAGGACGTGCGCGAACTCAAACAGTGTCTTTTGGATGATCCGGAACAACTCGCCCGGAATCTCGTGCGGCAGTTGGTCGTTTATGCCACCGGCGCGCCCATTCGATTTTCGGATCGGCCAGCGATCGCAAAAATTCTGGCCCGGAACCGGGGTGAAGGTTATGGTGTTCGCGGGCTGGTTGAGGAAATTGTGGAGAGCGACTTATTTCTAAATAAATAGCCTATGAAGCAGCTACCCGCGAAGCCGTCAGAGAATCCACGTTCGTTTGTTTCCACCAGAAACACGATTTCACGCCGCACGTTTTTGCGAGGCGCGGGCGTGGCCCTTTCCCTGCCATTGCTCGATGCGATGCGGCCAGCCTTCGCTGCCGTCGAATCGGTGAACGCGGCCGCCCCTGGCGCCAGACCGCGCCGGATGCTGGCGATCTGCAATAACCTCGGGTTGCTGCCCGACCAGTTTTTTCCGAAACAAACCGGACGCGATTACGCGCTCTCGCCCTACCTCGATATTCTGAAGGAGCACAGGAATGGCTTTACCGTGTTCAGCGGCGTCTCACACCCGGACGTCGATGGCGGGCATCCAGCGGATATTTGTTTCTTGAGCGCTGCCCCGCATCCTGGCCGGAGCGGCTTCCGGAACACCATTTCGCTCGACCAATACATTGCCGAACGGATCGGGCATTTGACGCGATTCCCTTCTCTCAATCTCGGAGTCAATGTTCAGCGCGGACTGCGCAGTTTGTCCTGGACGAGCTCCGGAGTGATGATCCCGTGCGATGAAAAAGCTTCCGAAGTGTTCCGCCGCATGTTCGTCCAAGGCACCGCCGCGGAGACGGAGACGCAGATGCGCCGGCTCGAGCTCGGCCAGAGCATTCTCGACACCGTGGCGGACCAAGCCAAGGACCTTCAGCGCAATCTGGGCGCGCGCGACCGCGACCGGCTGGACCAATATTTCACCAGCGTGCGCGAACTCGAAAAACGCATGACGATGTCGCGCGAATGGGAACGCAAACCCAAACCGGTCGTGCAAGCTCCGGTGCCGCTCGATCCGGAAAGTCCGCGCGAATACATGGAAAAAGTCCGGCTCATGTACGACTTGGCCAGGCTGGCTTTCGAAACTGATTCGACCCGTTCGGTGGCGATCCTGCTCGATAGCGTGAATTCACCGGCCATTAACATTGATGGAACCAAGATCACCGACGGCTACCACAATCTGTCGCACCACGGGAAATCGGAAAACAAAATCGCGCAGCTCAAAGCGATTGACGAATGGCACATGCGGCTTTTGGGGAATTTGTTTGCGCAGCTCAAGAGCGTTCGCGAGGACAGCGAGACGCTGTTCGACCGGACGATGGTTCTCTACGGCACCAATCTCGGCAATGCCAATACTCACGTGACCACGAACCTGCCGACGCTATTCGCGGGGGGCGGATTCAAACACGGGCAGCACCTTGGCTTCGACACCGAACGCAATTACCCGCTGCCGAATCTTTTCGTTTCGATGCTGCAGCGAATGGGCCTTGAAACCGACAAGTTCGCTTCCGCCACGGGAACCATGCGCGGCCTCGAGATGGCGGGGTAAGGTTGTCAATAGAGAGTTTTGTCCGCTTGCTCCGCCCGGAGGCGAATGCCGCGCAAAGCCTCTCCCGCGTTTTGCATCAAGTTAGGATCGCCTTCGGCAATGACCGCTTGAAGAGCATCGATGCTTTTCGCACCGCCGCATTTCTGCAGGATTTGACAGGCAAGACGCCGGGTTTCAGCGTGTTTTTCCTTCAATAGACCCAAGGCTGCGCCTTCTGCAACGGGGCCAAACTCGGCCAGCGCCTGCGCGGCTTGATGCGCCCCATTTGCGCCGCGCGCGATTAAGTCCGCCAGTGGCGCGATCGACCGATTGTCATTCAACCGGCGCAACGCTTCGATAGCTTGGTACTGTTGCCCGAAATCTTGCTGTTTCAGCATGCGAAGCAGGAGCGGGACCTGTTCATGAGTGGCGGCCTTCGTGAGAACCCGCGCGGCGAGCATGCCCAAAGGGCCATTTTCAGCATCCAAAGCGAACGGGAGCACCGCTGGCAGCAACTTGCTCGCGTAACTATCGACATCGGCGCTCAGCAGACGCTGCGCGGCTTCCATTTGTTGAGGCCGATCGTCGCTTTTTAGCTGCGTCAAGAGTTTATCCACTTCCGTTTCGGTGAGCGCGGCGGGCCCAGTATAGCCCCCTTCGGCCAAGGCTTTGGCCAGTTCATCGCCCTCCAACCGCTCAGCCTGCAGCACGAGCGGCATCCGTTGCACAAAATCGAAGGTGGCCATCACGGTCGCCCCTTCGACTTTTATGCTCCTGATTGCGCCTGCAGTTGGGTCAAAGACAATCTCGCTTTTCGAGGAAAACGAAAGGCGAGGTTCATCGCCCGTCGCCATCCAACTGCGAAATCCAACCTGCTTCTCAAGCCGGACCATATCCCCTGCGGCAGCGGCAAGGTGAACCTCCTCTTTGCGATTGCCCGTAAGGTTCCCAAGCCCGCCAGGAGGGCCCGGGTTAAAACCGCCAACCCTGCTGGAACCGGAAAAGCCCTCTTCCACAGTCACGACGCTCTCGCTTTGCCATCCGTTCGTTCCCTCGAACCGCAGTGCTTCGAAAAAAAGCGTGGCGTAACTTCCAAGCGGTTTGGGCAAGTCGGGAAGTCCAGCCACACGGAGAACACGGCCACGACGGTCGATTTGCGCTTCGTTATACGGCATGAGGGGCGCGAACATCCTTCCGTCCATCAAAGGCAAATTAGGGCCGAATGGCCCGCGCGCGCCAAATGGTGGAACTGGACCGACTCGGATTCTGCCCCCTCCACCTTGTTTGGCTTGCAAACGGCCGCGAAAAAATACGGTGCCCCCATCTTTATCAACCGATCGAACAGCGACCAGGATTACGCCCTCACACCGCATGGGATTGTTTTCGCTCGGCGATTCGATGGTCACGCGATAGGCGTTGGTGCTGCCCTCGACGAATCGGTACTCCAGGCTGTTGGTGGTTTGAACGCCGGAAAAAACCGTTGCAACCGTGAGGATCGACGAGAGAGCAATCAGGACAGGAAAAATGCGGTTCGGTTTCATAGGAATTAAAACGTTGGGTTGGATATAGCAGGTCCCGCTCCAAAGAAGAAGCGTCGGAAGAACCCCTTCGGGTGAACTGCAATGATTTCGGCCGCGTCTGCTTCCGCCATTCTGCTTGTCGAGATCGCGGCACAATCTTTATTCTCCGATCACGTGACCAGTCAACCTCGCCACCTCGTTGCTGTCTTAACCGCGGTTCTCCTAATTTCATTCACCACGCACGCTGCACCTTCTGATCCGGACTGGAAGGACCGGTATGATAACTACGTCGATTGGGCCATTTACCGGGGCGACAAAAAAGCCAATCAATACTCGAGCCTCGCCCAAATCAATACGACCAACGTCCAGCGCTTGCAGCTCGCTTGGGAGTATCACCATGGCGATCCGAACGGCCCTTCCATGTATAGCAACCCGATCATGGTCGATGGTTTGCTCTACTTCACCACGCCAAAGGTGAACGCGGTCGCAGTCGATGCCGCCACGGGCAAGCAGGCCTGGGTTTTTGAATCCGCGCAATACGCGCCGGGCAACCGCATTTTCAGGGGGCGCAATCGCGGCCTGGTTTATTGGGAGGACGCGCGCGGGGAAAAGCGGCGCATTTTCAATTTCGTCAAAGACCGCATCTATGCGATCGACGCCAAGACCGGCGCGCTCATCAATTCTTTTGGGTCGAATGGTTTTATTGATTTGCGCCAAAACCTGCCGATGGATCCCGCCAAAGCTTCCATCGAAGTCACGACTCCTGGAATCGTCTATAAGGATTTGCTGATTGTCGGCGCACGGGTGCCTGAAGAAAACAACTCAACCCCAGGTGACATCCGCGCCTACCATGCCGAGACTGGCGCCTTTGTCTGGACTTTCCATACCGTGCCTAACAAAGGCGAGCTCGGCTACGACACCTGGCAATGGCAGCCGGATGAAATTTATGGCGGCGCGAATCCTTGGGGCGGCTTTTCGCTAGATGAGGAACGCGGTTGGGTTTTTTGCGCCACGGGTTCGGGCGCGGGCGACTTCATTTACGGCGGCACGCGCAAAGGCATGAATCTGTTTGCCAACTGCGTCTTGGCCCTCGATGCCAAAACAGGCCAGCGCCAATGGCATTATCAGACGGTGCACCACGATATTTTCGACTATGACAATCCGCCAGCTCCGATCCTTGCCACGATCACTCTCGGCGGAAAACGGAAGGACGTGGCCATCCAACTGACGAAGATGGGACTGACCTTCGTGCTCGACCGCGACACCGGCGCGCCGGTATTCCCAGTGGAAGAGCGCCCGGTTCCGGCGTCCAAAGTGCCCGGCGAAGAAGCCTGGCCGACTCAGCCGTTCCCCTCGAAACCGCCGCCGCTAGTGCGTCAGGCGATTTACGAAGCGGATCTCACCCATATCACTCCTGAATCCCACGCTTCCGCGCTCGTTCAATTCAAGCAATTCGAGACGGGCTTTGTTTTTACTCCCGCCTCGATTCGCGGCACGATCACGACTCCTGGCCATCAAGGGGGTGTCGAATGGGGCGGCGCCGCATTTGATCCGGCCACCGGCGTCCTCTACGTCAATGCTAATGAAGCACCCACTATTAACAGGCTTAAACCGCTCGCCGAACTTGATCCAGCCACGGCGACACCTGTTGAACGCGGCGCCATGATTTATAATCTGACGTGCACCTCGTGCCACGGCTTGAACAGGCGAGGCAACCCTCCTCTGTACCCTCCTCTCAAGGATGTGCGGCTGCGGCTGAAGACTAATGAAATTCAAACCGTGCTCTTGAACGGGCGCGGCATTATGCCGTCGTTCGCCCAGCTCGCCACGAACCAAATCGCGGATCTGGTCGCGTACTTGTCGAGCGACGCCGAAGACGCACAGGATGTAGCAGCCGCGGGTTCGAGCGGGCGATATGCGCAAATTGCCCCATTCTTCGAGGATCCCTACGGTGTGCCCGCCATCTCGCCGCCTTGGGGAACGCTCAACGCGATCGACCTTAATAAAGGCGAGATTCTATGGAAAGTTCCGCTCGGCGAGTATCCTCAGCTCGTGGCGAAAGGCATTCGCAACACCGGCGCGAAAAACTTTGGCGGCCCCATCCTGACCGCGGGAGGGCTTATCTTTATAGCCGCGACTCCCGACGAAAAGATCCGCGCGTTCGAAAAGTTTAGCGGCAAGGTGCTCTGGGAATATAAACTCCCGGCGGGCGGATATGCCACGCCGAGCACTTACGCGATCAAAGGCAAACAATATATTGTCATCGCCGCGGGCGGCGGCGGCAAACTCGCCACCAAATATGGCGACGCGATTCTTGCCTTCGCCCTCCCTGACACCCCAATCACAAGATCGCCTCGCTGACCGGCTGACCGCCACGACTTAAAACACCATGTCCCCTTGTTTCCCGGCAGCATAATAAAAGGTTCATTCTTTTCTGCCCCGAGTTCTCCCCACAGATTAAGACCGGCCTCGGATCTATTTTTTGAAATCCCGGTCCGCTCTGAATCTGCGGGGTGAACCTCGAAACCAACGTGCGCTGCCGCCTGGAACAAGGCGCAGTTGTAGCCGCCGAGGTAAGGAGGCGGATCGAGCATTGCAACTGGTTCATAGATCCGGCCGTCTGTTCACCCTCCGCAGTCTGCCGACGGACGGGCCGGCGGTTACGATGCCCCAATGCATTTCATGCAACTACAGCGCTTGCGGAAAACAAACGTATGCGTCAATGGTGGTGCGTTCACGGCGGCGCGGGCGGGACGTGGGCTCGCGACGATGCGTGGGGGCGGAGTGAACCAGCCGCTGGTATCAGTCTATG
>ORJL011185104.1_pt1 | contig 50276 bp, 47 predicted proteins | sample 1779941 | NCBI WGS metagenome assembly ORJL01 (sample SAMEA104232317, study PRJEB22302) | groundwater metagenome | biome: forest; feature: aquifer; material: groundwater | place: USA | collected 2011-08-07 | depth 5.8 m | reverse complement strand
TGGTGCGGCTGGTCGCCCGCCTGGGCGGTTTTTTAGGCCGCAAATCCGATGGCAAGCCGGGGCCCAAGGCGATTTGGGAAGGCATGGAGAAAGTCCGGCATTATGCTGTCGGGATTGAAGTGGGCAAAGCGGTTTATGCCACTTGATATGAGATGTGGGTAATCGTGTGAACCAAGGGGCATTGAGCCGCATGTTGGGAACTTAAACATCCGGCGCATTACGCTATCGCTAATGCGCCCTACGCGGGCTGGACTGGCGATCGCGGCAAGCCCAATTTAAAAGCAAAATAAGCGGGGAAGAAATGCGTGACATCAAAGCTAAAATTGCAGCTTTGTTGGCGCTTGGATGATTACAGTTGCCAAATGCAAATCTTTTAGCGCCAGATGATTGGAAGCTAGTTTCTCGAAACAAACCACCACCAAAACATAAAAATCATGATGGTTTGCCTATCGGCGAAACTGCCTTATGGGTTAAATCATGATAAATTGTTAATTTCCGAAGGCATTATAATCAGTAAGCCGTTCAGTTTATGGCGGTTTGCGGTTTGTGAAGCTGCCATAAACATTTATCCATCCCACAAATAACCATTGCCAAATAATCATCATGTTAAAAAGTTACGCCGCGATTTATAAACAAGGTCATTTAGATTGGTTAGATGACGCACCTGAACAAGATAACGTAAAAGTCATTGTGACTTTAGTTGAAACAATCCCTCAAAATCTACCCGTGCGGGCGCAGGAAATTTTACAACAAGCGTGGGTATGTATGGAAAAACCACATACTATTCAACAAATTGACAACGATATTGCCCAAATGCGCTCTGAATGGGAATAACCAATGGTCATTGACACCAATATTCTCATTTACTATCTGAATCAACAGCTACCTGAATCCGTTAAGGCGGCGGTTGATGAACATATTTTATCGGGCAGTACCATTTCGATAATCACACACATTGAAGTTCTAGGCTGGCAAGGACATACCGAGCAATCATTGATTGCTGCCAAGGCTTTGCTGTCACTGTTTGAAGAAATTAATTTGCATCAAACCATTGCCGATTGCTGTATCCAAATCCGCAAAACCTACCGGATAAAATTACCCGATGCCATTATTGCCGCCACGGCCTTAGTGCAGAAACAAACGTTGATGCACCGCTAGTTTTTAGATACGAATATTCTGTCGCAAATTATCAAACAACATCAAAGTGCGGTTGCTGAAAAAATCGCCAATTTAGAACGCGGCGAATTTTGCACCAGCATGATTACGTGATTGTGGCGTGTGAATTACGTTATGGGGTTGAGAAAAAAGGTTCAGCCCAATTAGCAGAACTGTAGGGTGGATTCGCCGATAGGCAATCTACAATTTCATTATCACCTACACCGATTATTGCGAAGCCATGTAATATAGGCTGGTATAATTCAATATGAAATCAACTTCACCATACATTTTATGGTGGTTTTCCTATATGCAAAACCGCCTTAAAGGTTAGATACAAAGGGATCGAATGAGTATTAAACTATTATTCTCAGAATATTTCGAAATAGGCGAGAGTCTGTTAGACGAGTATGGTGCGCTTAATATCTGTATTGATGCAGATTTACCATTATTTATAGATCCTTTTTTATTATTTTCATCAGAAAAGCCAGAGTACACTGAATTACATGATCAAATCGTAAATCATCTAATTTGTCTCAAAGAACTCATAATTAACAATCCAAATGCTGATAAAAGGTTATTTCAATTTCCAGAGGTAAAACAAAATTGGCTAGGCCTGTGTCAATGGGGGAATGCTGGAAGAGGATTGGGATCAAAATTTGCTAATGATTTAATCGAGGCATTTAATGGGTTTTATTCAAATTTTGGAACTGAAACTATTTCATTATCCACCCATATAGAAAAGTTAACATTAGTTGGTGCTGGAATTGGTCGTGATTTTATTAGCGATTTCACAACCAATATCATGCTCGAATTTTTTCTAGAATATACACAAAATTTTGCACTTAAATATTTGAGAGAAGATCAAAGGAAAGAATTCTCAGTAAGATGCAAGTTTAATAATGAATTAATGGCGTGGCTGCCAAAGTCTTTCATACTCCCGTACTTCTATTTAGAAGATGGTGATTACATTCTATTAACTCCCTTAGACATACTTACTAAAGATGAGGCTTTTATTTGTCACAGTGATCTAAGAAGCCAATTTAGAAAAATAACTAATGCTTTAGAAAACGCATCACTTCGTAATGCAATTAATCACTATTTCCAAAAAAGATTGCCGAAACAACCTAAACAAAAAGATATAGAGAGAGCTATCGGAGAAACTATAAAAGAGTACCCTGAAATATTGGATTACTACATCAGGCACAAAGAAAATACAAAAGACAAAGCGGCTAAAATTTCCGCTGAGAAAATTGAAAGAATAAAAATAGAGCTAATTTCAACTCTTGCAGAGTTTTGTGAAAAAGTATCAAAGAGCAGTGATTTCTTCGGCATAAAGCCGACAAGTTATGAAGAGGCTCTTAAACGGGCCCACTATTTAAAGGATGTCATTGAAAATAATGATGGCTACAGAATTTTTTATAAGAAAGGTAAAGCAATAGCATCTGAAGAAACAATTCAGAGAATATTTAAACTTACATGGTTCGCAACTCCTTATGACGTTAATTCCGAAGTAAATAATGGAAGAGGCCCAGCAGATTATAAAATATCTTATGGGGAGCGAGATTCTACAATTGTAGAGTTCAAACTTGGTACATCTAGTTCATTAAAGAGAAATTTACTAAATCAAACAGAGATATATAAAAAAGCATCAAAATCTATTTGTGATATAAAAGTTATTTTGTGTTACACGAAAACAGAAATAATTAAAGTGAATCACATTCTTAAAAGCATAGGTCAAGAAGGGGCAGAAAATATCGTAATTATTGATGCTACATGTAAACTTTCCGCATCAAAATTTTAGCTCGTAGGATGGGCTGAACGAAGGGAAGCCCATCAAACCACACAGCACCGATGGGCTTCGTGCCTCAGCCCATCCTACAATTGATTATTGAGCTATCTTTAAAAATATGTCGAGGTATTCGATGTGCCTATAGTTGGTAGCGAAAGCTTAACCCGCCTAAGATTTAAGAATATCTTCTGAATCCAACCTAGAAACCTCCTTAGTCTCCTTCATCCGCAAAGACACCACTAAAGCCAACGCAGCACAGCCGCTCACATAATAAGCAAACCACTCAGGATGCCCGACGCTTTTCAGCCATAAGGCCAGATATTCGGCGGTGCCGCCGAACAGCGCGACGGTGAGCGCGTAGGGCAAGCCGACACCTAAGGCGCGGATATGCACGGGGAAGAGTTCGGCTTTGACGATGGCGTTGACTGAGGAGTAGCCGGAGATAACCAGCAAGGCGCAGATGTACCAGATGAGGGCGGAGGCCATGCTTTGTGGTTGCGACAGTTGCGTCAGAATCGGCACGGTAAACACCGTCGCCCCTGCACCAAAGGCAATCAGCATAAACCGCCGCCCAACAAAATCGGAAAGTAAACCGTACAGCGGTTGGATGACCATAAACACCAGCAGGGCGATCGCGGAAATCGTGGTGGCATCGTCTTTACTGAATCCGGTGGTATTGACCAGGAATTTCTGCATGTACACGGTGAAGGTGTAGTAAGACACCGTACCGCCTGCGGTGAGCGCCACCACGGTGAGCAATTCTTTCGGGTATTTCAGCAGTTCGCGCAGGTGGGCATTGCGGCTGGAAAAAGTGTGCTGTTCGACAAACGCGGTGGTTTCCGCCATGTTGCCGCGCAAACCCATTGCAATCACCGCCAACAAACCGCCGATGATAAACGGGATGCGCCAGCCCCATTGGTGTAATTCTTCACTTGTCAACAGCCATTTTTGCAAAACCATCAACAACACCAACGCCAGTAATTGCCCCAAGACAATGGTGACGTATTGGAAGCTGGAGTAATAGCCGCGCCGTTTGCTGTGCGCCATTTCGCTTAAGTAAGTTGCCGAACTGCCGTATTCGCCGCCAATACTGAAACCTTGCAGCATCCGCGCAAACAGCAACAGCGCAGGCGCCCAGCCGCCAATGACGGCATAACCAGGTGTGCAGGCGATAATCAGCGAACCCAAACACATCAAACTGACCGACAGCAATAACGCGCTTTTGCGGCCTTTGCGGTCCGCCATGCTGCCGAGCAACCAACCGCCTAAAGGCCGGAAGATAAAGCCCACGGCAAACACGGCGGCGTTGTTCATTAATTGTGCGGTTTGGTCGCCTTCGGGAAAGAAAGCGGGGGCGAAATACAACGCGAAAGCGGCGTAAATCGCCCAGTCGAAATATTCCACCAAGTTACCGACGGAGCCGCTAAAGATATTGAGCAAGCGTTTTTTATGGGTAAGCGGGGGCGTTTGTTGGTTCACGGTTTAGGGGCTCCAGATTTTTGTCGGGTATGGAAATGAGGTAATTGCGGCTTTTAACACAAGTTATCAGCATATCCCAGGCCATAATTCATATATTGCTTACCCTCGTTCCCAAGCTCCGGCTTCACTGCCATTAAGTTAAGGAAAAATAATTATTAATCGGCATGTTATTAATTCATAAAGCCAAGCGAGGATTAACCGTTCGCCCTGAGCTTGTCGAAGGGTGGGCGGTTAATCCGCTCATGGTTCGACAAGGCTCTCCTGAGGTATCGAAGGGCTCACCACGAACGGATTAACTTACTACGATCTTAACTTGATAGCATTCTCTATCTTATTGAAATAAAAAACACAATTCTTTAACTTAATGGCAGTGAAGCCGGAGCTTGGGAACCAGGATTGATGGCCTTGCTGCCATCATCCGCAGATCGGGTATGGCAATCACCCTTTCCCCCGCGCATAAGCAATCAACCACTGGATATATTCCAATTGCACATCTTCATGGCGGCTTGCCAGATACATGGTCTTGGTCAGCGGCAAGTTGTTAAAGCGTAGGCTGACCACATCGGGATTTTTCACCTTATCGGCCAGCAGCCATTCCGGCAGCAGGCACACGCCGCGCTGGCTGGCGGCCAAGAGCAGCATAATGTCGGTTTCTTCTACGCTGACATGGCCTAATGGTTCAATGCCGGCGGGTTGCAGGACTTTCCTGAACATATCCAGGCGCTCGCGCTCGACCGGGTACGTCAGAATCGTTTCCTGCTGTAAGTCAGAGGGTTCAATGAATTCATATCCGGCGAGCCGATGACCTTTGGCGACAATCAGCACCAGCTCAAAATCAAACAAGGGCTGGTAATGCAGCTCGCCGTTAAACACCGGGTCGGAGGTCAGCACCGCATCCAGCTTGTATTGCCGGATCGCTTCGAAGGAATTAAAGCGGTAGCGGGAGGTGACTTCGATAGCCAGCTCCGGCCAGGCTTGCAGATAGGGCTGCAGGATCGTGCGGAACCATTCGTAGCAGGCATGGCAGTCGATGCCGATAACCAATTTGCCGGTTTTGCCGGCCGCCAGCAGGTTCAAGTGCTGCTCGGCGGAATCGACGGTGGCGATCACCGATTCGGCCACCTCGGAAAGATAATGGCCCGCCTGGGTCAGCACCAAGGTGCGCCCTTGCTTGCGCCACAAGATAATACCCAAACGTTGCTCCAGATTTTTCATCTGGTGCGATAGGGCCGATTGGGTCAAATGCAGCGACTCTGAAGCGGCATTCAAGGTGCCCCGCCGTTTAAGCGCCAACAAAATGCGAAGATGGATCAGTTCCATATTGATGAATTTATTTCATTGAATAGTGAGAAACCATCAATATTAATCATATTATACAAACCCTACAATGCGGCTTTTATTTTTAAGCACATTGTGGAGCAGTATTGATGACTAAAATTCATAACTTGGGTTTTCCTAGGCTGGGCGAAAACCGCGAACTTAAATTCGCCCTGGAACGTTATTGGCGCGGCGAAATTGATCACGCAACCTTAGGCTCCATTGCCGCCGGACTTCGGCAACGGCATTGGCAACTGCAAGCCAATAGCGGGCTGGATTTGATCCCGGTCGGGGATTTTTCTTACTACGACCAAGTCTTGGACACCAGCGTCATGCTCGGTGCCATCCCTGAGCGGTTTGGGTCATCCATTGACCTGGACACCTATTTCAGGATGGCGCGTGGCCAAGCAAGCGATGGCGTCCCTTTCCGGGCTTGTGAAATGACCAAGTGGTTCGATACCAATTACCATTATCTGGTGCCTGAGGTGACGCCGGACCAGCAATTTGAATTATCCGGCAGCAAAATATTCGATGAGGCCCGCGAGCTGCAAGCGCTGGGTTATCAACCGAAGCCCGTTTTACTGGGGCCGTTGACTTGGTTATGGCTGGCGAAAACGGCCAGCGGCTTTAATAAGCTCGATTTGCTAGACCGCTTGCTGCCAGTTTATGGTGAAATCCTGCGCCGTTTGGCAGCCCAGGGTGTGGAATGGGTGCAAATTGACGAACCGATCCTGGTATTGGATTTACCTTACGCTTGGCGGAATGCGTTTGAACGGGCCTATAACCGGCTGCAAAGTTGCCCGGTTAAACTGCTGCTTGCCACTTATTTTGGTGAACTGGGGGAGCATGCCTCATTGACTTGCAAACTACCGGTCGCCGGGCTGCATATCGACTTGGTGAGGGCGCCGGAACAATTGACGGCGGTTTTGGATAATTTCGCCAACCATAAGGTGCTGTCATTAGGGCTTATCGACGGGCGCAATATCTGGCGCACCGATTTGAAGGCCGCGCTGGCAACCGTGGCAACGGTACGGGAACGATTTAAAGGCGAGCTTTGGTTGGCGCCGTCCTGCTCCCTGCTGCATGTGCCCGTTGATCTGGAACGTGAAACTGGCTTGGATCCGGTGATCAAACCTTGGCTCGCGTTCGCCCGGCAAAAGCTCACCGAGTTGGAAATCTTGCGTTTGGCCATTGAAGAACCCGCCGCCGCTGAAACTGAGCTGGCCGCTTCGGCTACCGCCATCCGTGCACGCCGGGAGTCTGGTTTGATCCATAACCCCGCGGTTCAAGCGGGGTTGGCGAAACTTGATGGCTCGCTGGCCCAACGCCAAAACCCTTTCCCTGTGCGGCAAGCGCAACAGCGGGCCAAACTCAAACTGCCCAGCTATCCGACCACCACCATCGGTTCGTTTCCGCAAACGCCGGAAATCCGTAAAACCCGCCATGAATTCAAACAAGGCCAGATCAGCGAAGCGGATTATGTCCGGCGCATGGAACACACCATCGGATTTTGCGTCAGGGAACAGGAAAATCTGGGGCTGGACGTCTTGGTGCATGGCGAAGCGGAACGCAACGACATGGTGGAATATTTCGGCGAACAACTGGACGGTTTTTTATTCACCGGCTATGGCTGGGTGCAATCTTACGGTTCCCGTTGCGTCAAGCCGCCCATCATCTACGGCGACGTAAGCCGTCCCGCACCGATGACCGTGCGTTGGAGCCACTATGCCCAGTCGCTGACCGACAAGCCCATGAAAGGCATGTTGACCGGGCCGGTCACCCTTTTAAACTGGTCGTTCGTCCGTGACGACCAACCACGGTCAACCACGGCGTATCAATTGGCCCTGGCGATACGTGATGAGGTTAATGATCTGGAGCGCTCCGGCATCCCGATTATTCAAATCGACGAAGCCGCATTCAGGGAAGGCTTGCCGCCACGGCAATCACGCTGGCAGGCTTATTTGGATTGGGCGGTGCGGGCTTTTCGTATCTGTTCCAGCGGGGTGCAGGACAGCACGCAAATCCACACCCACATGTGTTATTCGGAGTTTAACGACATCATTGCCGCTATCGCCGAGTTGGATGCCGATGTGATTACCATCGAGACCTCCCGTTCCAACATGGAGCTGTTGGATGCCTTCATTGATTTTAATTATCCCAACGAAATAGGGCCCGGTGTCTACGACATACACAGCCCGAACGTGCCGACAACCGGGGACATGGTTGCGTTGCTGAAAATAGCGGGCGAACGGGTCGGCCCCGACAAGCTATGGGTCAATCCGGATTGCGGTTTGAAAACGCGGCAGTGGGAGGATGTTAGGGGTTCTTTGGCGAATATGGCCGAGGCAGCCAAGGTTTTAAGGGCGGCTTTAGGATAAGCCCAAGCATCCCATTTTGGGTGGGGCGTTGGAAATGTGGCCGGAGACGGCAAATGAGGAACGCCCTTCGGCACCCGCCGATCCCCTTACCGATAACAGGAAGTGACAGCACAACACCCGGATAATTGGACGTAAAACCTTTAGCCCCAGGACTTGGATCAAGCGGCCGGGCAGAACAGCCACCCGCTTGCCCAACCCCGTAACCTGCACTCCAGGGTCATTGGCCTGCTTGCCAACAAAATCAAATATGGCTTGCGACACTGTCTTTCCGTTTTTATCTTGCGCGTTATTCCAAGGCCAAAATAAACCGCCATTGCCCCTCACTAACAGGCATGATCGACAAACGGTTGCCACGCCTGACCAAGGCCAGGTCGCTTAATTCCGGCTGCAATTTCAGCTCTTGCAGGGTGATGGTGCGGGACAATGTCCTGACATATTTCACATCCACCCTGATCCAACGCGGATTGGCCGGGTCGCTTTTCGGGTCGAAATGTTTGTCATCAGGATCAAAGGCCGAGTCATCGGGATAACCTTCCTTCGCCACTTCCATAATGCCGACAATGCCAGGCTCGGCGCAGTTGGAATGGTAAAAAAATATCTGGTCGCCTAATTTCATGTCGTCACGCATCATATTCCGTGCCTGATAATTGCGCACCCCGTCCCAAGGCTCGGTCTGCCCAGGGCGGTTAGCCAAATCCGTGACACTGAAAGCGTCAGGTTCAGATTTCATTAGCCAGTAATTCATATTTGTCCCGTTAGTCAGAGTGGATCAACGCCAACGTAAGAAATCCGCGTTTTGCCGTGTGGATTCAGGCGATAGCTTGTATAATGCGGGGTTTGCTGCACCCTCCTCTTAACTTAACCGATTATCTGAAAAATTACTATGGCACTGTATTGTGGAATCGTGGGTTTACCCAACGTAGGCAAGTCAACTTTATTCAACGCCCTGACCCGCGCAAAAATCGCCGCCGAAAATTACCCTTTCTGCACGATAGACCCCAACGTTGGCGTGGTTCCCGTGCCTGACCTGAGAATCGACAAACTGGCGGAAATCGTCAAGCCAGAACGCACCTTGCCGACCACCATCGAATTCGTGGATATTGCGGGCTTGGTCGCCGGAGCCTCCAAAGGTGAAGGCTTAGGCAATAAATTCCTCGCCAATATCCGCGAAACCGATGCGATCGCCCACGTCGTGCGCTGCTTCCATGATGAAAATGTCGTCCACGTCGCCGGCAAAGTCGACCCCATTTCCGATATAGAAACCATCAACACCGAATTGGCCTTAGCCGATATGGCCTCCGTGGAACGCGCCTTGTTACGCGTCAGCAAGATGGCGAAATCCGGCAGTAAAGATGATGTAGCCAAAAAAGCCGTTTTGGAACGGGTGCTGAAACAACTCGAAGCGGGCGAACCTGCGCGTGGTTTGAATCTGGAGAATGACGAAAAAGCCCTGATTCGGGATTTGTGCCTGATGACCATCAAACCCACCATGTATATCGCCAATGTCCAAGAAGACGGTTTTGAGAACAACCCCTTGCTGGAAAAAGTCATGGCGTTGGCGGCAAAAGAAAATGCCCGCGTCGTGCCGATCTGCGCCGCGATAGAAGCCGAAATCGCCTTGCTGGATGAAGAGGAACGTAAAGAATTCCTCGATGACCTGGGCCAGGATGAGCCAGGCCTGAACCGTGTCGTTAGGGCGGGTTACGAGTTATTGGACTTGGCGACCTATTTCACCGCCGGTGTCAAAGAAGTCCGCGCCTGGACCATCCCTGTCGGTGCGTCCGCCCCACAAGCCGCTGGCGTCATCCACAGCGATTTTGAAAAAGGCTTCATCCGCGCCGAAGTGATTTCTTATGAGGATTTCGTCACTTACAAAGGCGAACAAGGCGCGAAAGATGCCGGAAAATGGCGTTTGGAAGGCAAGGATTACGTCGTCAAAGACGGCGATGTCGTACATTTTAGATTTAATGTTTGACATAAAATAGTCACACACATACAATAGTCGGCTCTTTTGGAGCTTATTTAATAAATTAGGGTGATATAGCTCAGTTGGTTAGAGCGGAGGATTCATAACCCTCAGGTCGGTGGTTCAAATCCACCTATCACCACCAAACAACATTCCAAAGAGATTCAAGGAAGTATATAAACCTGCAAGCCATAAGGCTTAGCGGGTTTTTTTGTGTCCAACGAAGTGCAACCAAATTCATTGACATACCGCCAAGCGTGGGCGGTATCTTTGGGGGCATATTCAATTTCACTTGAGTTGAGTTGAGTTGATACCCCCATCAAGAACGCCGAACCCTTGGCAGACAAGGCCTACAAGCTACCCGATGAAAAGGGCCTTCAATAAGCGGCCGAGGCGGGACGGTTTACGGGGCCACTATCGGCTTACCTGCAATCGTTAGCTTTCGTAAGAGATGTCGCCATGATAGTGGCTCCTTATGGCCATCAAGGCCAACGCAGCACCATCCCGTTCCCAGCCATCCTAAACACCGGATCTAAAGGCCACCACGCCTTGAAAATTCACCCGTCAAACTATGTGGTGGCTTGCCAACGGGTTATGCCTCCCGTACTCATTCGCGGCAAATTTCTTCGGCGATTTGCTCCAGGTTGAGGACTTTTTGCGCCGCCCCTTTTTCAATTGCGGCTTTGGGCATACCAAAGACAATGGAACTGGCTTCATCTTGGGCGATGGTCACGCCGCCTGCACGGGCAATGGCATGCAGGCCGTCAGCGCCATCTTCACCCATCCCTGTCATCAATACGGCAATGGCTTGTCGCCCATAATAACGGGCGATGTTATGGAAGGTCACGTTGATGCTTGGGTAATGCAGGTATTCGGCGCCGTGGCTAAAGCGGAAATGGCCCTGGCAGTCCAATTCGAGGTTGGCATGGTCGGGGGCAAAATAAATATGCCCGCTTTTCGGTTGCTCCCCGGCTTTGGCGATGCCAACTGCCAGTTTCACCTTACCGGCCAACCAAACAATAAACGGGTCAAGGAAACCTTGGCTAATATGCTGCACACAAACAATCGGCAGCGGATAATCGGCGGGCAATTTTGCCAACACGGTTTCCAAAGCATGCGGGCCGCCTGTGGAGGCGCCGATAACCACTATCGTGGCAGGGCGGCGGGTTTGGCCAAGCGGTGGCTGATGAGGTTTTTTGAAGCCGGATCCGTCCAATTCAAGCGCCCGTTTTTGCGGGGCTGGCAAGGCCCCGCCAAAGGCTGGCTGCGGGGTGAAACTGGCTTTGCGCCGGAACACCATCACCCCGGACAACACTTTGAGTTTGCGGCTTAATGCTTTGCCAAACGGCACGCTGCCGTAATCGTGGTATTGCGCAGGCTTTGCCAGCACATCCACCACGCCCGCCGCTTGCAAGTCCGCGATTAAGGCGGGATGGCCATGGACGGCGGCACTCAGTATCAAGATCGGCGTTGGTTGCCGCTGCATCACTTCAGAAACCAAAACTAAGGCGTCGCCGGGTAAAGTGGCTTCGCTGCACAGCACGGCGGGTTTGAGCTCGGCCATTAAGGCCAGGGCGGTTTGGGCATTGTGCGCCGTACCGACAATACGGATGTCAGGATAACTGGCCAATGCCGTTTGGATGGCGGTTAAGGCGGCCAGGTCGGCATCCGCTAAAAGCACATCAATCAATGCGTTTCCTCCTGATTAGACAAGGGTTTTTAAGGTATCCAGCAACTGCCGTTGGTCAAACGCGCCCTTGCTCAAATAAGCGTTCGCCCCCAATTCCAAGGCCCGTCGGCGGTCATCGGCCTTGTCCATCGCACTGAGCAGGATAATCGGCAATTGCTGGTACTGGGGGTGGCGGCGGATTTTTTCGGTCAGCATCAGGCCATCTATATTCGGCATGGTGACATCACTGACCACCGCCGCAAAGGTTTTGCCCACCAATTTTTCGTAGGCATCGCGCCCGTCCACCGCCGCTGTCACCAGATACCCCGCCTTCTCAAGAAAGCGTTTGATTTGGGTACGGGCCGTAACGGAATCTTCGGCATAGAGGATATGCGGTTTTATGTTGGTGCTGGTGGTTTCCTGCTTGGCCGGCACCGGCATTTTTTTGCCGTAAGCGGTTTTTATCAAATCGTGCGGATTTAAGACCATGCAAATATCACCATTGCCCAACACCGTGACACCGCTGATATTGCGCACCCGCTTCAACACGCCGCCCAAGGGCTTGAGCAAAATTTCCTGTTCGTCCAATAACCGGTCAACCAGCACCGCCAGCCTACCATGTTTGTTGGCGATAATCACCGCCAGCCCCGCCGTTGGTTTGGCGGTGTCGGCAATGCCCAACAATTCGCTTAAACGCGCCACCGACACCGCTTGCCCGGTTTGCAGCAAAGTCAGGCTGCCATCAATATTGAACAAGTGTTCCAGGGTGACGCTACGGATCAGTTCGATGGCTTCCATCGGGATGCCGAAATAGCGTTTTTGCAATTCGACAATAATCACTTGCGTGGTCGCCAAGGTGATGGGCAAGACAATTTGGATGCTTGTGCCAAGGCCGGGCGTGGAATCCACTTCGATATGGCCTTTAAGGTGCTCGACAGTGGTGCGGACTATCGCCATGCCCAAACCGCGCCCGGAAATGTCGTTAATTTGGTCTGAGGTGGAAAAGCCTTGGCTGAAAATCAATTCCTGCACTTGCCTGTCGTTCATGGCGGCCAAGTCTTCGGCGGTATAAAGCTGGTTTTGGATCGCCCGTTCCTTGATCTTTTCGACGTTAATGCCCGCGCCATCATCCGTGACCGTAATCACAATGGTGGTCGGCGTTTGGTGGGCTTTTAGGCGGATCGTACCCGCTTCCGGTTTGCCCAGCGCCAGCCGTTGCTGCGGCCCTTCAATCGCATGGTAAATGGCGTTGCGGATCAAATGCGTCAACGGGTCTTTGATCTCTTCAATCACGCGCTTGTCGGCGACCGTGTCATCGCCTTCAACCATCAAGTTGACGAGCTTTTTTTGCTGTTTGGCAATGTCGCGCACCATCCTGGGGAACAGGTTGAAGGTGGTGGACAGCGGCAACAGGCGGATGGCGCGGATGCCGGAACCGATTTCATGGTTCAGGTAGTCGAAGCGGTTGTTGTCTTCATACAATTGGCTGCGCAAGGCATAGAGCCGGGTTTCCAATTGCGCCAATTCCGGGGTGTAGAGTTCACGGTTGTACTGTTTCCATTCCTCCCACAAAAAAATCAGGTCGTTGGCATCGCCCAGCCGCTGCGCCAAACGGTTTTTGTTGACCGTCAGTTCGCTGACATGGGTCATCAGGCTGTCCAGTTGTTGCGTACCGACGCGGATGGTGTCGATTTTATTGGTGGTGGATGCTTGCGGGCTAGGGGTTTCTGCGGGTTCTTGCATGGGCTGGGCCGCTTCGGCAGGCACAGGCTCCGGTTTGGCGGCCATGGCTAAGGGCATTTCCCCCGTCAGACGCGCCAACATGTCGGTAAGGCTTTCGGCGGCGGCTATGCCCGTGACCGCTTCCCCGGCCAAACCGCGCAAATTGTCCACGCCATGATAAAGGCGTTCGAGGGTCGCCACCGGGGGCCATTGCCCGTTGTGCAGCGCGGACTTGAGGACGCTTTCAAATTGGTGCGCCAGTTGTTCCATATTGGTGATGCCCAGCATCCTCGCCAAGCCTTTCAAGCTGTGCGCCTCACGGAAAAGCTCGTCCGTCGGGGCCGGCAATTCCGGCTCTTTTTCCAGCTGCAATAAGTGTTGCTCAAGGTTATACAGACGCTCTTCGCATTCTGCCTTGAACATTTGCCGCAAGTCGGGATCGTCAATCATGAGGGGGCAGGTCGGTTCCAAAATAACGCGGGGGTTGTCGGTCAGGCCACGCATAAACAATAGAGGTTGTGGATGAATTATTTTATGTCCACGAAAAGCACGAAAGTGACATTTAAGTTATTAAATTTATTGTTTAATTTTTCGTGTTTTTCGCTTCGTGCTCTTCGGGTCGTGGACTTTTTTAAAAACAGGCAATTATCCGAATGATTTCAAACGCATTGTACTAAACCTGCGCCACCGTTTTTTTAAATCATGTTCTGCAATTGTCCGGCGGCCTTGTTCAAGTTTTGGATGGCGATCTTGCTTTGGGAAATGCCGTTGGCGGTTTCCTTGGCCCCGGTGTTGAGCATGTTCATCGCTTCCACCACTTGGTTGGTGGCATTGGCCTGCTGTTTGGCGGTCAGGGAAATTTGCTGCAAGACATCGGCGATGTTATTGATGGCATCGGACAAATCATCGCAACTGCGTTGGGTGTGTTCAGCCTGTTGGCTGCTCAGTTGCGCCATTTGCGTGCCTGCTTCGGCCGCCAAAACCGTGGTGTTGGTGACTTTTTGGATGTTTTCCAGCAGATTGCTGATGTGTTCGGCGGATTTTTTGCTTTGCTCGGCGAGTTTCCTGATTTCTTGCGAAACCACGGTGAAGCCTTTGCCATGCTCACCCGCACGGGTCGCTTCCACGGCGGCATTCAGGGCCAGCAAATTGGTTTGGTTGGCGATGTCTTTCACGGCTTCGGTGATATGGCCGATTTGGCTGGTCTGCTCGCTCAAACGCAAGATTTGGGTGCCGATTTGCTCGACCTTGACCTTCAGCGTCTCCATGCTGCCCAACAATTCTTGCATGATTTGCGCACCCGCTAGGGCTTTGCTGACGACTTTTTGGGATTCTTGGTTGGCGGTGTCGGCTTGCAGGATGGATTGCTGTGCCGAACGCCCCAGCTCGTTCATGGTCGCGCTGGTTTCGTTGACGGCCACCGCCTGTTGCGCCGCCGTGCGCTCGTGTTCATCGGTGGTGATGGACAATTCGCTGGAGGTGGTGAAGATTTCCGCCGTGGCCTGGTTGATCGGACGGCTTAAGATACGGCCATAAAACAAGCCCGTCGCCGCCGCGGCACAGCCCGTGACCAAGGCGAACAGCAGCACCCAGTTGCGCAATTTGACAATTTCGGCATTGGCTTCGGGTTCGTCTATTTCCACCAGCAGCAACCAGCCCAAATCGTAGTGCTTGTTGATCAATTGCCCGTCAGAAACGCCGACTATCGGCATGTTACGGTAATCAGGATACAGGCCGGCCATATTTTGCTGTTGGGTTTGGAACAGGCGCACGGGTTGGGTATCGACTTTTTGTTTCATCACGGCATTGGGGATGAAGCGCGAAGGCGTGATCATATAACCGTGTTTGTTGACGATATAAGCCTCGCCCGTTTCCCGCAAGCCTTGGCGGTTAGTGGTGATGTCATTTAAGGCCGTCAAGTTCAGGCGGTTGGCGATCACACCCAGCAATTTGCCGGAAACTTGATGGCGGATCGGTGCGGACACTGCAAAACTGTATTGTTTGCTGGCGGCATGGGCATAAACGTCTTTGACATAAGGGCCATCCACTGCGCCGCTGAACAGCTCGTCAGCAGATTCATCACGCCCCACCGCTTGGCTGTCCGTGGAGGCCAACACCCGGCCATTGGCATCCATGACCCAAGTTTCGGCATAACCGTGCGTCAAATCGGCTTGGGAAGAAATGGTTTTGCTTTTGATGAATTTCTGCCATTGCGCCGCCATGTTATCCGGCCCACCTGCCCCGCCAGCGCTTTGTTCCAGCAATTGGTACAGCTCGTCATCGGCGGCAAAATCTTCGACGCGCATCACTTCCGTGTCCAAATATTGGCTGATGGCTTGTGCCTTGGCTTGGACAATGGCGGTGAAGTCATTCAAAAATTGGCTTTTTAAGGATTCCTTGCCGGACTGGTAGCTCCAAAAGCCAATAAAGGTAATGGGCAGCACCGAGGTGAGCAGGAATAGGATAATCAGGTTATGGGTCAGTTTTCGTTTTGTTTGTGGCATAGGGGCTCTCACACTTCTTCATCAACGACCAGCTCGCCCTTCGCCAGGATTAGGCCAAGGTCGAGCAAAGTCAGCAGTTTATCTTGATAACGCATTTCCCCGCTCAAATAATCACCGCTAACCGGGGCTACCGCTGAGGGCAGAGGCGTGATATTTTGCGGATCGACATAAATGACTTCCACAACAGTGTCCACCAGCAAGGCAACCGCAAAATCATCGCTGCTATTGATGACGACGGCTTTGCTGTTGGCTTGTACGGCTTGGGGCGGCAAATGGATGATATGGCGCATATCCACTAAGGTGATGATAGTGCCGCGTAAATTCAGGCAACCCAAGATATGGTCGGGCGTGCAGGGGATAGCGACAATATCGCCGATGTTGGCAAATTCACGCACCGCCAACAAATCAACACCAAAATATTCCCCATTCAACACCACCACCGCCAAGGCCAAATAACCACTGGCATCTTCGCGGCATTCTTGCCATTTCAATTTTTCGGCACGCAATGCGAACACGGCCCGGTCATCAGGATTGGCGAAGCCATAAAAATCCTGATGACCGCCGTCATTGCCGGGGGCTTCGGCCAGCGCCTGCCGCAACAAGGCCGGGGCGTTCAGTAAGGTGATGACCCGGTCATCTTTGGTCAGGCTACCCAGCAACAGCGGCCCGGGCAATTGCGCATTGATGCTGGCGGCAAATAACAACGGGTTATCTTGCACGGAATCGGCGGTACACACATCACACACGGCATTGACAATCAGCCCGAACGTTTGCCCGCCAACGCCCAGGATAATGACACCGTCGCTAGCCTGATAAGGCGGGCAAGCTTGGCGGAAACGCAAACGCACATCCAACACCGGAATCAGGCTGCCGCGCAAATCAAACACACCGACCACATCGGCGGAAGTGGTCGCCAATAAAGTCAGTTCCGGCAAATACACGACTTCTTGGACAAGCTGGGCGGGCACGGCATAAAAAAATTGGTTGAGGGCGAACACAAAATAAGGCTCGTCCAGCATTCCCGTCAGTGTATGGGCTTCAGTCATGGCGGACACGTCTAAGGCAAGGCTTGGATAAGGTCGCGGACATAGGCATCAACGTCGTCAAGATAATGGTCAGATGGCAATTTGTGCAGCAAGGACAAGGCTTGCCCGCGCAATTGTCCGTACCTTTCCGGGTCATCGCCTTCATATAAGGCCGCCAAATCCAGATAAGCCAAAACAAAGGTTTCATCCAACAAAATGGTTTTGTGCAACAAGCTTTTGGCCTGTTCGATGTCGTGCTGCAATTCTTTGATATGCGCCAACAAATAATGGCACGGCACGGAACGGGGATTTAACGCAAACGCCAATTGCAAACGCGTTTCGGCGGTATGGTATTGGCCCATGCAGGCAAAGGCTTTGGCTGACCAATAATACACGGCAAAATCGGCATCTTGGGCGGGCATGGTTTGGGCTATCGCCAATACGCCCGCATAATCACCGGCCTGATAAGCCTGTTTCATGGCCGTGGCGTGGTCAGGTACGGGTTCCGGCGCAGACGTCCCCGCTGTTGCTGGCGTTGCCACGGCTTCCTCAACCGGAGGGCTGGCCACCGGGTCAAACACAGGCAACGGCAGCGGGGCCAACGCCAAGGGCGGGTTCTTGACGGTACGCTGATAAACCACCGATTCCAAAAACAAACGGGTTTCTAGGCCATTAAGGTTTTGTTGGTACAACTCGCCATGCCCCGTGACCAAATACCCCCCAGGTTGCAGGGTCTGGGTGAATTTGTCCAAGACCGTGGCGATGGCTTGCGGGTCAAAATAGATGAACACATTCCGGCACAAAATCAGGTCAATATTATTGATTTCGAAATCCGGGAATGGCGTTTTCAGCAAATTGACGCGGCGGAACGTCACTTTATCGCGTATGGACGCATCCAAAGACAGCAACCCGTGCGCTGCCGGCTGGAAGTAAGCCAGCACGTCGGGGCCGACATCGCGCAACGACCAGCGGGTATACAATCCGGCGCGGGCTTTGGTGAGGACCTGATCATTGATGTCCGTGCCTAAAATAAGCACATCCCAATCATGCGCATCCGGCAGCAATTGTTGCAGCAATAAGGCCAGCGAATAAGGCTCTTCGCCCGTTGAACAACCCGCGCTCCACAAACGCAATTGCCGATGGTGGCGGTTGCGTTGGATCAGTTCCGGCAAAATCTGCTGTTGCAGGAGGTGCATCTGGCCTTTGTCGCGCAGGAAAAAACTTTCCGGTACGGTCAACGCCTGGACGACTTGTTGCCATTCGTGGTCGGCATCGAGGGTTTGCCCCCGCAATAGCCCAAGATAAGCAGGCAAACCCTCCAAGCGTAATTCGGCCAGACGATTTTGCAAAAACGTGCGCACCTTATCCTGATCGGTGTCGGCTATGGTCAAGCCCGTATAGGCGGTGAGCATTTCATGAAAATCGTTAATCACGCCTTGCACCGGTCACTAAAATATCCGCAAGGGCGACGCTTGCACCTGGTTGCGCCCGTACTGCTTTGCTTTGTACAACAGGGCATCGGCTTGTTGCAACCATTGTTCGGCGGTGTCCGTGCTGGCCGGAAACCCGCTGGTCACACCCAGGCTGGCGGTGACATAAGCGGCTGTTTTTGAAGCCTTATGGGGGATTTGTTCGGCAAAAATGGCGGAACGGATGTTTTCGGCAATCTGTTCGGCACCCGCCAACTCGGTTTCCGGCAACAGCACCACGAATTCTTCACCGCCATAACGGGCGACAAAATCCGCCGGACGATGCACTTGTTGCTTGAGGATGGCGGCAACGGTTTTCAGGCAATCATCGCCCTGCAAATGCCCGTAGGTGTCGTTGTAGGTTTTAAAATGGTCAATGTCGAGCATAATCACCGCCATCGGCAGCTGGTTACGCACGGCTCGTTTCAGTTCGATTTGGATGCTTTCATCAAAATAGCGGCGGTTGGCGATTTCAGTCATGCCGTCGAGTTGGCTCAGGCGCAACAGCTCGATATTTTGTTTTTCCAATTCCGCTTGGGCTTTTTGCAAGGCATCGAACACGCGGTCGCGTTGCAATTTGTGGATAAACGCGGTGGAGTGGTGACGCAAGCGGGCGACCAATTCGATTTTGTCCGGCAATTTCACCAAATAATCATTGGCGCCCCATTCAAACGCCTTCACTTTCGCGCTGGGGTCATCTTCAGTCGACAACATAATGACCGGGACATCTTGGGTGGACGGATGTTGGCGGATGCTTTTTAGCAAATCCAAGCCATTGATGCCAGGCATCAGCAAATCCAGCAAAATCACGGTGGGTTGGATGCTGATGGCTTCATCAATCGCCAATGAAGGGTTATGGCAGTAATGGAAACAAATGTCGGGATGTTCGGCGAGCATGTTCTGTAACAGCTTGCCTACGATAGCCTGGTCGTCAATCAGCATAACCATAATATCTACCCGGTAGGGCCCTGCCGCATAAGCATCCATAATTTTTAACTATTTTTATTATTAACATACCATAATGTGAAGTGGTTCGCATTGTAATGGATGTTGGACGCGGAAAACAGCCGCTAAGATAAGAATATTAAGGGGGACAGCCGACATACGTGTAAAAATAGGACGTAGCGGACAAACCCATTCCAGAGGGTGTAAGAATTTTTGTGTAAATGGTCATTTGGCAGGAAACTGCCGTTACTTGGCAAGGAGTAAAAATGGCCTTAAGCAATGAACTGATTGACAGCCTGTTGGCTGATTACAAGAACCCCGAAGACCTGATTGGCGGGCATGGGCTGAAAGCAGCTTACCAAACGCTTGGTGGAACGGGCTCTCGAAGCCGGAATGGCAGAACACCTGGGCCACGCCCGGCACGAGGCGGTTGCCAACCCGGCGGGCAACACCCGTAACGGCAAATCCAGGAAGACGCTGAAGAATGAAAATCCGTTTACACCAAATTTAGGACACCCTCGTCTTTTTAGGCTTTAGACCACCATAAAATCAGCTTCGGTGACTGCCAAGCCTTTGCCAATGATAGCAACCAATACTGCAGCGACGGCCCCACTACCATCGGCATCATATTGCACCGCACCTGTGCTGGTGTTGTAAAGGATATGGTCAGTATCATCAACTACGTTACCGTTGCCTATAATTTTGAAGGCATCTGCCGCTAACTGGCCAGTGGCCGTTAATGCTATAAAGACTCTGTTTTCGAGTTTGATGGTGTCATCTGTGACGGAAAAATCAGTAATTACATCGCGGTTCGATTTGCCAATTGCCGTGTTTAAAATAAATACATCTTTTCCTAACCCCCCTGTCAAAACATCATTCCCCAAAAGGCCGTTTAGGACATCATTACCAGCACCGCCTAATAATCTATTCTCGGCAGTATTGCCAATTAAAATGTCATTAAATCCGCTACCATTGAGACTTTCGATATTTAGCAATGTATCAATTCCCTCACCTTTGGTATTTTGAGCGTTGGTAAGACTTAAATTAACATAAACACCCGCTGTGGCATTCCAGTAATGCGCCATGTCAATACCATTACCTCCATCAATAAAGTCATTACCTTTACCGCCCATTAGATTGTCTGCACCGTCGCCGCCAGTAAGAACATCGTTTCCGGCTCCTCCGAATAAGCTATTGCTTAAACCATTCCCTGTTAGGGTGTCATTAAAGCTGCCACCATTAATGTTTTCTATACTGATTAACGTATCCATACCTGCACTAACCGTATCCTGATAACCTATTTTGTTTAAATCTACGACAACGCCAGAGCTTGCATCCCAATATTGTGCAATATCAACACCGTTGCCTCCATCAAGAATGTCGCCACCAAAATCGTCATCACCACTACGGAGGCTATCATTACCTTCCCCTCCTTTCAGGGTGTCATTGCCACCCAAGCCAGCCAAGCTATTCGCTGCATCATTACCTATCAAAATGTTATCAAAGCTATTGCCTATGCCATTGACTGCTCCAGGAAGTAAATTCAAATTTTCCACAAATGCAGCACTTCCCAGCAAGGCAAAATTGACTGAGCTGTATACGGTGTCAATATCATAAGCAAAGCCATATTCTTGGACACTATCCCCTGTGCTGTCCACCCAATATTGATCCGCCCCTTCTCCGCCAACCATGGTGTCATTTCCTGTGCCACCATCAAGTTTGTCATTACCACCATCACCATAAAGCCTGTCATTACCGGCTAGGCCATTAAGAGTGTCGTCTTGATCGTCATATCCATACAGTATGTCATTTCCATCTGTGGAAGGATGTGAAACTTTGGCTTTGATTTCAGTCCAGTCCCATACAATGCCGTCACTGAACTGAAACTGCTCAATACGCCCATGCCAAAAGGAGCTAAAATAGCCTTCAACTTTCAATTGATTGCCAGTACCATAAACTAAATGCAAACTGTCATGGTCAGGATAATATAATTCTCCGATACGTACTCTATTGATCTGGGTAATATCCGTTGAGGCGACATTGCTGAATTTAACCGTATCATTGCCCGAATAGTCATAAATAGTATCGAAGCCATCGGTTTTGGCAATCAGATAGGTATCGTTACCCTCCGAGCCACTTAATTGGTCATTCCCTGCGCCGCCGTTTAAGATGTCATTCCCACCAAAACCATCTAAGGTATCATTTCCTGCCAAGCCATTGAGCGTATCATTTTCATCATCATAACCATATAAGAAATCGCTTCCGTTAGTCCCCAATTTAAATGCTTTGAGCTTAATGTCTTCCCAAGTCCATGTCACACCGTCGCTGAATTGGAACTGTTCAATGCGATGGGCATCCTCCGCTTCATAATAAATTTTTGCATTAAAATATTCTTTTACAGTCACATGGCTATTGCTGCCGTAGCTTAATTGAAGATCATATATGGTATTGATACGAGAAACATCGGTTATGTCAGTTGAGGCGACATTGCTGAATTTGACGGTATCCGCCCCACTTTCATCAAAAATAACATCTTGGCCATCTGTTTTAGCGATAAGGTAAGTGTCGTTTCCAGCCCCACCAAATAGTGAGTCATTACCTAAACCACCAGTCAGTTTATCATCGCCTTGATATCCGAAGAGCTTGTCATTACCCGCCAGAGCATTTAGGGAATCATTGATATCATAACCATACAATTCATCATCACCATTGGTCGCTTGTAAAACTATTGGTTTAATTTCATTCCACCCCCATGATACACCGTCACTAAATTGAAACTGATCCGCCCGATAATATCCATCGTTATCAAAATACCCTGGTATATTCAATTGGCTGCCGCTTCCATAATGTAAAAGCAAATCCTTTCCGTCGTTAATCCTTGCAGCATAAGCAATATCGCTTGAAGTAACGTTGCTAAACTTAACTACATCGCCAAAAAACATCTCATTCGATATTACATCTTGTCCATCATTTTTGGCGATTAAAAAAGTATCATTTCCAAAACCGCTTTCCAGTATGTCATCACCTAAGCCACCGTTTAGGATGTTATCTCCATCACCGCCTTTCAATAAGTCATTACCTAAGCCACCGTTTAGGGTGTCATCTCCATCACCGCCTTCCAGTAAGTCATCACCTAAGCCACCGTTTAGGGTGTCATTCAACAAAAGCCCGTATAATTTATCGTCACCCGCCAAGCCATTTAGCACATCATTTCTATCGTAGAAACCATAAATTATATCGTTGCCGTCAGTGCCAGGTGTCGAGGCTTTTTCTCTGATAATTTTTTCGTTCCATGTCACACCGTCGATAAATTGGATTTTTTCTATTTTGTTATCCCCTTCCCAATCATATGTAAAATAATCCGTCACCGTCAGTTGGCTTCCAGAACCATAGCTCAACTGCAATGACCTGCCATCGTCTCCTACTCTTTTTATTTCCGTGATGCCTGTTGAAGCCAAATCCGTAAATTTTATGACATCAATACCTCCATATGTATTTCCTTCATTAATAGTATCCTTTCCATCATTAGCCGCAATCAAATAAGTATCATCACCATCCGAGCCAGACATATAATCGTCGCCTGTCCCACCGTTTAAAATGTCATTATCACCAAACTCAGGCCAAAATATGCCTCCAGCCAATAACCGATCATTGCCACTGCCACCTTCCAATACATCGTTACCAGTATAACCATACAAAACATCGTCACCTGCCAAGCCTTTCAATATGTCGTGTTCATCATCATAACCGTACAAGACATCATTACCGTTGGTACCGGGTTTTAAAGCTAACGGCTTGATTGCTTGAAAATCCCAAACAACGCCATCGCTAAACTCAAATGAAGCCACTGGAGGAAAACCATAGCTCGAAAAATAACTATCTACGAGAAGCTTTCCTTTGCTATATGTCAAAAGTAATTGACCTTCTGAAAGCCTATCTACCGAGATAATTTCAGTCGAGGCCAGATCAGTAAATTTGACAACATCCTCCCCGCCATTGAAATTATGAATTTTATCTTCACCATCGGCATGGCCAATTAAAAACGTGTCATTGCCCCAACTACCATCGAACAAATCATTGCCTAGGCCACCAGTTAAGGTGTCATTACCTAAACCACCATTGATGTAATCATCGCCATCGCCTCCATTCAGATTGTCATCCCCACCCCATCCATAAACCTCATCATCCCCAGAAGTGCCTACATAAATATTGTCCTTATTATCGCCGTTATAAATTGCCATCACTCATCACCATAAAATTAAAGTTGCAGGGAGTCTTTAAATAAATGTCCAGAATTTTAGCTTATATATGAAATTAAGCGAGGTACTATTTCACTTTTGAAAATGAAATTTGGGTTATTTTTCAGAAAATTATGGATAAACTACGAGCGAAGAGTAACAGTGATTTTAGCTTACGAATAAGCTAAAACCTTATCGGAACAGCCTCTTAAAAGGTTATTGCTGAAAGGGGGGGATATAAAGATTTGAGGACAAGCCAATATACAGGTCTCCAAGATTATGGCGACCTATCTTTTACTGAAAAAACACAGCCAAACTAATCAACGCCGCACCCACAATCATCGCCCACATCGTGCTGCGTTGGTGGCTATCTATCTGCTCACGCAATAAGGCCAGTTCGCGTTGTTGGGCTTCGGCTTGGTGTTGGGCGTGGGCGGCGTTGTCTAAGGCTTTGTAGACTAAGGAGGGGATTTCCGGGAATTGCTGGGCAAATTCGGGGAATTGTTTTAACAATTGGTTGATTTTAGCTTTTGGCCCCATGCGCTCATGGAACCAGCCTTCCAAGAATGGTTTGGCGGTTTGCCATAAATCCAGATCAGGATAGAGCTGGCGGCCTAAGCCTTCGATATTAAGCAAGGTTTTTTGCAGCAAGACCAATTGCGGTTGCACGCGCATGTCAAAACGGCGGGCGGTTTGGAACAGGCGGAGTAGCAATTGCCCGAAGGAAATGTCTTTCAGGGGTTTTTCAAAGATCGGCTCGCAGACGCTACGGATCGCGGATTCGAATTCTTCAATTCGGGTTGTGCGCGGAACCCAACCGGATTCGACGTGCATTTCCGCAACTTTGCGGTAATCGCGGTTAAAGAAGGCGAGGAAGTTTTCCGCCAGATAATGTTGGTCGGACAGTGACAAAGAACCGACGATACCAAAGTCGATGGCGATGTATTTGGCGGGCAGTTCCACGAAGATATTGCCAGGGTGCATGTCGGCATGGAAGAAATTGTCGCGGAACACCTGGGTGAAGAAAATTTCCACGCCGCGTTCGGCAAGCAGTTTAAAGTCAGCCCCCCCTGCCCGCATTTGTTCGATGTCGCCGACCGGGATGCCGTGGATGCGTTCCATGACCATCACTTTTTGGCGGGTGAATTCCCAATGGATTTCGGGGATGTAGATGATCGCGGATTTTTCAAAATTACGGCGGATTTTGGCGGCGTTGGCGGCTTCGCGCACCAAGTCCAATTCATCCAGTGTGGTTTTTTCAAATTCGGCGACCACTTCCATAGGCCGCAAGCGCCGGGCGTCGGGCGAAAATTTCTCGGCGATACGCGCCAATTCGTAAATCAGGCCCATGTCGGAATGGATGCGCTCTTCAATATCGGGGCGCAAGACTTTGACGACCACTTCTTGCCCGGTATGCAAAACGGCGGTATGCACTTGCGCGACGGAGGCGGAAGCTAAAGGGTGCGGGCTGAATTCGGCAAACGCTTCTTCAATTGACATGCCCAGTTCTTTTTCGATGATCGCGCGGGCGACATCATTGCCAAACGGCGGCACGCGGTCTTGCAGCTTGACCAATTCGTCGGCGATGTCATCGGGCAACAAGTCTTTGCGTGTCGACAAGGCCTGGCCAAATTTGACGTAAATCGGCCCCAAATCTTCCAAAGCTTGGCGGATCCTGACCCCACGGGCAACCTTGATCTCAGATTGGCGGGTCATCCAATAATAGGGGGAGAAAATCGCCAGGAAACGGATAGGGCGGAAATAAGGGGTTTTTAAGACAATCTCGTCAAGGCCGTGCATCACCAAAACCCAATTGATATGGATCAGGCGCATTAAAATTTTTGGGCGGATCACTGCGTTACCTTTGGTGGCGTTTTGAACCAGCTGGCAAGGCCGCTGGTGTGTTTATAATTTTTATAGTCCACGAAAGACACGAAAAGCACGAAAATTGATTTAAATTAGTTGGGAAACAGACCTCCTGTTCAACTTTCAGCCAAGATAACTGGCTCCTAACTAGCTTCGTATGGAATCTATTCTCGGCCTTTATTTCGTGCCTTTCGTGGACAATTTTTTTATTTTAGCTGATTTTCCAAGCGTTCCACACGGCTTTGCAAACGGTCAAAATCCAGCCGCAAGTCGTCTATGTGCTGGTAGAACATATCCGCTTCGGGTACGGCAGGCAAGTCCCTGGTTTCTTCTTGCAGGAATTCGGCAGCGTTGAGGCGGAACGTTTCCAGCGTTTCTTTGCTCCAGTCTTGCCCTGCACGGAAAAACTGACTGAGATTATGGGCGAAACGTTCACCCGTGTACCGGGCCAGTTTGCCTTCCAGATTGATCTCCAATTTGGCGAACAATTCCTGAAACCGCCGCCCCGTGTGCATGTCGCCGTCAATGACCACATCACCCGCAAAAATAGACCGCATCGGTTTGTCGCTGACGCCCATCAAGCCCAACGCCAGCAATGATCCTGTCAATTGTGTGTCGGGTTCGCCTGGATAAACATCAAGCAATTGGATGGTATCGGCCGCCGGACATAAATACACCGTTTCATTAAACGGCGTGACGGTCACGGCAATCACCTTGCCCGCCAAGGGCGCGAGCAAGGCGGGGCTATTGGCGTCCAAAGCCAGATATTCACGGAAGGCGGTTTCCAACACGCCCAATAACAACGGCTTAATGACCATGTTAAATTTTATAACCGCGATGCACGGCGACGATGCCTTGGGTCATATTGAAATATTCGCAGCGTTCCAAGCCAGCGTTTTCCATCATCTTTTTTAGCTCTTCCTGCTTGGGGTGCATGCGGATGGATTCGGCAAGATAGCGGTAGCTTTCTTCGTCTTTGGCAACGAACCGACCAATTTTCGGCAATATATTAAAGGAATAGAAATCGTAGACTTTTTCGGTGACTTTGTCGGTAGGATGCGAGAATTCCAAAACGATGACGCGGCCGCCGGGTTTCAAAACGCGGTGCATGGAACGCAGAGCGGCATCTTTGTCGGTGACGTTGCGCAGGCCAAAGGCGATGCACACGCAATCAAAGGTGTTGTCTTCAAACGGCAGGCACTCGGCGTTGACTTGGGCGTAGCGGATATTCGCCAAGCCACGGTCTATCATGCGGTCACGTCCGGTGCGGAGCATTTGCGCGTTGATGTCCGCCAATACGACTTGGCCTTCCGGGCCGACACGCTCATTGAATAAAGCGGTCAAATCGCCCGTGCCGCCAGCCAAATCAAGAACATGTTCGCCTTTGCGGACGTTGCTGAGTTGTACGGCGATGCGTTTCCAAATACGGTGTATGCCCATCGACATCAGGTCATTCATGACATCGTATTGCTCGGCGACGGAATCAAATACCCCGCGCACCAGTTTCACTTTTTCATCGACAGCGACTTGCTTGAAGCCGAAATGGGTGGTGTTGTCGGTAGTCATGGTCGTTCCTCTTAAATTAATGCGAATTCGGTCGTGTGGTTTTGCGCTGTATGCCTGCCAGTTCCAACTGTTCTAGGTACGCGGCCCACAAAATTTGATAGTCGGCGCCAAGTTGATAGAGCAAATCCCAAGTGTAAATGCCTGAGTCATGGCCATCGCTAAACACCAGCAAAATGCCGTAATTGCCGATGGGACGGATTTCTTTAATGCTCACGTCTTCTTTACCGGATTGCAAGGTTTCCTGGCCAGGCCCATGCCCGACCGCTTCCGCCGATTGGGTGTAGACGCGGAGATATTCAGTAGGCAGAACGAACACGCTGCCATCGTCGTAGCTGATTTCCAGACGATTGGACAGTTGGTGATGTTTGATTTCAACCGGTTGGCTGTTGCAGGGTTTGATGTTTAGGCGCATGGGATCAGGGATGGTAAGGGGTAAACACAGGCTTGTGTTCTGGGGTTTTGGCAATCTTAAACGAGATAACGGCTTACTGATGGATTTAGCTGTTTACAATACGCCTTCTTCCAGCAAATCCAAATACATAAATTCCGGGGCTTTTACTCCGGCTTGTTTACGGATTTCCACCAATTCGGGCGATTCAAAAAACGCCTTGGCATTGGCGATGCTTGACCATTGGGAAAAATGCACGATGTGGTTGGCATCGTCGGCAAATTTTAAAACTTGGTAGTTCTGCTCGCCCGCGTTTTTTCTGATGTTCGCCGCGTTATCGAATATGTGTTTCCATGCAGTGTAGTCTTCGACTTCATGGATGATGAGTACGTGGGGCATTTTTCTGTAACTTCCTATTCGTTAGAAATGTTTATATTTCCCAGTCTTCTAAATGCAATCCCGAAACTCTAGAAAATTCTTTGGTATTGTGCGTCACTAAGGTAAAACCGTGGCTTAAGGCAATCGCCGCAATCTGGAGATCATAAGGCCCAATTGGCGTACCTGCTTTGCTAAGTTGGATACGGATTTGACCAAAATAACGGGCGGCATCGCCATCAAATGGAAACGATACAAAGCCGCCAGCCAAGTCATCAATCAAAGCCAAATTCTCATCGCGCCGTACACTTTTAAAAGCTCCGAAAAATAATTCTGCTTTCACAATATCACACAGAAATATCTGGCCTGGGGGATGTTTCAAAAAATGGGTTTTTACTGGTGACGGCTGAGGATTTAAATAACGTATCCAGACATTAGTATCAGGTAACCACATTATTCTAATTCCAAACGCTGCTCCGCCTCACCTTGGGGAGCGCGTTCGAGAGGCTCGCCTTGCCAAGCCCCGGCTGTGCGTTCAAAAAAGCCCATGGACCATCCTGTTGCGTGTCTGCTACGCACAAACAATAAAAAATCCAACACTTCCTGGGCTAATGGTTCTGAAAGTTGTTCGGCTTCTTGTTTAAGTCGTTCGATGACAGTCATTATTTTCTCCGGTACTTGCTGTGTTTTTCGGGATTTAATAAAAGCTTATGCAAATCGGGGTCAACCAAGACGATGCTTGTACCTTCCTTATAACGGCTGGCATATTTTCCACGTACACCGGATTTTATAAGTTCAAGTGAATATTCTAGTCTTAAGTTGTCTTCATTGTTCATAACTATTATGCAAATCCCGTATTCCGCTTCGCTACATACAGGCTACAAAATATACCGGCTCAAATCCTCATCTTCAACAAATTCACTCAGATGCTTATCGACATAATCGCCGTCAATCACGATGGTTTTGTCTTGCAAATCCGGGGCGTCAAAAGAGATTTCTTCCAATAGGCGTTCCAAAATGGTGTGCAAACGCCGTGCGCCGATATTTTCGGTTTTCTCGTTGACTTGCCAACCCAGTTCGGCGATGCGTTGGATGCCGTCGGCGGCGAAGGTCAGGGAAACGCCTTCGGTCGCCAGCAACGCGGTGTATTGTTCGGTCAAGGACGCATTGGGTTCGGTCAGGATACGGACAAAATCTTCGGCTGACAATGGGTTCAGTTCCACGCGGATGGGGAAACGGCCTTGCAATTCGGGGATCAGATCCGAGGGTTTGGCGACATGGAACGCGCCGGAGGCGATGAACAGGATATGGTCGGTTTTGACCATGCCGTATTTGGTGCTGACCGTGCTGCCTTCGACGATGGGCAACAAATCACGTTGCACGCCTTCGCGCGACACTTCACCGCTGCCGCCGCCGTGGTCGCCACGTTTGCAGATTTTGTCGATTTCATCCAGAAACACGATGCCATGTTGCTCTACGGCTTCGACGGCGCGTAGTTTGATGTCGTCATCATTCACCAGCTTGGCGGCCTCTTCTTCCTCCAGCACTTTCAAAGCCTTGCTGACCTTCATCTTACGGGGCTTGGTGCGCTCCGAGCCCATGCTTTGGAACATGCCTTGCAGTTGGCTGGTCATTTCTTCCATACCGGGAGGCGCCATAATTTCCACGCCCATAGGCGCGACATGGACGTCAATTTCTATGTCTTTATCGTCCAAATCGCCCGCGCGTAATTTATTGCGCATTTTCATGCGGGTGTTCTCTTCCGATGTGGATAAGCTGCCAGTCGGAGATAACGGTAATGGCAATAAAATATCCAATAAGCGTTCTTCGGCAGATTCGGCAGCTTTAGTTTGCATCCGTTCCATTTCGCTCATGCGGGTCATTTTGATCGCCGAATCCACCAAGTCGCGGATGATGGATTCGACATCACGTCCGACATAGCCCACTTCGGTAAATTTGGTGGCTTCAATTTTGATGAACGGCGCATTTGCCAAGCGGGCAAGCCGGCGGGCGATTTCGGTTTTACCGACACCGGTCGGCCCTATCATTAAGATATTTTTTGGGGTGATCTCGTCGCGCAAGGCCGGATCAACATTTTGCCGCCGCCAGCGGTTGCGCAAGGCAATCGCCACCGAACGCTTGGCGCTGGCTTGGCCGATAATGTGTTTGTCCAATTCGCTGACAATTTCTTTAGGGGTCATTTGGGTCATGGTTTTGCTCGTCTTACTCGTTAGGTTCTGCATCCAATTCTTCGATGCGCAAATTGTGGTTGGTGTAAATGCAAATATCAGCCGCGATATTTAGTGACCTTTCCACAATCTCCCGCGCACTCAAATCGGTATTTTCCAATAAGGCACGCGCCGCCGCTTGGGCAAACGCGCCACCTGAACCTATCGCCATCAAATCATGCTCCGGCTCTATCACGTCGCCTGTCCCTGAGATAATCAACGAGGTCTTGGCATCGGCAATCACCAGCAGGGCTTCCAGTTTGCGCAAAGCGCGGTCAGTGCGCCAGTCTTTTGCCATTTCCACTGCCGCACGGGTCAGATTGCCGCGGTGCTTTTCCAGCTTACCTTCAAAATGCTCAAACAGGGTGAACGCATCCGCCGTAGCCCCTGCAAAACCTGCAATCACTTTGTCATGATACAAGCGGCGGACTTTCCGCGCGTTGCCTTTCATGACCGTATTGCCCAACGTCACTTGTCCGTCACCGCCAATGACGACTTTGCCGCCACGGCGCACTGAAAGTATGGTTGTTCCTCTAAACATATTTTTTTATCCTAAATTTACCAAACCTGAACCTTATCATTGTCCAGGCATTTTACAGGGTCTCATTGTAAAAGTGCGAAAAAACTCACTCCACGGACATGCCAACTGACAGAAGTGAGGCTTAACCAACACTAATTCAAGCCTTGCTGCGGCATTTACATTTTCTCTTGCCATTAATCTCTGCTAACATCAGAAAAGTTCGGCTTTTACCCTTTCCCTTTGCCCGAACGCCGGATAAAACAGATGGCCTCACTGGCTTATCCGGGCATACTAATTATTGGGGCGACCATTGGAGATACATAAATGAACAAACTGACCGCACTTTCCTTAAGTATTGGCGTATTGGCTGGCGTTGCCACCTTCTTAGCTGTTGGCCCACTGAGCGGCGTGTTTTTTATCTGGGCGGCGACTATTGCTTGGGCGGCTTATTTTCTGTTAGGCGCGGATCAAGCTGCGTTGGTCAACACTATCACTTGCGGCATTTTCGGCGTAGCCATGGCATGGGTCACCGCCCTGCTGTTAACTGAAATTGCACCGGACACGGCACTGGGTTTCCCGTTCATGGCGGCCGTTACCGTAACCATTGCCGTTATCGTCATGTGCTTGGCTGCAAGCTGCCCACGCCTTGCAGCCATTCCAGCCAGCGTTTTGGGTTATTCAGCCACTTTCGCCTATTTGCTGCAAACGCCTGATAAATTGACCCAAGATGTGTTGTTGGGGGTTTCTTTGGCTAACCCCTTGCTGGTCATTTCGATTTCTATCGTAGTCGGCACTTATTTCGGCCAGTTCTCAGGACAATTGGCCGCCAAATGGACTAAAGAATAAGGCTTGAAGAAACTGATATTCTAAAACCAGCCGAGTGGTTAGCTAAACGTAGCGTTAACAAGCCACTTGGCCTTTTAGGGCTAGCGGGTCTTCAAAATAACCCTAAAAGTCTTTAACAATTCCCCGTATTCACATTGGTGCACATCATGCGGAACTTATCCTTTTTTCTGATAGGTGTTTTTTGTTCGTTAATCGGCAACGTAGCCCACGGTGCCGGCCCGACAATTGTGCAATTACAAACCAACTTAGGCACCATTGCCATACAACCTAATTTCACCCAAACCCCCGTCACTGCCAATAATTTTATAAAATACGTGGACAGCGGCTTTATATAAAAACACCTTGATCCATCGTGCGCAGAAAAATTTTGTCATTCAAGGTGGCGGATTTGACAAGGGTACCGAACAGTACAAAAGCACGCCCTTCCCTGCCATCCCATTGGAAACCAATAAGGGCTTGTACAATGCCAAAGGGACAATAGCCATGGCGAGGACTGATGCCCCTGATTCTGCAAGGTCACAATTTTTTATCAACCTCGTCGATAATCCTATGTTGGATTACAGCGACCCCAATAACCCAGGTTATGCCGTATTTGGAACTGTGACCAAAGGCTTATACCTTGCTAACGCAATGGGCAATTTTCTCACTTTCAACACGACACAATTGCCATACAACACAGCTGGAAATCTCGTTTGGGTCGAAACCACCTATAAGACCACCTTAGAACCAGCCTTGTCACGCACCCGCATCTTACGTAGCGGTGTTGGTACCGTAACCAGTTCTCCGGCAGGGATCAATTGCGGGACCAGCTGCATGGTGACAAAACCGAACAGCGGCACGTTGCAGTTGACGGCAACAGCGGGGGCTGGCTGGGTTTTTTCAAACTGGCGTGGCGATTGCCAAGGCGTCGCAAAGACCATCACGCTGAGCATGGCAAAAGGCGACCATAACTGTACCGCCGTGTTTGTTATAGCCAGCCCTAGTGTCCAATAGGCTGGGGTTGCAGCAATTCCTTAATAAACCAGTGCAACACCTTGCCACGGTTAGATTTTTTCCACCCCGCATTAATCGCTTCTGGTGGCACGGAGCCTTCCAATTCAAGCGGCAGCAAGCGGCCTTGTCCAAGCTCGTCCTGAATCCGATGGGCAGGCAGGAAACCCACGCCCAAGCCAGCGCATTGGGCACGGATTTTTTCATTGATGGTCGGCACGCTCAACACCGGGCGCTTGCTGCACAAGCGGCGGCTTTGTGGCGCCTGGTAGCGGGAAGAGTCCCTGACGACGACAAACCGGTGCTGTTCGACCAATTGGCGGGATAGCGGTTGCGGCACTTGCGCCAATGGATGCCCCGGAGCGACAACAAATAGCCATTCGATATGCCGAAGGGTCCTGATGACCAAATCAGGGTGCTGCATGGGCTGTTCGCCCACCCCGATCACCAAATCCGCCCGCCCCGTAGTGATCGCTTCAATTGCCCCACCCAGCACTTCTTCATACAAATTAATTTCTATATCCGGCTGCACTTCGTAAAACTGGGCGATCAGCGGGTAAACCACATCAAAACTAAGTATCGAATCAACAGCGATATTGAACACCGGTTCCCAGCCACTGTGCGTCGTTTTGGCCGCCACCGCCAGCCGTTCAGTGGCTTCGAGAATAGCCCGGCCTTGTTCCAACAGCACCTTGCCGGCTTCAGTCAACACGGCTTTCCGGCCTTCTTTGCGGAACAACCGCACATCCAAATCCTGTTCCAGTTTCTGGACGGTGTAAGAGATGGCCGACGGCACCCGGAACAAATCTTGGGCGGCGGCGGCAAAGCTGCCTTTGCGGGCTATCGCGTCCAATACCTCCAACGCATCTAAGGTGATCGGGTATTTCATAAGCGCCTTGTTAATTGATCAATTTTTTTGAAGTGATTTGACAAAATCTATCGCTTTTTATTATGCCAGCTCTCCCTATAATGTGCCTGAACATTAAATTTATTAATTATTTTAAGAGGTTATTATGAAAAACTGGCTTAATAGAACATTGGTTTCCCATGCCGGCCTAGAAGCGGCCGTGTTGCGCATCCCCGTCGGTTTGATTTTGGCCGCCCATGGCGGGCAAAAACTGTTCGCTTGGTTTGGCGGATACGGCTTGGAAGGCACGGGGCAATGGATGGCGTCGGTGGGTTTGCAACCGGGGTTCCTGATGGCGTTACTGTCAGGTAGTGCGGAATTTTTTGGTGGTGTCGGCTTGATGTTGGGTTTATTGACCCGGATCGCGGCAGGTGCCAGCGCCTTGACGATGGCGGTGGCCTTGCTATGGGTACATGCCAGCCAAGGATTTTTTATGAGCGCGCATGGCATTGAATACGCGCTGGCTTTGTTGGCCGCCACCGTGTCCTTGCTGATTATGGGCGGCGGGCGGTATAGCGTTGACCGTTATCTGCTGAAAAATAATTTATTGGGAGGTTACCATGACAACTAAGCAAACAGTCTGGCAAGTGCGCCATCTTGCCAGAACCATCAACGGGCAACGCACCTCCGACGGCGCAGGGGTTAAGCTGAAACGCATCATCAGCCCGACCCCGGACAATGCCTTCGATCCTTTCCTGTTGTTCGATGAATTTGCTTCCGATGAAGCGGCGGATTATATCGGCGGTTTCCCCCCGCATCCGCACCGGGGCTTTGAAACCGTCACGTATATGCTGGCGGGCGCGATGCTGCACCGCGACCATTTGGGCAACGAAGGCCATTTACGCGCCGGGGATGTGCAATGGATGACGGCGGCGCACGGCATTATCCACTCGGAAATGCCCGAACAAGAAAATGGCTTGCTGCAAGGCTTCCAACTGTGGATCAACCTGCCCGCAGCAGAAAAAATGAAACCGCCCCATTACCAGGACATTCCTGCCGCTGACATCCCGACGGTCAACTTGGCGGACGGCGGATATATCAAAGTGATCGCCGGGGATTATGTCACGGCAAATGGCATGGTGACTGGGGCGGTCACGGGCGTGACGACCCAGCCTTCGTACTTTGACATTGCCCTCAGCCCGCAGCAGGAACTGGCCATTCCGGTTGCTTTAGAACACACTGCCGCCGTTTATGTTTATCAAGGCGAGGTGGGTGTGGGGGCTGATACAAGCCGGTTAAGTTCTGGACAGCTTGGGCAATTGCTGGATGGTGATAGGATACGCTTCACCACAGGCGACTCCCCTGCCCGTCTTTTACTATTGTCCGCCAAACCGTTACGCGAACCGGTTGTGCAGTCAGGGCCGTTTGTCATGAACACCACGGCTGAAATTGAACAGGCTTTCCGCGATTACCGGGATGGCGTATTGGCCTTATAAATCCATTCCCAAGCCGGAACGGTGTCCGACACCGTTCCGGCTTACACTTTACTAACCCACATAGGTATTAGCCATGCACCAAAAGCCCGCATCAACCTCCGTTAAAATCCATGACATTATCCAAAACCGTTGGAGCCCACGGGCGATAGACCCAAATAAACCCGTCAGCCATGATGACCTGCTGGCCTTGCTAGAAGCGGCACGGTGGGCGCCTTCCTGCTTCAATGACCAACCTTGGCGGTTTATTGTCTGCGACAAAAGCGCGGATCTGGCAAGCTGGGAAACCGCCTTTGACACCTTGATGGACAAAAACCGTCTCTGGGCGAAAAACGCCCCGGTGCTGATTCTTTCAGTGGCGATGGCGAATTTTAACCATAACGGCAAACCGAACCGCTTTGGCCTGTACGATACCGGAGCCGCCAGCGTGAGTTTGGCTTTGCAAGCGTCTGCGCTGGGTTTGGTGGTGCACCAAATGGGCGGCTATGATGCCGACAAGGCACGGGCCGCGTTTGGGTTGCCCGACGACTGCACACCAATGGCCATGATGGCGCTGGGTTATCAGGCCGAAGCGGATAGCCTGGATGAAGATTTTAAAGCCGCTGAATTGGCGGAACGCGCACGGGCCAGTTTAGGGCAGCATTTTTATACGGGGAAATGGGGGGTGGGTATTGCGTAGGCCGGAAACGTTAGGGACGGGGTAAAAACCTATCCCAATGCTAGTGGTCAACCCCGGCTTCGGCAAATGTCGCCATTTCCTTAAGAAACAGCACCGCCGACTGCAACAAGGGATAAACGATGGCGATGCCTGAGCCTTCACCCAAACGCATATCCAGCTTGAGCAGCGCATCGGCATTGAAATGGTCTAGCAACGCCTGATGTCCGCGCTCATTGGAAACATGGCTGAACACACAATAACCCAGCACCAGCGGATAACAGCGTGCGGCCACCAACAACGCCGCACTGGCGATAAAACCATCCACCATCACCACCATGCCCAATTCGGCAGCTTGAAGGTACGCACCCGCCATCATGGCGATTTCAAAACCACCGAAATGGGCCAAAACCGCCAACGGTGATGCGGCCGAAACCTGATGCCGGTCCAGCACTTGCTGCAACACAGCGGTTTTATGGCTAAGCCCGGCGTCATCCAGCCCCGTGCCGCGTCCCACACATTCAGCTAACGGCATCCCGGTCAAACGCTGGACGATGAGGCTGGCCGATGCCGTGTTGCCTATGCCCATTTCCCCAAACCCGATGCAATTGCAGCCCTGCGCATGGCAACCTTTCACCAGTTCCGAACCTTTATACAATGCCTCCAGGCATTCTTCCCCAGTCATCGCCGGACGGGCCAGGCAATTTTGCGTGCCGTTGGCGATTTTGGCGTGGATCAGGCCGCTGTGCGCCGATAAATCCGCGTTGACCCCTGCATCGGCGATCAGCAATTTAATACCATGTTGCCTGGCGAACACATTGATCGCCGCGCCACCTGCGAGGAAATTGGCGACCATTTGTGCGGTGACGGTTTGCGGATAGGCACTGACCCCCGCTTCGACCAGGCCGTGGTCGCCCGCAAAGACAATGATATGCGGATGGTTAAGCGTGGGCGCCAAGGTGTTTTGGATCAGGCCAATTTGCAAGGCCACGGCTTCCAATTGGCCTAAGGCGCCTAGCGGCTTGGTTTTTTGGTCAATTTTTTGTTGTAGGGCAGTCGCCAACGCCAATGGCAAGGGCTTGATAGTAAAGTCTAGCGGCACGGCGGCGTATCCCAAAAGTTTTCAAAAATCAGCCCGTCAAGATCCTGGCGGGCAGCCCAGCCTTCTTGTTCCAAGAGCGGCTGCTCATAAAATGTGGTGACATGGCCTAAACACAAAATCGCCACCGGATGGCTGTCGGTTGGCATGCCCAATAGGGTTTTAACTGCATCCGGTGCAAACATGGAAACCCAACCCATGCCCAAACCTTCGGCACGCGCCGCCAACCACAGGTTTTGGATGGCGCAGGACAAGGAGGCCAAATCCATCTCCGGCAAAGTACGCCGCCCAAAAACATGCTTTTCACGTTGCCCGCATAACCCCGCGACCAAGACTTCCGCACAGTCCAAAATCCCTTCCACTTTCAGCTTCATAAAACTGTCTTCACGCTCATGCAAGGCCTTGGCGGTCAGCAAGCGTTCCTGTTCGACCAATTGGTGTAGCCCTGCCCGCAAATCGGGGCAACGGACACGGATAAACCGCCAGGGCTGCATAAAACCAACGCTAGGCGCGTGGTGGGCGGCGGCCAGCAAACGGTTCAATTGGTCGGGGGCGATAGGGTCAGATAAAAAATGCCGCATGTCGCGGCGTTCATAAATCACCCGATAGACAGCGGCGATGTCGGCATCGGAATAACGGTGGTTAGCAGGCAAATGGGTTACCGTGGGGTTGTTTCATGGCTGTGCCCAAGTTTTAGGGCGGGGGTTGGACAACACTAAATGGATCAAAGGCCGGAACGAGATTGTTACCCGTTCCGTAACGTTTGAAAGCTTAAGAACGGATGGCGAACCCCATCCCGCTGTAGAATCGTTCAAGGCGGGTTTAGAACTCATCCTGATCTGAAATCCCTAGCTCTACTTTATCCAAATCGACAAATCCATAGTTTCATTGGTTTTTCTTCTATAGTTTGCATGAGCAATAGCGACGCCAACACTGGTTAGCTCCAGACTCTTTAGTGGGGAAGCGTCCCATATTTCAAAGATTTTTGTCATGGACGGTATAGCTAAAATTAGAGTATCTTTAACTTCATCTTGTGGCATTGTTGTTCTTTCAAAAATACCTTTAAGTTTGATAATTTCTTCATCTGAATACTCTTTTCTCTTAGTTAGTTCCTCTAAAACAGAGTCATCATAAAAGCTAAGTTGTAATTTCTGCGTGTTATGGAAGCAGGGGATTAAAAATTCTCGTAATTTGATGGTATTGCCAAATTCGTTTTCAATATCTTCTAAGGTAAAGCCTATAGAGAAAAAACCTTTGTAAGTTTGCCTAAGTTTGTTTTCCAGGTTCCCATAGTTGCCTGCTCTTACATGACCACATACTAAATATTCAATGTGATTGTAATCCGTCTTTTCGTTGCTTAGACCCTCAATAAACGGACATACTTTGCTTGTGAGGTAATTAACTAAGTCAATGTAGCGTAGTAAATCCATTCGACGTGTACGCACTAACAAAAAATTAAGCGTAATTGTATCAAGTTGTTCAACGGTTAGTTTTGGAGCGACAGTAAGCGATTCATCTAATACTATTTGTAGCATATTTCTCTTTGGTTCAGCTGCGCGATCAACCAATATATCTACAAGCAAATCACCAAGCTCTTTGTCACCACTTATTGCGTACTGCTTTTGAACTGTAAGTAGTGCATCTTGCATTGCTGGTTGTTCAAATTCTTTTATCGCTTCTGGATTCCGTTCATTTAATTTTATGAAAAACTTTTCTGTTACATCTTCTGCGCGTTCTTGTGCGGTGGCTGCTGCTTCGGCGCGTAATCTAGGGAAATTTGCATTAAAAACATCAAGAGCAATCTCCTTTGCATCAGCATAGGTTATGCCATAATGATTTGTGGTATTTATGGTAGCGATTTCACTTTGTAGGTTTGTTGAATTATCACCAGCGTCCTGCTTTTGTGATTTTTTAATCATGTTTCTTATTGATCTCAACATTTCCACTGACCTGAATATTAGTTGAGTTTTTTCCAGATTTTTGTTTTTGTTTGATTTGGCTTGTGTCGTCTTTTTTAGAAAAACTATTTATTAGACCATAAATAGCAGGAACGGCAATTCCACTAATTAGCACCAAGTAATTTTCAATTATCCAATTCATTAAAATCAGTACCTATAAAAATCCAATCAAAATCTATCATTCATGATTTTCCCAACTTTCTGCCGAATCCACCCGCCAATCAATCATCATCCTGCTTTTTCGTAACCTTAGGAATATCCAATAATGGAATCTGATAAGCCGCGATAATGCGCTTGATCTCCGCCGATTTGGACTGGATCAGCTTATCCAACATCGCTTTTCTGGCTTTGTCGCCATTACGCACCCCCATCGCCATCGAAAATTCAAACTGGATGCCTTGCGAGGATGGCATGGGGATCATCGTGTAACTGTTTTTGGGGCTTTGCGAAACGATGTAACCCGCCAATGGCCCCCAGACTATCACCATATCAATTTTTTTGGCTTTCAGGTCTTTGTCCAATTGCATGGCGACATTGTTCTCATCATCGCCGGACATGGATTGGTAGGGTATGCCTTGGTCGAGCAGGCCGTTTTTTTGCATCCACGTCGTGCCCGGGCTGCGGTCAAACATGGCGATCTGCAATTTTTCCTGGCGTTGCAAGGGCATCAGCACCAGTTGCTTGGTGTCGGTAATATCATCCCAACCACGGCCTTTGGCGATCAGCAGCACATAAGTCGAGCGGTAATAAGGCTCCGTGGTCAAGGTCATGTCCGAACCTTCGGGCACGTTCATCACCACATCGCATTTGAATTCTTTGCTATCAACCTCCTTGTCGTTGACCGGCGCGGTCAAGGTGTTGCGGATAAAGCCGATACGTTGCGGAAACCAGGTGTATTCCAGCTTTTGCCCCAGTTCCTTGGCAAACAGTTCGGCAATTTTGTTCTCAAAACCGTCTTGTTGTTTGCTGGAATACGGCGGGTTCAGCGGGTCGGCGCACACTTTGAAAGCCTCTTCGGCACTGGCTGAGTAGCTTAAAGCCGCCAGACAAAGTCCGGCAAATAATTTGGTCATGCTCATCATAGTCTCTGGGCAAATGTTCAATGGTCAAGTTCTTCAATAAAGGTGTTTTCTATAGGGACTTGGACATAGTGTTTTTGGTCATCCCAAAAATAGTAATAGCCTTTGTCGCTGGTGGTGACCTTACCGTTTTTAATCGTCCAACTTTTTGTAGTGGGGCCGTTTGCGTAAGTGACGCGATAATCGCTATCCAACAATTCAACCACTTTTCTGGATAACTGGTTTTGTTGGTCTTGGGTACAGCCAGCCACTATCGCGGCCAACGTGAATAATGGGAGTATCTGGATTATTTTCATTTAATGCCCCTAAATTAAGTGCCGCCATGTCACAAATGCTTTGCCTATGTAAAGGTATTTTACACATAAGTGCCATGAATTAATAACCATGTGCGAGCTGTGGACAAATTCCAAGTGAGGCACTAGACTTTTCCAGTTGCAGCGGAACCCTATCCGTTTCAACCTATTAGCTGGCCTTTATCCCCGGCAATAGTTAATGCGGCACTTAAAAAAATACATAATCTTATGAGGAAAACGATGAAAACATTAATCAGATCGCTACTATCAGTGGGCACATTGGCATTGGCATCAAATATGGTTATGGCCGGCTGCAATAATCTGCCAAACCATACCGCTTTAAGCAGTGCCTTATCCGTTGTACAAAAAGAAAATAACGGCGGATTTGCCCTTAACATGTGGGCAACCATTGTCGACAGGGACGGGATTGTCTGTGCAGTGGCTATGACCGCACCTAACAGAGGCGGCCAATGGCCAGGCAGCCGCGTCATTTCGGCGCAAAAAGCCAATACCGCCAATGCGTTCAGCTTGCCCCGCCTGGCCCTTTCGACCGCGAACCTCTATACCGCTGTCCAACCGGGTGGCACCCTGTTCGGTTTACAAGAAAGCAACCCCGTAAACGTGGAAGCCGCCTACCGTGGCCCTTCACAAAATTATGGCACCGCTAGCGACCCGCTGGTTGGTCAAAAAATAGGTGGCGTCAATGTTTTTGGCGGCGGTTTGGCGTTGTACGATGCCGCGGGCAAATTACAGGGTGCTATCGGGGTTAGCGGGGATTCTTCATGCGCCGACCATAACATTGCCTGGAAAACCCGTAAGCTCTTAGACCTTGACCATGTGTTTGGTGGGGTCGCTAAAAACGGGGATGACAATATAGTCTATGACATTGGCTCAGCCACCCCGAGTGGTTGGGGACACCCGATCTGTACCCAAAAAGCTAAAGAAATTGCCGAAAGCTTTACTAAAGCCGGAACCTAAACCCTTGCCACCCCCAATCCATGGTGAAACCAGCACACTTTAAAATGATGGGGAGCTGTCGCCGCCTGACCGTTTGCGCCGCTACCAAAGCCCAAAAGGATTAGGCGGGGAAACCCCTCGCGCTTCATACAAACGCATCAAACGGGTGATTTCACCATGGCCCGAGCTTTACCCCCAATCCGGCAGGCGAGCGGATTGGGGCTTAATTCCCCCAATGCAATCGATCCCCTTTCCCGCCCTCAACTATTTCTGCGTGCAAACGTGCGTGGCTAATCTTGCAACCTGGTCATCCAAGGTTCTTTCGCATAGGGGTCAACATGAAACGCCAAAGCCTCAGGCTTATGTAACAAACCCTCTTCACCTGATGCATTTGGGTTCAACTGGCGCTTCTCAACAAAATCCACCATGCGCCGGGTGTTGTAAATCACCAGCACCCGATACCCATAATTGCTGTGGTAAATTTGATAGGCGACATTGCTTTCGTCGAAAGCCGGGTTGCGGCTGATCCATGCGGCAACCGCCTCTGCGTTATTGTCGCCCAAATTTTTCAACACGGAATCGTGGCGCCCGAAAATCAATGACTGCAAATGCCCCGCCAAAGACCCCGCGCCTTGGTGCCGATGCAAGGCGCGTACTTCATCATCAGTAAAATCGAAACTTTCCGCAACCAGATAATGTTTGTCACGTTCCCCGTCATTGGCGAACAAGGACAGTTTATCCAAGGCGTGATGCTGTAACGCCACCAGAAAAGACCCGGGGGCGCGGATATGTTTGTCTACCGTCACCACCCACGGCAATGCCCGTCCGGTTTTGGCAAAGCGGTCTTTGACGCTATTGATCACCGCCGAACGCGGCAACTCATCTTCCCGCCCTTCCGGTTTGACGATAAACGCATCAACCGCTGTAATTTGGGTGTGGAAGCCAGCGGCCTTAAAGTTGTCGATAATGTCGGCATAGCGCGGTTTATAGGGGATGCCAGTACCGTCATACAAGATGTTGACCTGCACTGCCCGCGCATATTGTGCGACCAAGCCGCGCAAACGATTGGCGAAGGGTTCGACAAAGACATAGTCGTCACTGTGATGGCTGGCGGCGGTCAACACCGTGTACAAATCGCTGAGCTTGCGGAATTCATCAAGCGACGCGATAACATAATTGTCCCCGCACTGCGCGGCGGCAATCTCCTCGACCGCCGTCTTGCCAGAACCCGCACCACCCATGCTCATAAACAGCTTAGGCTGGACATCGGCCTTTTTGCCTTCAAAAATGGCTTTTCTGGCGTTTTCCAATTTTTGGGTCATGCGGCTGACGCGCTCGTAGGCGATTTCCACGCCACGATATAAACGTTCATCGCCTTCCGCCGCCTGCAACAACTGGTTTTTTAGGCTTTCATTGTTTGCCAGATTATAAATGGTCACCCCCTCACCCCCACATTGCTTGATCAGCTCAAGCAATTCGGTATGCCCGGGCGCGCGTAAGCCGCTCAGGATATTGACATCCAAGCAGAATAATGGGGCCAAGCCATTTTCAGCGACGCTGATACCGTCAATTTCCGTATCCCGCGCCGGACGCAAAGCCTCGGTGTCAGGCAGGTAGCCAATCACATGCTCGGACAAACTTAACGGATAATCGGCGAATTGTTTGCCGGGCAAAAATAATTCTTCCCGGATATAGGACAATGGCACTAAGCCGCCATTGACCGTCACCAGGCAGGCAATGCCATCAGGCGTTGTGTGGGATAAAAACGGGATGCCCAAAACAAACTTCTTGTTTTCAGGCCATTTACCATAGCCATTGGCAATATTCTGTAAACTTTTGCAACGCGCCGCTTCCAGAGCATGTTGAAACGCTAGGGTAATATCCGCAAGGCTGCTGCCTTCGTGATGTAAGGCAAAAGGGTCGCTTTTTCCCAAGCGCCGGAAATCAATGCCCTGCTCATACACGGCTTTAAAGGCAGGCAATTTGCCCAAGGCAACCATAAACAAATCCAGCGTGATACGGTTTCCATAAGTGAACGGACGGACTTCGCGCATCTTTTGGTAAAACACGCTCAAGCGTTCGGCGATATTTTCGGTACAGATAACAAAGCCGTTGTTATCGAAAATCGCCGTGTCCTTGTTGTCCTCACCATCCAACACTAAGCGTTCTATGGTTTCACGAAATTGTTTGCGTTTTGCCGCCTCCGGCATGTTGCCAGGCCGGTGGCTGACGGTGGCTTGGTCTTTCCAGTCAAAAAAGATTTCCCTATGGATGCGCAAAAACAAATCGGTCAAATACGTCACCCGCTTTGCTTGGTCTTGCGAAACAGTACTTTCAATCTCGCGCTGCAACGCGCTTAACAGCAAACACCCTTTCGCAATTGCCAAGGCGGTGCGCAGTTTTTTTAGTTGCCGGTAACCTGGAATCGAGTGGTTTGTTGCGCTGCTAATCATGTTGCCAATTTGTGGGGTGAACCTTTATTCATTAAAAGTGGGTTCGATATTATGTAGCGGGCCTTAAGATGGCCTGCATATTCTCTTTCACAAATTTAACATGTTTGACATCTTTAGTCACAAGACTTCAAAAAACTAATAATTTCCTTGACCATTACAGCACCAAATTGTTTATTTGCATGGGTGCGATCCAGTCGATTGTCATTTCTGTATGTCTCGAGCATAAATCCGTCAGCATCATAGCAAGCACTGGGCACATTGATAATGGGCACGCCTTTTTCCGCCAACCAGTCTTTCATGACTTGCCTATAAAACTGGTCAACATAAGTGATCACCTTATTACCTGCTATTTTTATAGCTGGATGATGTTTAAATGGCTTCGGTGCCTCTATGACAAAGACCTTCACTCCCACACGTTTCAACAATTCGATCAATTGCGTCATATGGATCTGGTCTTGCAGGACAATATAGCGCAACAGGCTTGCTGAAATTGGGGCTTGGTCGCCCTGGGATGAAAAGGGAGTGAATTTCGTCCAATATTGCTTATCCCCCCATAGCCTGATAGTTAATAATGGTGCGGAAATGCCATAGTATTCGAAATCCTCTTGTTCCTTAGATAAAGGCAACCTTTTTATACGTTTCTTATGCAGCTCGTTGGTTATTTCTGCAAATTCCCCCCTATCAACAAAAAAAGGTTTATCGAAAGTAGCGCCGCTACCAAGCTGTCTCATATAAATTTGATATTCCAGATTTAACTCGCCATTACTTATAAGCATGTCGGCTCCTAGCTTCAACGCTGCCGTATGGGAATCTCCCGTAATCAAAACTTTCATCTGTTAACCTCCAAAGAATTGCTAATAATTTTTTATCAATCTGCCACTTAAGCTGAAATAGGCTCCACATTAATAAAACCAGCTCACTGACCATTAAACTGTTTGCCCGTATAGAGGGTAAACCAACTGCTTGCCGTTTCCTTAAATTTATTGGCGGGGAATTCCATAAAAAAACCAAATCGCACAAATGGTGGATAGGCCGGTTGATAAACCAGTTAAGAAAAGCCTTGCTACGCGAGCCTAACAAACACCGAGCCCAAAGCTTAATTCGCCCTATCGTACATACAACAACCCAATGGGTTTAGCAATGATAACCTTTTTAGGATAGGGTGTCCTAACATCATAACCCAACATGCCTAACATCTTCAGTCATAAGACTTCAAAAAACTAAAAACTTCCTTGACTATAGTGGATCATGACCACCCCCCTTTCCGGTACCCCGGTTATTTCCAAGTGTCACGCCCCATCACGCCGGAAGAAATTCTGGCGATGGCAAAACAACTGGTTGATGCGGTTCACATGGGGACAAGCACTGGCCAGCCCCCAGGCGACCCAAGACTATTTGATGTTGGAATTGGCGGTGTTGGAACGGGAGGTGTTTTATGGCATTTTCCTCGACAACCAGCACCGTGTCCTCACCTCGGAATGTTGTTTCCAAGACACGATTGACGGGGCTAGCGTGCATCCGCGTGAAATCGTCAATCGGGCGTTGCAACTGAATGCTGCCGCCGTGATTTTCGCACATAACCATCCTTCGGCTATTGCTGAACCTAGCCAAGCCGACCACGACATCACCCGCAAATTAATTGACGCGTTGAAGCTGGTTGACATCCGTGTCCTAGATCATTTCATCGTGGGTGGTACGGACTGTTATTCCTTTGCAGAACACGGCTGGTTGTGACGGTTTGTAATGGCTTTCATTATGGCTACAAATAAATCCAAATGTCACAAAACCAAAACCGCGCAACACCATTTGCCACGCACCGCCATTTCGCAATGGCGAAAAACACTTGGCAAAACACGCGTTAAAACGGTTGAAAAAAGTGAACAAAATAAAAAAGGGAATCAACGATATTGTATATCATTGATTCCCTTAGTATTCTTTGGAGCTGGAGATGGGACTCGAACCCGCGACCGGCTGATTACAAATCATATTATTACATCTTAACCAATTGTTTTTATTGGTATTATATTATTGTTTTTTGCGTGATTGGCATGACTGGGCACCACGAAATACAACCGTTACACGCATATTTCACGCAAGAATCACGCAGTCACTGATGGTATATGGTGTTTTACCATTCATTATCATGGCCAATCAGGGTCGAATTACCACTATGTTATAATCACATACAGAGCCAATTTCCATGCTCATTCATAGACCTCGCCCAAAAACATGGAAATTGGTAGAACCAGTCAACGCGTTTAAGGCGATTCTTTGGTAACAGCAACCATGACCCCTGGTTATCTGTTTGATACCAAATTTTGGCTATCTGTTTAATAAAAGGTTACTTGTTTTAATAAGGATCATCATATGCAATTGGCAATAGAATTACCTGATGAGTTAGGTCAAGAATTATTACAACATTCCAATGTACAAGAATTTGTATCCCTGGCCATACGAAAAATGTTATCGGAAGAAAAACAACAACTACAAGCCAAACAGGAGCTATTGTCGCTTATGGCAACCATTCCAAAAACCGTCAGTTTGGCGGATGAGTTGATTCAGGAAAGAAGGCTTGAGGCAAAAGCTGAGCAACGGGATAACATCCCATGATCTTGGATGCCTCTGCATTACTGGCTTATTTACAGCAAGAACAAGGTTGCTTGCTGGTAGAACACGTTTTGCCAGTGGCATTTATGTCAACGGTGAATTGGTGCGAGGTTGTCCAAAAATTACACGCTAGGTCAATCGATGATAAGGCCATATGCAAAAACCTAGAAATTTTAGGTCTTCGGTTTGTCGCCTTTAATAGGCAACATGCCGACACAGCAGGTGAATTATGGCCTATGACTGCGCCATTTGGTCTTTCGTTAGGCGATAGGGCTTGTTTAGCAACGGGGTTAATCGAAAAAATGCCGGTTATGACCGCAGATAAAATTTGGCAAAATTTGCCGTTGTCTTTAGAAATTCAATTGATTAGATAAAATACTTCCCCCTCCCCCAACCTACCTTAAGTTATCGGTAGTTTTGCGACATTAAATCCCGCTGGATTCCTGTTATCCGATCTCGACAATCTCGTTTCAGCAGAGGTCGCCCACCGACAACAAGCGCTGCGGTGGTTAACGCCACCCTCAAAATCCTCATTGATTTCCTTGGTATCAATTTGAGTGGATCGCGTTAAGGAATCCTTGGACATAATCCTTAGGCAAGTCGATGTGTTCGTACAGTTGGGAGCCATTTATGGATTGCAGTTGTAAGCCTGCTTTGCTTATTTGTGCTAAGTCCGTGCGTGATAAGGTCAGGCTAAACTGGCCTTCATACAGGCAGGAAGAAATCAGGCTGTTAAAAAGTTGGCAACGGACGGCATTATGTTTCTGCTGTTTGATGGTATGGCTCGTGCCGTCAGCATCTTTGGCGATGTCATAATGGCGGACATCGCCACCGTAGCTTACCTTGAATAATAAGCTGACGTTATTGCCGTCGGCATGTTCAGGTGCAGCCAAACGGTAATCCAAAGTATCGTAACCGAAAAATAACGGGCGATAGTGGCTGTTGTGCAATTCGGGTGCGAACCATGCAAAGCCTTTATCATCTGGAGCCGCAAGGTGTTCCGTGTAGTTTGTGATGATGTTGGCTGGTGCTTCACGGATATTTTCGGCACAGCCGGAGATATGCAGGGTAGCAGCTAAGAAAGCCATAACGAAACTCTTTTTATAGACGTTAAATTTTATGGTCATGGCTCTTAGCTGATAGGGTTTAATTCTGAATCGTGCCGGTATTTCACGGACGCTTCACTATTCGACTAATTGGGCTACAAAAGCGGTTATGCCGCAAAAGTGGACTAACTTTTCTGAAGCCCTGAAATTTTTGCGACACTACCTTTAACCGACGATTTTTCCATTTCGTGCGGGGGGCTATTATTCGCTATTACCAACCCGCATCCGCTTTTTTCACTACATAAGCCGCCACATTTTCAATATCGGCGGCATTGACAGTACCTAGTTTGCCAAAGGCTGGCATAGGCGGTTTGCCATTGGTCACTATCCCAATAATGGCGGCGGCTGAGTACATTTTGTTGGTTTCCAAGTCTTCCTTGCTTAACGACTTGCCCGGTGCCATGATATTTTTGCCACCTGAATGGCAGGTTGTGCAATTTTTGGTAAATATTTCTTTGCCTTTATCGGCATCTGCCGCCATGGTAGAACTTGCAAAGCCGATCAGTGATAAGGCCACGACTGGGACGATTGTTTTCATTGTTTTGTACCCGTAAAAAGTTTTATTAAAATGGCTTGTAGATACCAACTGACAAGCTTACCAATACGACTCCCATCTGATTGAAAAAACGTACCCGTTTATAAGGTTGTATAGCTTGATCTACAAGGCAGGAAGTCACATTAAAGTTATGCGCTTTTAAAGTGAGATGGGAGTAAGGTTTCAAAGCTGTTTAAACCGAATCACTTGCCATCCAATGCCTATTGATTTGGTCGTTATCACTTCCCGCGTTCGGCTTTTAGTTTCGCCTCAAAAGCCTGCCCTTTTGTTTTGGCGGCTTCATTGCAGGTTTTTAGTGCGGCATGGTCAGTTGCCGTCTGTACACAACTGAGATGTTCTTGCACTAATTGCAGCCGCTCTTGAAGATGGCTGGTTTCTTGGTCTTTCCTGGCTTGGAATTTAGTAGGATCCTCAGCGGCCTTCACCACCGAAGAAACCAACAGCATGGCACCAATAATGGAAAAAAGGGTGTGTTTAGAAAAATTCATGGGTGCACCTAAAAGTTATTGTTAATGCTATTTATGAAAATAGGCAAGCGATGTCTAACCCGTTAGGATGTTGGCCACCACTAACGTCTTGCCGTGGTTTAGTAATAATCTTCCCAGACGATGATAGGGTTAAAACCACCATACCCATATCTCCATCTGCGAAGTTTTATCGGGGCTGTGCCACGATAAATTTATTTCCCGTTACTTTTCGAGAGTGTCAGTTTGTCCTTTAACGCCACAACGGAACGCTTGACATTTTCCCACGCTGCCTCTGCACCCGCCGTGTGTACTGCGGATTTCATGTCATCAATCGCCTGGTACAGCTCCCGGTAATCTTCCTTACTGCCATAACCCAACAATATCGCCAGCTTCAGTTGGCTTTTTGCCGCATCCGTATAATTCATGATTTGATCCCGGATAGCTTGTTTCGACAAATCTTGTTTATGCTCCTGTTCCGATACCACCGTCAGGAACTCTTCGGCACGCAGTACGGGTAAGGGCATGATTTCTGTTGTCGTCTCAACGCTGCCCAACAAGGTATACAGTGTGTCCGCCGCTTCTCCGGTTTTGCCAACATCCGCCAAAGCCACTGCATTACGGATACCGGAAGGGTACAATGCCAGAGGGATGCTGGTGGTCGTGATATCCATTTCACTGGCCAATTCTCCTATCAATTCCCTGGCGGCTTGGATTTTGCCGTCTTCAAACAAATCATCAATCGTGTCCAAGGTTTTTTTAACTGCCGCCTCATCGCCGACAAATTCTTCAACCCTGACCGAAACATCCGCCGGAACCAATGCCAGATGGGGATGTTTAGCCAACAATACGTCCAATTTTCCTGAAACCCCCTGTAAAATTTCCGTGGCTTTTTTAGCATCGCCTTTCAACAACGCACTCAAGGCTTGTTCAGTCCCTTCCAAAACATCAGAGGCTTCGTTCGCTATTTGCTGTGATTTTTCCGCCAGAATTTTGAGCTTGCCGATCTTGGATGTATGGGGATTGCCCATTATGGATGAAGGGTATTTTTGTACCTTATCGTCGGCTTCGGCCATATCTAAAGCAAAAGGTAATGATGAAATGATGATGGAAGCGGTATACACCGCGATTTTGGGTAATGGGTTTTTCATGTCCGATTTTCCTGCCGTTATTAAAATGGCTTTGCAAAGGGCAAATGTGTCAATATCACTTTTGCCAACGCTACTATGCTTTTTTTATGCCACAAATAAATAGCAAATAAAATCAATGCAATAGGTATTTATAAATATTAAATAGAAAATCATTGGTTCAAAAAACCCATGCTAAACGGGGTCTTTCAACCATACCCTTACAATAACGCTATTTTCCACAAGATGGTCATATCCCAGCCCATCAGGCCAGGATATGACAAACTTATCATCATTTAAAAATCATCCCGCATAGGCACTTGGCCGTTACGGCGATACTTTGCCTTTTGTGGAAATTACGGGAGATGGTTCAGGATAATGATCAAGTGTGACCACATTTTCCCCGAACACTCCAAAACAAATCCGTCAAATGGCTCTTTAGGCCAACGCGGTGCAAACGTCGTATCCGCTTGGACACCATAAGTTTGCTGTTAAATTCGTTGTTGAATTACGCAATATGGCTCAACTCCTGAATCGTTTTGTCCGGCCAACCATTTCTCCACCCGCCTCTTCATGGTGTATCGAACGCCCGATCTGGAGTGATACCCCGTTGCTGACGAATCAGGAATGCTTTACAGGCATCTGCCAACGGCTTACGTTGCTTAACGTCCTTGCAGCCTTGCGTTTTCAAGCTGTGTTTCTTTCATTAAGGCAAAGGTCAAAATAAGGGCAAAAAACAAGGATGCCCCAATCGTACCGGCATCAAGCCACCTTTTTCAGTGGTCTTGGTCAGCAAATCCCCAAAGGTTGCACCAAACGGCCTTGTTAACACAAACGCAATCCAAAAAAGCAATATTCCAGAAATGTTGCTGAAATAATGCAGTAACACGGTGACGATGAGCAGCCCTGTTATTAAGGTGGCACTGAACAAAAAACCAATCCCAGGCTAGGGGTCAAAAAATCACCTGCCGCCGTCCCCAAAGTGTTGGCAAGTAAATATCCCCCGGCAAAGCCGGGGGCTTTATGCTGTGAACCGCTCAAAGCGGTAAACGGGGTCGCTAACGCGGCCCCAATATAATAGCCACCTAAAGGTGGCGCTCAGTTCCAAAGACTCAATTGCTCAATTCGCTGGTCTTCTTGCTAT
>ORJL011603876.1_pt1 | contig 50280 bp, 35 predicted proteins | sample 1779941 | NCBI WGS metagenome assembly ORJL01 (sample SAMEA104232317, study PRJEB22302) | groundwater metagenome | biome: forest; feature: aquifer; material: groundwater | place: USA | collected 2011-08-07 | depth 5.8 m | reverse complement strand
GAGGAGTATTTTATGGTTACGGTAGTAGTTCAATGGTTATTCAAACCGGAGGGTTATTTGAAATAACATTTGACGGGACACTTACCTGGCATGGAACATCTTCAAATTGGACGTTGACGAATAATGGAACGATTCGGAAAACGACTACAACGGGTACAACTTCATTTGACTCGTTTACCTTAATCAATAATGGAACGATGGATGTACAAAGCGGTCAGATAAATTTGAATGCAGGTGGAACGTTTAATAATGGCAGTACTTTTACAGGAGCAGGTATAACGTATTTTGCTACCGGTACTTTTCAGATGAATGATACTATTCATACAGAAAATTTGATTTGGTGGTCAGGCACCTATACTGGAAATCATACAATTGTCGGGAATTTACGATGGTATGGCGGTACGCCAACAGGGAATGTAACTGATACTACAAAAATTGCAACCGACTCATTCTTACGATTATTAGGTTCATCTGCTTTGGTGTTAAGTGTACGCACCATAGTCAATGAAGGTACAATTGAATGGGCAAATACCAGTGTTCTTTATTTTGCAAATGGCGCTACCATTTATAATGCAACTAATGGAATCTTTGAGATAAAGAATGATCAAACACTTTCTTGGTATGGAGTTGGCAATAGGGGAGTTATCAATAATTACGGTACAATTCGAAAATCTCTCGGAACCGGAACAACAATTATTTCAGAAACCAAGGTGAATAATTATGGGACAATTGATGTTCAGACCGGAGCCGTAGTGTTTAGCGGCGTGAATGACGGAATAAGTGCCGGTAACTTTTCCATCGCATCCGGCTCATTACTGACGTTCAACGGTGGAAATTATACATGGGGAATGGGTACAACTGTGACCGGAGCGGGAACGATACAGATCAATGGGGCGGGAGTTTCAGTTTTGGATACTGTTGGAGTTCCTATTAGCCAGCAAACGACGTTATCATTGGCAAGCGGTGATCTTGGTGGAACGGGAGTACTGAAAGTGTATGGACCGATGATATGGACAGGAGGTTCACATAGCGGTTCAGGAAGAACAGATATTGATTCATCAACAACATTAACAATAAGCAGTTCCTCAGCTAAGATATTGATCTCGAGAAAGATTATTAATTATGGGACTATCCGCTGGTTAGATGAAGGTGTGCTGTATGGATATGGAGGTTCTGAGATAGAAAATACTACCAATGGATTATTGCTCATGGAAAATGATGCAACGATGACCTGGTATGGCGTTTCAACCCGGTGGACATTGACGAATAATGGAATTATTAGAAAGAAAACAGCAACAGGGACAACTATATTTGATGCGTTTACGCTTGTCAACAATGGTACGATGGATGTTCAGAGCGGACAAATAAATTTAAACTATGGGGCAACATTTAATGATGGCAGTAGTTTTACCGGAGCGGGTATTACGTATTGTGTTGGTGGTACATTCCAGATGAATGGTACTATTAACACAGAAAATTTAATATGGTGGAGCGCCGCCTACACGGGAACCCATACGATTGTCGGAACCTTGAAATGGTATGGTGGAACACCTACCGGAGTAAGCACAGATACGACAACTATTTCAAAAGGTTCAACATTAAAAGCGTTAGGTGGATCTGCGTTAACGTGGATTGCACGTACATTGGTTAATGAAGGCAGTATCGAATGGGCGAGTACTTCTGTTTGGTATTTACAGAGCGCACCCAATGTTATCAATACAGCCAGCGGTATATTTGAGATCAAGAATGATCAGACTTTTGCTTGGAATGGTGTAGGAAGCAGAGGTGCGATTCATAATTATGGAATAATACGGAAGTCATCGGGTACGGGAACATCAACCATCTCGGAAACAAAAGTAAATAATTACGGGGTATTTGATGTGCAGTCAGGAACAGTGGTTTTTAATGGAGCGAATGATGGAACAAGTACGGGGGAGTTTTCGATATCATCCGGGTCGTTGATGTCATATAATGGAGGAAGTTATACATGGGGAGAGGGAACAACGATAACCGGTGCAGGAACAATGCAACTGAATGGAGGAACGGTAAGTGTCACAGATACGGTTGGTGTTCCCGTCAGTTCACAGACGACGTTATCCTTAGCGAGTGGTGACCTTAGCGGAACCGGAGTATTAAAAGTGTATGGTACTATGAGCTGGTCAGGTGGATCGCACAGCGGTTCAGGAAGAACGGATATTGATTCATTAGCAACACTCACGATAAGTAGTTCTTCAACAAAAATTTTCATATCCAGAAAAATAAAAAACTATGGAACGATCCGTTGGCAGGGTGATGGAGTATTCTATGGTTATGCAAGTTGTGAGATTGAGAATACACCAAATGGGTTGTTTCAAATAGAAAATGATGCAACGATGACATGGTACGGAGTATCATCAAATTGGACGTTTACAAACAATGGAACAATCCGAAAGCTCACTGTTACGGGAATAACAAGATTTGAAAGTTTCACATTTATTAATAATGGAACGATGGATGTGCAAAGTGGTAGTGTATATTTGAACGCTGGGGCAACGTTTAATGATGGATCTCGTTTTACCGGGGCGGGTCAATCGTATTGTATGAGTGGTACATTTGTCATGAATGGAACTATTACCACTGAGAATTTAATATGGTGGACTGCAACCTACACTGGGACCCATACAATTAACGGGACTCTCCAATGGTATTACGGTTCTCCGGTAGGTAGCATAACTGATACAACGAAAATTGCATCCGGCTCAATATTAAAAGTGGCAGGTAATGGGGCAATTGTTCTCAACGGAAGGACATTAGTCAACGATGGAAACATTGAATGGACGAATCCTAGTGTGTGGTATATAGCCAACGGCGCGAAAATTGTAAATACAGCTATTGGGCTTTTTGATATAAGAAATAATAATAATTTTGAGTGGAACGGCGTTGGTGCAAAAGGAGAATTCGATAATCAGGGGACACTGAGAAAATCAGTTGGAACCGGACAAACATATTTTGGAGAAAATAATGTTACAAATAACGGTAGTATAGAAGCCAATAGCGGTTTACTAAGTTTTAATCGATTAACAAATGTAAGCGGTTCATCACTCATCGGTGGAACGTACAAGGTAAAGGCTTCGCTTCGTATCAATAATATTACGATTGACACGAATAAAGCGAATATTATTCTTGATAGCACTGTGGCATCGTTGCAAAACTGGTCAGGGGGTAATGCGCTTTCCAACTTTGTTAAAAACTCTTCATTGGGGAGTTTTACGATCCGGAATGGGTATAATTATACAAGTCCCGCAGCGTTTATCAATCAAGGAGGAATGACTATTGGAAATGCTTCAACATTTTCTTCTCCGGGGGATTACACTCAATCGTTGGGAAGGACAACGTTGTTGGGTGGGACTTTGGCATCATCGTTAGTGGTTGATATCCAATCCGGATTACTTTCGGGAACCGGAACTGTCAATGGTGTATTGAATAATGCTGACTCGGTAGCGGTTGGTGTTACACCGGGAACATTACAAGTGAACGGCGATTATGTTCAACAAACGGGAGCAGATTTGTTATTTGATATCGGTGGATATACGGGCGGTGCTGAGTACGATCAAATGACAGTGAATGGTACCGCAACGTTCGCTGGAAATGCGGTGATTTCGCGTTTCAATAACTTTATACCAATGCAAGGTGATACGTTTTCACTACTTACAGCAACATCACGTAACGGTGAATTTGATTTTTATTACGGGCTTTCTATTGATACGGGGCGTTCATTTGACCCAAGATATGATTCTACTCATTTTTATATGCTCACATTCGATGTAGGAGTACCACATTTAGTTTCTCCGATCAATAATTCAGTTGATATGCAACGAACGTTATTTCATACTTGGAATCCATTAAGCGGTGTTACAGGATACCGGTTCCAATTATCAAATGATTCAACATTCACGACGACCGTAGCTGACTTTATCATCGGTGAAGAGCGTTGTAAGGTAGTTGGTTTAGAATATTTAACAAAATATTATTGGCGTGTACAAGGAAAAGGTACGTTTGTATCCACAGCGTGGTCAGAAATCTGGGGATATACAACTATTATAGAAGCCCCGGAAAGCGCTCAACTTGCCTCTCCTGCTCAAGGTGCAGGTAACCAATCTATTACACCTGTATTGATTTGGAACGCAGGGGCACGCGCTGCGGAGTATGAACTCCAATTATCAGCCGATAGTTCTTTTACCAGCACAGAACTTGATACGCTTGTAACAGATACATCGTATTTTTCCTCTACATTAAATTACTTACAGAAATACTACTGGCGTGTACGTTCGATAAATGCAGGAGGAATGAGTGCATGGTCGACTGTCAATAATTTTACGACGATAATTCAAGTGCCGGTTCAACCTGTTGCTGTCATGCCTCTTGATAGTGTACAGTTACAGCCTCTTTCCTTATCGCTTGCTTGGATTTCATCGTTGCGTGCCGAATCGTATCGTGTTCAAGTATCACAAGACCCATCATTTGGTTCTCTTTTGAAGAATGATACAACAGCAGGAGATACTTCGTATTTCTTGACAGGACTAACAAACTTAACCCGATACTATTGGAGAATTCAGGCGCAGAATATCGGAGGAGTGAGCGCATGGTCAGTAACGAGAAATTTTGTGACAATCATTGCTCCGCCGGAAGTACCACAGTTGACATTTCCAATTCAAGACTCTGTTTTGGTAACTTTAAATGCTTTACTTCATTGGTTGCCTACTCAACGGGCAGATTATTATATCGTTCAAATCGCCTTTGATAGTGCGTTTATAACTTCGTTGATAGAAGATACAACAACGAATACCACCCTTAATCCAACATTGGTTACATATGGTCAACGATATTTCTGGAGAGTGAAAGGATTAAATATTGGGGGTGAATCAGAGTTCAGTATGGTTCAATCGTTTAGTGTTACTGAGTTTTATGCAACGTATGCAAATAGATGGAATTTAGTTTCGCTGCCTGTATCGGGCAACAATACAGAAAAGAACGCAGTATATTCTTCAGCTATATCATCGGCATACGAATTTAATGCAGGTTATGGGTATTCGGTAAAAGACACGTTACAGGAAAATAAAGGTTATTGGTTAAAATTCCCGGGATCTTCTTTTGTTCAATTTTCGGGCGCTTCGCGTGACCGTGATACAGTTGAACTTGTTCATGGTTGGAATTTAATCGGAGGAATGAGCTCGCCAATTGCAGTTGCAAATATTATTCAAGAACCGGCGGGAATCGTTCAATCTAATGTCTGGGGATATACCGGAAGGTATGATACAGTTCAAACGATTGCACCGGGTAAAGGATATTGGCTCTATGCAGGTGAAGCGGGAACAATTATTCTTGATAAGGATGCAGTATCGTTAGATAAGAGTAATGAGAAGAAAGCAGGTATGCCTATCGTTACGATCGTTGTTACCGACGCGTCAGGAAACCAACAAACGTTACAGATAGGTAATAATGATGATGCAAAAACGATAAGTGGAATACTTCCTCCTGTACCGCCTGTTGGTGCATTTGATGTGCGTTTTTCAACGGATGCATTGGTCGAGTTTCAAGATTTGAACAAAGAGAAAAAACTCGGCATTATGTTCTCTTCAGTTGAATATCCCGTGACTGTTACATGGGAAGCACAGAATGGTTCAGCAGGAATGAAGTGGATTGTTGATGGAAAAGTAAAGCCGTTATCTTCCAAAGGAAAACTTGTGATTGAACATGATGAGAGTGTTCTTTCTTTACTTATTGCCCCGATGCAATCTTCTGGTGCGCCGGCACAATTCGCGTTAGAACAAAATTATCCTAATCCGTTTAATCCGTCAACGACAATCCAATATCAATTGCCCTATACAAGTTCTGTGACTGTACAGGTATATGATATGCTCGGAAGAGTAATAGCATCCTTAGTTGAAGGCGTTCAGGAAGCAGGAGTTAAAACTGTTGTGTTTGATGCCTCATCATTACCGAGCGGTGTTTATATGTATCGGATCAATGCCTCAGGCATTGATAATAAAAATACGTTTAACGAAGAAAAGAGAATGCTACTCATTAAATAGTGTTTCCTACATCTATTCAATGTTTGAAGAAAGGGCTGTCTGAAAAGATCAGCCCTTTTTCATTTATTAGTGTAGTAATTTCTGAAAAGCCTCAAAATACCTTCCTATTCTTCGTTTTCCTCATTTCTTTATAAAATCTTTATATATCCTACCCCTATCTTTATAGTTATTTGATGCAATATTCGGTATGCAGAAGATATATTAGCAGTGTACTCATTTAATGGAATTGACCATGCTTTACATTTGCAAAATAATCTTTAAGAAAGCCGATCTATGAAACAGGCTATTCGTGCATCACTTGTGATGATTGTGTTATTTACTATTCTCACCGGTATATTATATCCTCTTGCCATAACAGTCCTCTCGCAAGCAATATTTCCATTTCAGGCAAGCGGAAGTATAGTGGAACAAAACGGGAAAGCAATCGGCTCGGTTCTGATTGGACAACAATTTACGTCGCCGAAATATTTTTGGAGCCGTCTTTCTGCTACGGGACCTTTCCCGTATAATGCTGGCGCTTCATCAGGATCAAATCTTGGTCCACTGCATCCTGCGCTTAAAGCCGCGGCTCAGGCTCGCATCGATCAACTGCATCTTTCTGATTCATCGAATGCACCGCATATCCCCGTTGACCTTGTTACCGCATCGGCAAGTGGACTTGATCCACACATAAGTGTAGCGGCGGCGTTATATCAAGTCCCACGAGTTACCCGCGAACGAAACCTTTCGAATGAAACTGTATTAGCATTAGTAAGCAAACATATCGAACACCGAACATTCACCATGCTCGGTGAACCACGAGTTAATGTGCTGGAGTTGAATCTTGCATTAGATGAATTATCATCATCACCGGAAGGAACAAAGTAATGGATATTCTGTATATCGGAATCACAGTCGTATTTTTCGCGGCTACATGGGGATTGGTAAAACTATGTGAGCATCTGGGAAACAATAAGCAAGGAGGAGGACGCTAATGAATTTCCTGTATATCGTATCTGGATTGATTTCTCTTGCTCTGCTCGGATATTTATTTGTTGCACTTTTAAAGCCGGAGAAGTTTGAATGACCTCGAATGCAGTGTTGCAAATTATGATCTATTTGGTTGCGCTTGTCGGGCTTGGTGTACCGCTTGGCGCATTCATGGCACGTGTCTATAAACGTGAACGTACATTTCTTGATCCTGTCCTTCGTCCGGTAGAAAATTTCTTCTACCGCCTCTCCGGAATCAATCCCGACGAGGAACTGGATTGGAAAAAGAACGCAATCGCCATGCTCCTGTTTAATATAGTAGGGTTGTTTATCGTGTACGGATTACAACGGTTACAACACCTCCTCCCCTTCAATCCACAAGGATTAGGAGCAGTCTCACCCGATTCATCGTTTAATACGGCTGTCAGTTTTGCCTCGAATACCAATTGGCAGGGATATTCAGGTGAAACGACAATGAGTTACCTGACTCAAATGTTAGGTCTTACAGTGCAGAATTTTATTTCCGCCGCAAGCGGGATGGCAGTTCTTGTGTTATTTATCCGTGGTATCGTCCGCCACTCATCAAAAACTCTTGGTAATTTTTGGGTTGATCTTACAAGAAGCACGCTCTATATATTATTGCCTCTCTCGATTATTCTCGCGCTTATTCTTGTGTCACAAGGTGTTGTACAAAATTTTTCACCGTACAAAACCGTTACGTTCGTCGAATCAACGGTTGATGGAAACGGAAACATGGTAGCCGAACAAGTTCTTCCTATGGGTCCTGCTGCCTCGCAGATTGCGATTAAACAACTTGGGACAAACGGAGGCGGATTCTTTAATACAAATTCTGCTCACCCGTACGAAAATCCGACACCGCTTTCAAACTTTCTTGAAATGTTGAGTATCCTCTTGATAGCGGCAGGCTTATGTTTTACCTACGGAAATATGGTTAATGATAAACGACAGGGATGGGCGATTTTTGCAGCTATGGCAATAATTTATGTCGCACTTCTTGGCATGGCGGTCTGGTCGGAACAAAGTAAGAATCCTGTGTTGACTGAACTTGGCGTTGACCAAACGGCTGGTTTATTGCAATCAGGAGGTAACATGGAAGGGAAAGAAGTTAGATTTGGGATAACGAATTCGGCAATATGGGCAACCGCAACTACAGCCGCTTCAAATGGCTCGGTAAACTCTATGCATGATTCTTATATGCCGCTTGGTGGATTTGTTACTCTTTTTATGATGCAGTTGGGTGAAGTTATTTTCGGTGGAGTTGGTTCAGGTTTATACGGTATGTTGATATTTGTCATTGTTGCTGTGTTTGTTGCCGGCTTATTAGTCGGTAGAACGCCTGAATACCTTGGCCATAAAATAGAAGCCTACGAAATAAAAATGGCTTCACTTCTTATTCTTATCATGCCGATTACGGTTCTTGTTCTTACAGCAATTGCTGTGATCACTGATGTGGGAAAAGCATCGATCTATAATCCGGGAATTCATGGTTTTAGTGAAGTCTTGTATGCTTTTACTTCAACGGGAAATAACAACGGAAGCGCGTTCGGCGGACTAAATGCAAATACACCGTTCTATAATATTACAGGTGGAATTGCAATGCTTATAAGTCGGTATTGGCTTGCTGTGCCGACACTTGCACTTGCCGGTTCTTTAGCATCAAAGAAACATATTCCCTTGGGTGAAGGAACACTTGCAACTCATACACCTTTATTTGTTTTTTGGCTCATAGCGATAGTCATAATTGTAGGCGCACTAAACTTTCTGCCTGCGTTAGCGTTGGGCCCCATTGTTGAACATCTTATGCTCGCTCATTAAAAGAAAACAAACAGTATGTCAATTCAATCAGTTAGTAAAGAAAAACCTTCCGGCATCAATTTCGAAATGGTACGCAGGGCATTGATCGATTCGTTCCGTAAATTGAACCCACGCATGATGGCGCGCAACCCTGTCATGTTTATTGTAGAAGTAGGAAGTGTTCTGACAACCGCCCTCTGGATACAAGCTCTTGCGGGGCACGGCGAAGCCCCAACGTGGTTTATCGGCGCTGTAACATTATGGTTATGGTTTACCGTATTATTTGCAAATTTTGCTGAAGCATTAGCCGAGGGTCGCGGTAAAGCTCAGGCACAAGCATTACGCAAGGCTAGAAAAAATACTCCTGCAAAACTTCTTGATGAACCGAATAGAAACGCGCGTTGTACGAGTATTATTTCGACAGACTTGAAGAAGGGTGATATTGTTTTAGTTGAAGCAGGCGATACTATTCCCGCCGATGCTGAAGTTGTGGATGGTGTTGCATCGGTTGACGAGAGCGCAATCACGGGTGAAAGTGCGCCTGTTATCCGCGAATCCGGCGGAGATCGTAGTGCCGTGACCGGTGGTACGAAAGTCTTATCTGATTGGCTAATTATTCGTATTACCACTGAACCGGGGGGTGGGTTTATTGACCGTATGATCAAACTCATTGAGGGCGCAAAGCGTCAGAAGACACCGAATGAAATAGCTCTCAATATTTTATTAGCCGCATTCACTATTATCTTTCTTATCGTCTGTATGACGTTGCTTCCATTTTCGTTATACAGTGTAGATACATCGGGACAAGGGTCTCCAATAACTGTCACCGTATTAGTCGCATTACTTGTGTGTTTAATTCCAACAACAATCGGTGGACTTCTCTCAGCTATAGGCATAGCCGGTATGGATCGTATGATACGTCATAATATTATAGCAACCTCAGGACGTGCTGTAGAAGCTGCAGGTGACGTTGATGTGTTGTTATTAGATAAAACCGGAACCATCACGCTTGGCAATCGCATGGCATCCGAGTTTATTCCTGCTCCGGGAATTTCTCAAGAACGACTTGCAGATGCGGCTCAACTTTCTTCCCTTGCCGATGAAACACCTGAAGGCAGATCAATTGTTGTGCTTGCAAAAGAAAAATTCAGTTTGCGGGGTCGCGATATAACCTCCGCTCATACACATTTTATTCCCTTTACCGCACAGACACGAATGAGTGGCGCTGATATACCATCACATGATGGCTCTGCTCCAAAACGTATTCGAAAAGGGGCGGCTTCTGCTATTAAGGCTTTTGTAGAACAACAGGGCGGTATGTTCCCTGCCGGGGTACAAGCAATCGTTGAAGATATCAGTAAACGGGGCGGAACACCTCTTGTTGTTGCTGAGGATAACAGTGTACTTGGCGTTATTCATCTCAAAGATGTTGTAAAAGGGGGAATCAAAGAACGGTTTGCACGTCTGCGAGAGATGGGTATAAAAACCGTTATGATTACTGGTGATAATGCACTTACCGCAACTGCAATTGCCGCAGAAGCGGGTGTGGATGATTTCCTTGCAGAAGCGAAACCGGAAGATAAATTACAATTGATTCGCGAATATCAAAAAGGAGGCAGACTTGTTGCTATGAGTGGAGATGGTACCAACGATGCTCCTGCGCTTGCTCAAGCTGATGTTGCCGTTGCGATGAATACCGGAACACAATCTGCACGCGAAGCAGCGAACATGGTTGACCTCGATAGCAATCCGACTAAACTATTAGAAATTGTAGAAATAGGGAAGCAATTGTTAATGACGCGCGGGGCATTAACAACATTCAGCATCTCGAACGATATTGCAAAATATTTTGCAATTATCCCGGCGGCATTTGTAACAACATATCCTGTACTCGGTATGTTGAATATTATGCATCTTGCAACCCCTCAAAGCGCGATTCTTTCAGCTGTTATTTTCAATGCTCTTATTATTGTTGCACTTATTCCATTATCACTCCGCGGTGTTTCGTACCGCCCCATGAAAGCCGCGTTACTTCTTCGTCGGCATCTGTTTATCTATGGTTTTGGCGGATTGATTGCGCCGTTCTTCGGTATTAAGCTCGTTGATATGATTCTTGTCGCTTTAGGATGGGTTTAAGAAATCTCTCAATTTTTCCAAACAAATTTATTATCACCAATATCATTATTAAAATTCTATGAAATACATTCTCATTCTTTTTACTGCTCTTTTTCCTTTCATTCTTTTTGCTGCTCAAGACTCTACTTCGGCACAGCCTGTTCAAGATACATCAATCATTAAAGGGGAACCGTTTGCCTGGGGCGATTTTACATGGCTTCAAGGAAACAGCCGTCTTCATAACCAACTTCTCAACTCCAAATATTTTACCGGTGACATGACGATGGACATTAATTACAATTTAAATTTCAATCATCCGATTGATCATACAAATTCCGGTTCAACAGCAACTTTTCGATCCGATGAATTCAACCTCTCGTACATTGAAGTCGGTGGCGACTTTCATGACCCTGAAAGCGGCGCACGTGCAAGACTTATGTTACAATTCGGTACGCGTGCAACGGGAGTTCCACGAAACGATAACACACCTTTACGCGGTCAATTTGATTTATATACCGCCAACAGATTTGTTACAGAAGGATATGTTGGTATGCACTTTAACACTATGCACGGTGTTAATGTAGATGTTGGTATTTTCAAATCGTATGTCGGTTTGCTCTCATACAACAATTTTGAAAATTGGAACTATCAACCATCATTCACATCCGATAATACCCCTTGGTTTTTTACCGGTGTACGAGTTCAAACGTTTCCTACCGACCGTCTTAAAATAGAATACTGGCTCATTAATGGATGGCAGACATACGGCATGTTTAATGAACAACCCGGTTTTGGGATTCAGACGATTTATCGCCCCGAAGAATGGATATCCATTCTTGCCAGTGCATACGGCGGATGGGATACGCCTAACTCACCGGGACGTTTTCGCTTTCACACTGATAACAGTGTACTCGTACGTTACCGCAACGAACCCGGGAGCTTCATTCCGAAAGCCGCATTTTCAATAACCGGAGATTTAGGCTTTGAAAATGGAAGCGGTGTAGTACCCTTTGGCGGCGATTCGGCAACCCCTGCACAAAACTTTCTCAGCTGGATGATTTATAACCGCCTCTGGCTTGGCGCTGACGAACATTTGGCATGGACAATTGGCGGTGGTCAGCTTCACAATCCGGGAAGATATTTAGCTCTTCTTCCAACAGGGGCAGGAGTACTTACGCAAAATCCGGGTGATGAATTTGACTCATGGGATTTTTCTACAGGTTTTCAATTCATGCCGAATGAACACGTTACATGGGGGATAGAATATGTGCATCGTGAAGCGTCGGTTCCCTATTTTGCAGGACCGGGCGGACTTACATCCTCGAACGGGTGGAATGCACCAATCGGAAACCCAGCAGGGTTCGTTCCTGATCTTGTCACAAGTGAAAACCGAATTATCGGCTCAATGATTGTTCGGTTTTAAGGAGAGAATATACTTGCGGGGTGTTATAAATAAATAGAAAGAATGCAATGTTTTGTTGAAATAAATAATGACTATTACCATGAATGAACCAACGAAAAAAAATATTTTCGATATATATGAAAGCAAATTACCTTTTTTGAAACTACCAAAGGGTAGGTACTTCATTCTTGTTCGTATTGCTTTCATTCTTTGTGCCTCCTTTCTCGTAGCATTAGGTATCTTTGAACTTCTGACGATAGGGATTATATTCTACAAATTATTGTAATATCCCAACTCTTGTTTTTACTCTTGCACCTAAAGAATAATGCTGAAATACTTTTTCAATTCATATTTATAATTGGTGAGACCGCCATTGAAGTACTTAAAAAAGTATTTTAATCCTTCCTTTCGTATATTGTAGCATGTCGACTATGGAACCATCACGCCCCGACCCCGACCTGCTTCTTAATGCCTTAAAAAAGGAAGAAGAGAAAAAAGATAAGGGAAAACTAAAGATTTTCTTCGGTATGTGTGCCGGTGTCGGCAAAACATACGAGATGTTGAAATCCGCTCACGAGATAAAATCCAAGGGGGTTGATGTTATTATTGGGTATGTTGAAACCCATAAACGGCAGGAGACCCAAGCTCTCCTTGAGGGGTTAGCTGTATTACCGAGAAGGAATGTTGAGTATCGCGGCTCAATGCTGGAAGAAATGGATATCGATGCTATCCTTACACGTAATCCCAAACTTGTTCTTGTTGATGAGCTTGCTCATACCAATGCTCCCGGGAGCCGCCACGCAAAACGATATCAGGATGTACTGGAACTTCTTGATAATGGAATTGATGTTTACACAACTCTCAACGTACAGCATCTTGAAAGTCGTGCGGATACAGTAGCGCAAATTACAGGGACAATAATTCGCGAGACCGTTCCCGATTCTGTTTTTGCCCATGCTAACGAAATCGAAATTATTGATATTCCTCCCGATGAGTTATTGAAACGCCTCAATGAAGGCAAAGTGTATACCCCGGAACGTTCACAGCAAGCAATACAAAATTTCTTCCGTAAAGGGAATTTAACTGCTCTGCGAGAAATGTCATTGCGCATGACAGCAGAACGCGTGGATCACCAGCTTCGCGAGTTCATGAACACCCAGCAAATTAGAGGAACGTGGAAATCTATCCAACGATTGCTTGTGGGTATCTCTGCAAAAACGGAGAGTATCTCTCTTATACGGTGGGCTCGAAGAATGGCATATACGATGGATGCCTCATGGATTGTTGTCTATGTCGAATCATCCAAATCTTTGAACGATTCCGGCAAGGAACAACTTGCAAAAAATCTCGCGCTTGCTCGAGAGCTTGGTGCGGAAATCATGACAACATCGGATGAAGACATTGTGCAGGGTATTCTTCGAATCGCCCGACAGCAAAACGCGACACAAATTCTCGTCGGAAAATCACTTCGCATGTTCCCGTTCAGAAAAAGTTTATTAGATCGTCTTATCGAACGAAGCGGCGATCTCGATATTTATGTCGTTGGCGGAATGGATGAAACAGGAAAAAAACGATTCTGGCATTTACCGGAAATTCATTCGGGGTTACCGCAATATACTACTGCCGTGCTCATTGTTCTTGCTCTTGTCTGTCTTTGTTATCCCTTACGCCCGTTTATCGGGTATCAAACTATTTCGTTAATTCTTCTCTTTGTTGTGGCGGTCTTCCCACTCAAACTTGGTATGGGTCCCGTTATTACTGCGGCAACATTAAGCGCGCTTGCGTGGAATTATTTTTTCATACCTCCCCAATTTACTTTTACTATCAAAGAACCTCAGGATATCCTCATGTTTGGGGCATATTTTGTCATTGCGGCAGTAACTGGCGTATTAACAACACGCGTAAGGGCTCGCGAAAAGGCTGTGCGTTCACGCGAAGAACGCGCTGTTGCGTTGTATTCGCTAACAAAAGATCTCTCAACTGCAACATCGCTCGATGGTGTTATTAAATCAGGAGTAGAAAATATTAAAAAATTTTTTAACGCTGAAGTTGTTATATGCCTGAGCGAAAGCGATGGTGATCTTCTCTCGCAACCCCACGCCTCCAGTACGATGACGGTTGATGAAAAAGAATTTGGTGTTGCTGCCTGGACATATTGGAACGAACAACGCGCAGGGAAATTCACCGATACGCTTCCTTCTGCAAAAGCAACGTATTACCCGCTTTCCGGCCCACGGTATCCTCTCGGAGTGCTTGGTGTCCGGTTTATCAATCAGGAACGTCTTTCACTTGATCAGGAAACTCTGCTTGAAAATTTTATTCATCAAATTTCTTCCAATCTTGAAAGGGAACAATTAAACGACCTCAATCGCAAATCACTCATCGTTGCAGAGTCTGAACGCCTGTATAGAAATTTATTTGATTCGATTTCACATGAATTTAAAACACCTATAGCGGCAATTCTTGGCTCTGTGGAACATCTTCAAAATAATCCTTTGATAACAAGCTCGGAGGATAATCCTGTTATCGAAGAGATACAATATGCAGCCACCCGTCTAAACCGTCTTGTTGCCAACATGCTCGATATGACAAGACTTGAATCAGGGTTATTAAAGCCAAACCTAAAATGGTGCGATATCCCTGACCTTATTTCCTCAACGGTGCAAAAATTAGAAGAAGAACTCACTGATTATCCGGTAGAAATAAGTTTAGCTGATTCTCTTCCGTTGGTTAAATTGGATTGGGGATTAATAGAACAGGCGCTAACGAATCTTATCCATAATGCAACAGTCCACACTCCACGGGGAACAAAAATTTTTATCAATGCTCAAACGCAAGGGAATGATTGTTTTATCGTTGTCAGCGATACGGGACCGGGAATATTACCTGAAAATGTCAACCGTGTTTTTGAAAAATTTTATCGTGCCGCAGGAAGTTCAACCGGAGGAACGGGACTTGGTCTTTCTATCGCACGGGGTTTTGTTGAAGTGCATGGGGGAACTCTCGCATTTGCGAACAGAAAAGAAGGCGGAGCACAATTTACTATTCGTTTACCTATTGATTCTTCGGGCGATGGAAAATAATCCCACTCAATATCAATCTCATATTCTTGTCGTTGATGATGAACTGCAACTCAGGAAACTCTTAAAACGCATACTTGAGCAGAACGGGTACAAGACATATCTTGCTGAAAACGGCACTGATGCTCTCGTTCAGGCAGGGACAAACAGACCGGAACTTGTTATTCTTGATCTGGGATTACCGGATATGGATGGAATTGCCGTGTTGAAAACATTGCGTGAATGGACTACCCTACCGGTTCTGATTCTCTCTGTTCGAAATTCGGAGGAAACCGTTATTCAGGCGCTCGATGCCGGCGCTGATGATTACCTTTCAAAGCCATTTAGAACAGGAGAATTGCTTGCACGAGTAAGAGCATTACTCCGGCACAGAAATGCCAAGAGTGAGAATAGTATTTTCACAACCGGAACTCTTTCAGTAGATACGACGTTGCGAATCGTGCGAAAGCGAGATGAAGTAATCAAGCTTACACCGACAGAATATTCATTGCTTTTACTTTTTATTCAAAACTCCGGAAAAGTTTTAACTCATAATTATATTCTTCAACAAGTTTGGGGTCCGGCATATATTGAAGAATCACAATACCTACGAGTATTTATTGCACAGTTAAGAAAAAAATTAGAGGATGATCCTGCTCGTCCCAAACTCTTTCTTACTGAATCGAGTATCGGGTATAGAATGGCAATCTGAGAGGAAGTTTTAGGCAAAAAGAAGGTATAAACATTCTCGTAAAGCTAGAGGAGGGATATTTGAGGTTCACAATATATAGAAAAGTGCGACAAGTTCCATTATAAAACTTGTCGCACTTCTTAATTATGTACGTTAATATTATGAACCCGTATTATTTGATTAGCATCATCCTCTTAACATCGGTAAATGTGTTTTTTATTCCATCTTCATCAACCGATTCAACATTAATACGATAGAAATAGGCTCCGCCTGTTAACGATGTTGTATTGAAGGTTGTTTGATAGTTGCCCGATTCCATTGTTTCGTTTTGTAGTACTGTAGCTACTTCACGTCCAAGAAGGTGATAAATCTTTAATGTTACCATACCATCGACAGGTAAAGAATAGCTGATTACTGTCGTAGGATTGAACGGATTTGGATAATTTTGTTGTAATCCGAATGAAGTTGGCACTACAGATTCTTCCGAATATCCTGCATCTTGAATTACGACTGCCGGGGTGTTACCCGGAACATATTTTGGAAATTCAATTGAATTGTATCAATCGGGCTTCCTGTGAATTGTAAACCGTCACCATTACTAAATATATTTTCTTCAAAACGAGCTGTTCCAGCATCTCCGCCATTGGTAATATCAAAGATACCGCCCGGGTATCCTGTTACTGTATTATTTTCATATGTGTACCACTCTGTTGATGCCATTGGAGAATTTGTAGTGGTTTGTATTTTAGTTCAGCTTCCTCTTGTTACGCTCACTTCATATCGATTAGCATGAGCAGTGGAGGAACTTGAAGCAGAAGTACTGATATTGAATGTGTTTCCTGAGAGAGTTATTGTAATATCCCCGATTTCATCATCATCATCAACATTTACATCAACATCGGGAAATCCCGTAACACTATTATTGGAATAGTTAAAGGATGACGCAAGAACATTAGTTGAATTTTTAACAGCGAGTGTTACAGTTTTACTCTTTTTGAATGATACTTCGTACCGGTTTGTCGGCGCGGACGGTAATTGAACCAAAAATAGGATTACCTGACTCATTGTCAAATTCAATTGATAGCCAATTATGTCCAAGTTCATGAGTGGCAATATTTCCATTATATGAATCATCGTAGGTTGCCTGTTCTATACCACCGGATGATGATGTTATTGCCATCCCGGGCAAACTTGCATATCCAATAACTGAAAACGTGTTACCGGATATGGCTGAATTGCCTAAAAATTTCTTATTTACTGTAATCGCAGTGCCTATCCAATCAAAATCAGTGTTCGATATGCTAAAGTCACAAAGGGCGGTAGAATCATTATTAATCGTAACATCAATCGCAGAATTATTGGATGAGACGTTTACCTGCTTCCCTGATTTCTTGCTTAGCATTTTTTCAAGTGAAACCACACGGTATCGTGTACGTAAAGGTGATGAGGTTACGGAAGACCCGACATGGAATACAGAAACATTATGCCTATTGGGTAGGTAAATTGCTTTGCTTGAAACTGTATCTGCTCCGCCGGCAATGTAAATTTCTGCATTATTTCCCATAGAATTAATAACAGTACCGACCTCCATTCCATTGAACTTGAACTAAATTCGCCATTTGCATATCTGAAAAGACCGTTTCCCTCAGTACCAATCCAGATGTTATGGTTACTATCCTCAAAAATCACAGTAATAGGTCTTGATGTTGGAGCTCCATGGTACTTTACTGGAACGAGTGAATCCTCTGTTTGAAAGTATAACCCTAAGTCAGTACCGACCCATCTTCTTCCGATGAAATCTTCAACAATGCCTTTTACATAGCCGGTTCTTCCGGGAAAAAGTTTAATCTTCTCGCTCGTAGCATCTTTTAGTTGGTATCCTCCTACGCCATAACTGAGTTCACCGTTTCGAAACTCATATATGACATAGAATTGACCTACGTTAGGTTGGTTTTTTTCAGCAAGAATTGAAAATTTCTCGTTTTGCCATTTTGCAAATCCAAACGATTCGATTCCCACCCATATTGTACCGGTATGATCGAGGCAAAGTGCATTAACATTTAACCCGGGCAGGCCGTCTGTTAAAGATTTTATTTTAAAAGTGCCATTTTTATAAGTACATATGCCGCCACCACGTGTACCAATCCAAAGTGCACTGTTGTTATCCTCTACGAACGAGGAAATATTGTTATTGCAAATTGCTTTTGTATTACTGCTATCATATAAAGTAAACTGAACTCCATCAAACCGGACGGCTCCTTCATCAGTAGCAAGCCATATATATCCATCTTTTGTTTGAATCATAGAATGGATAGCAAAGTAGGGGAATCCTTTGTTGGCATCCCATACATCTATCCCGTATTGTCTGATTGATATTTTAGGATCAAGAGAGAAAGCGGTTGCCGGTTGACAAATGATGAGACAAAATGCTGTAAGGATATGACAAAGAGCATAAAGAGGAAGGTAATATCGTTGCTGTGGAAAAGTCACCGAAAAATAATAATTTGTTTACACTATTCTGATGAGATTGTATATGAAATTATTCGATAGTTCTATCTTATCTGAAATAGAATATTACAAAAAGAACTTTGGACGTTGATAGAATTGACAGATTTTCGTGTCATATTTATTGTTAACTAAAATCTATGCATGGAATTTGAGAGAATACATTGATAATTCCCCAAAAAGCTATTCGACCGGACTGTGTCAACTTATTTCAGAACGGTGTTGTCCCTAATATCACCATCCGTATTCTTTTTTTAAGATTTGAGTGGATATTGCATTTTCTAGAGCGTGATTATTGGATGTGTTATCTGAAAAAGTATGGCTTACAGTTGTTCCTTCATGCAATATTGGGGAAATTGACATGAAAATTCATTGTTTTATTTTCTGCTCTACATATAGAATGTAATTATAATATCAAATAATCGCTTCGGAAATTTGCGCTTTATTTATTTGATTTTTTCTTATTCCTTACATACTTTATATCTATGTTGAAAGTTGCCATAGTCTTTTTTATTATTATTCTAGCCATACCATTAATTTCCTCTGCTCAAGAAGATGATATTACCATTACGCGCGTTGGGAAAGAACAAGGGCTTCCTGTTACAAGAGTCTATGGTATCACTCAGGATTCAATTGGTTTTCTCTGGATAACAACACACGATGGACTATACCGGTATGATGGGTACAATTCAATTGTTTTTCGACATAAACTTAATGATTCGTTAAGCCTAAGCAGTAATTTTATTTGGGACATAAAAATTGATAACCATGGGTTAATATGGTTGAATACTGATGGAGTCGATTTATTTAATCCCAAAACATTGATTTCAAAACATTTTTCCCTCAATCCTACGTCACTTCGATTCCCGGGGTATCTTAGAATATGGGAAGATCCTTCCAAAAGAATATGGATTCTTGCACCGGATACGATATTTCGTTTTAATAGGACTACAGAACATTTTACATCGTATCCATTAAGCACTCATTTTGGTTTGAAATGTATAATGCAATCACCAGGTGATTCTTCATTGTATTGGATTGGGACAAGGGAACATGGTTTGTTCCGTCTGGATATCAAAACAGATGCTTTATCCCCCGTAGCCTATTCTTTTGATAATGAACATACAATTATAAACAAGGAAATTGTCGGAGTCTATCAAGAAAAAACAGGTAGTTTAATAGTAGCAACTAAGAATGGTGCTGATTTACTCAATCCAACCACATTGAAAGCGAGACGTCTAATCAATTTTAATGAATATCGGCATGATAGTAGTGGTCGGTGGCCCGCTTATTTTTACAAAGATCAACATGGAAAACTATCTATCATCAATCAGAATGTGATATATAAGCTCGATGACTCTTCTCAATCAGTACGGCAAATAATTAAAATCCCGTTTACCTTATCTCCGTGCGGAGCGTTGGGATACGCACAGGGAAAAGAGGGCGATGTATGGCTCTGCACCGAAGTCGAACTTTTACGATATAATTTTACTAATGGAGTAGCGAAGGCTTATCGGTACGAAGAGAAGAACACGGCAAGTTTAAGCTCAGGCGTAATTACCTCGTTGTTTCTTGATCGCTCAGGTGTTTTTTGGGTAGGAACAGAAACAGGCGGATTAAGCAGGATTGAAGTACAACGAAGAAAGTTTACGTTATATAGATACCCAAATCCAACTACCGAAAGTTCTGAGCCGCTTAATGTGCGTTCACTGTATGAAGATTCCTCAGGCACCCTCTGGATTGGAACAGTATCCGGGCTTTATAAGATGCAAAGCAGTACGAACAGTTTTGGAGAGGTGACTCAGTTTTGGGGTGCTCCGGTTGCAACAAGCATTCATAGTAATATTGGGACAATTCTACCCGAAAAAAATAATTCTTTGTTACTTGGTTTCTGGTTTGGTGGTTTTTATGTTTTTGATGTTAATAAAAATACTGCTTCTACCAATAAACAACTAGAAATGTTACCCCAGCAATTTAATGAAGTTGTGCGTACGACTATACGTGATAGCAGGGGAACGCTTTGGGTAGGATTATTCGAAAATGGACTATACCGAAAAGATTTCAATAGCGATCATTATAAATCGTATAGACATGATTCGTTACGTGCAAACAGCCTTTCAGATAATGTCGTGTATGCGCTTGCCGAAACTCGCGATTCAAATCTTTGGATTGGTACATTACATGGTCTGAATGTATTTAATCGTGAAACGAATTCCTTCGTCACGTTTTTTAATAATCCCAATGATCCATATAGTCTTAGTCATAATGATATACGAGCAATTCATGAAGATGCAGACGGGTTGTTATGGATTGGAACAAATGGAGGCGGACTTAACAAATTGGATAGAGCTTCGGGGCGATTTACGGCATTTACAAAAGCACAAGGCTTGCCGGATGATAATATCTATGGAATTTTGGAAGACGATCATAATAATCTCTGGATTAGTACGAACAACGGATTATGTAAATTTAACACGAGAACATTTCAGATTCGTAACTATACTGAAAGAGATGGGTTACAAAGCACTGAGTTTAATACCGGAGCATATTATAAGAATAAAAATGGATATATGTATTTCGGAGGCATAAGGGGATTTAATGTCTTTCATCCTGATAGTATAAAAGATAACCGGTTTATTCCTCCTGTAGCAATAACCGCATTTCATGTATTTGATCAACCGTATCCGTTTTCTTCATCCGGTGTTGAACTTTCGTATCGGCAAAATTATTTCAGCTTTGAATTCATTGCCTTAAATTATTTCCAGATGGCACAAAACCAGTATGCGTACAGAATGGAAGGATTTGATAATAATTGGCACTATGTAGGTACAAGGAGATTCGGGAGTTATTCGAATTTAGATCCGGGAGAGTATGTTCTTCACATAAAAGCATCGAACAACGATGGGGTTTGGAACGAGCAGGGAGTAACATTAAAGATTGTTATTCATCCTCCGTTTTGGGCAACATGGTGGTTTCGTTCATTCGTCATTGTGTTAGTTATTACTACAGGTCCCATTATTTATACACGTCGTCTTTCTAAACTTAAAAAAGAGCAACAACGCCAACAGATATTTTCCCGCCAATTAATGGAAAGTCAGGAACGTGAACGAAAACGTATTGCTTCCGAATTACACGATAGTTTAGGACAAAATATGCTTGTTATTAAAAACAGGGCGGAGTTAGGGATGAAGATGGTGAATGATCCGGTACAATCCAAAGAGCAGTATGAAGAGATTTCGTTTGCAGTTGTGGAATCTATCAAAGAAATTAGAGAAATTACATATAATCTCCGTCCATACGAACTTGATAGGCTGGGCTTGACTGAAGCTGTTCAAGCAATGCTTAACCGGGTCTCTGAAGTATCGACAATTTCATTTATATCGCACATAGATATGATTGACGGGACACTTTCAAAAGATTCGGAAATATATTTCTTCAGAATTATCCAAGAAGGAATTAACAACATCCTGAAACACTCCAATGCTACTGAGTGCCGTGTTACGATTCAACGAAATCAAGATGTCCTTGAAGTTACAATACAAGATAACGGAAAGGGATTCGTACGAGAATTACAAGCAACAAAGCAATCCGGTTCATCCGGTTCAGGCTTAAATAGTATGGAAGAACGAACACGGGCATTACACGGTGAGTTACATATTTTTTCCGGAACAGGTAAAGGGACAACATTGAGTGTTAGAATTCCGATTGTTAACAATGTTCAACATGAAAGTAATAAAGCGTGAGTACAACAACGAATATTCTTATTGCTGATGATCACCCTCTTTTTAGAAAAGGGCTGAAAGCGGCTATCGATTTTCATAAGGAAATACAAATCATTAGTGAATGTGGTGATGGTATTACTGCTCTGCAAAATATCGAACAGCTTGCACCGGATGTTGCAATTCTTGATATAGACATGCCGGGAATGAGCGGACTGGAAGTTGCCAAAGCGCTCCAAGAAAAGAATTCATCAACAATCGTTGTGATCCTTACAATGTATAATACAGAGTCAATGTTTAACAAGGCAATTGATAACGGCGCGGCAGGCTATGTATTAAAGGAAAGCGCGGCGAATGATATTTTAGAATGCATGAATATCGTAATGACCGGAAAATCGTATGTAAGTCCTGTACTCACAAGTATGCTTCTAAAGAGAAGAAAATCTCCCTCGTTCAGAGAAGAACTGACAAAAGGCATTGTTGAGTTGACCCCAATGGAGCGCAAAGTCCTTACTCTTGTCGCCGAAAACAAAACCACTAAGCAAATAGCGGAGGAGTTATTCATCTCGCGCAAAACAGTGGAAAGCCACCGCTATAACATAACCAAAAAGTTAAACCTTCAGGGTACGTATTCTCTGCTTCGTTTTGCCATTGAACACAAAGACCGATTATAATTCACTTTGATCTAAGTTAATTGTTCATAGTGCATTTCTAACCCCTGCAGACGATCTTCTCTCCTTATATCCTTTCTTATCTCAGTAACTTCACTTAGATAATTCAGTAGCTTCACCTATCGTATTGGTGTGCTGTTTAAGGTATCTTTATACCATAGCAATGCACATGAAAATCATGATAGTAGAAGATAATATCCTTATGCGTCGAACGCTGAAATCATTTGTTGGTTTAGCTGGAAACGAATTTGTTGAATGTGATGATGGCTCAATGGCATTATCATTATTTGAACAAGCCCGGCCTGATTGGGTGCTAATGGATATTCAATTAAAAGCTGTGGATGGTATTACTGCAACGCGACAAATCATCAAAGTCTATCCCGATGCAAAAATAATCATGGTTACTAATTTTCATGAGTCGGCGTTTCGTCATGCGGCAAAAGTAGCGGGGGCCATAGGGTATGTAGCAAAAGATAATTTATCCAAATTACCATTGTTCTTATCCGGCAACATTTCCTCATGATCTTAATTCAATATTCATCACTCAATCGATTTACGTTACGTTCATTTTATTTCAGCACAAATTAAATCAAGGGAATCAATCATGGTAAATTTTCAAACTATTCACAATACTGTTTCATCACTGAAGCGATATTTCCATTCTCCTTTACGGAAAGCGGCGGGATACTCTGTTTTAAGCGGAGCTATAGCTTTATTGCTGATGCTCTTTTGTTTCCATAACATAACATATTCTCAAAAACTTTGGGGTGCAACCGCTCAGGGTGGTACAAACAATAAAGGAGTGATATTTCAATATGATATGGCAAGTAGTATTATAACAAATAAAAATAGCCGAAATCTGACAGATGGGTATTTTCCGAATTCCACACTTCTAAGAGCAAGTAATGGTAGATTATACGGGACGGCATATTTTGGCGGCATCAACTCAAGTGGTGTTCTTTTTGAATACAAAATTTCTACCGAAACATATACAGTAAAAGTAAATTTTGGAGGTGAATTAGGAGTGTGCCCTGTCGCCCCTCTAATTCAAGCTAATAATGGAAAATTTTACGGAACAACAATCGTTGGCGGGGCAAGTGATTTAGGTGTATTATTTGAATATGACCCGGTAACAGAGACCTATAACAAGCTTGTCGATTTCGATTCTACATTAGGTGTAAATCCCAAAGGGGCTCTTTTTCAAGCAAGTGATGGAAAACTATACGGAACAACCACCAGAGGCGGAGCAAATGGGCTCGGGACACTGTTTCGATATACAATTTCTAATGGGTTATATGAGAATGTATATCATTTTTCAAGTGGTCTAAATAGTTGTAATTACGGCTCATTCATTGAACCTGTCTTTGGGAAGCTATACGGTTTATCACTTGTCGGAGGGGCAAACTCATTAGGTGCAGTATTTGAGTATGACATAGCAACTTCAGCAGTGACAATAAAGGCAGAGTTTTCTCTCGAATTTTTCCGCCCCGTAGGAACAATTACAAAAGCGCAGAATGGTAAATTTTATGGAATGACTGAAGCGGGTGGCGTGAATAACGTGGGAGTAATATTTGAGTATTCTTTCGAAACAAGTGTTCTAACAAAGCTTTATGACTTTTCGTCTTCTAGCGGAGCAAACCCGCAGGGTTCATTTATGCAAGCAAGTGATGGTAAATTATACGGAGTGGCATATATTGGCGGTGAGAATGGAAGGGGAACTGTTTTTACTTTAGACCCATCCACAAATGGTTTTACTAAAAAAGCTGATTTCGATGGAAATAATGGATCAGGTCCTTATGCAATAACTCTTATCGAAGTTCCCGATAATCCCGTAATTAATGTTTCTATAACAGGCAATGGAACAGTATCAAAAAATGCTGACCAATCTTCCTATGAATTAGGCGATCAGGTACAAGTGACTGCGACACCGGCAAGTGGCTGGGTTTTTACGGGGTGGACTGGAGATACTACCTCTTCAAACAATCCGATCACACTGACGGTAAATGGTAACGAAAATATTACTGCGGTTTTCCAACCTGATTCCAACAGCCTTCGAAGTTTCCGCAGTTTTCACCCCGATAGCATTTTCCTTGATATAGATAATAAGGGGGTTCGCGGAAAAGCAGTGAAGGCGCATGCCGATAAAGTGCAATTTGCTTTTTCAATTGTACCCGATTCGAATAATATTAACGGACTCCATCTTGAATTTGGAAGTGATGTTGATACATCTCTTGGCTTTATTGTAACACCAACACCGGTAAGTAAAATCTCACTTACCCAATCAAGTTCAAAAAAATGGAATCTTAAATTTGCCTCTAAGTTCGGATCAACTCAAACAATTGCTGTATCAGGCTGGGCTGAAAGAGGTGGATTACAAAAAGTCTCTTCTTATTGGTGGATGAGAGATTCAATACTAATTGGTAAAAAATTAAAGAACCCTGCTTTTACAATAAATAAGCCCGGCTTACCGTTACCGAATCGTATCAATGTTCTTGAGGCAGTGTATAAACTTGGTAAGAAGACAACTCTCTTTCCCTTTATTATAGGTATCGAACGAAAAGACAGCGCACAGAAATATGCATGGGTACAGTTGAATACATATAATAATTTTTATAACTCGATTGCTGTTGTAACGAAAAACGGCATTAATTACCATGATGGCTCTCCGCGAGGCTTTGATAAGTTTCTTACAGGGCAACAAATTTCCGGAAAGAATACATCGCTTCCACCTATTAAACAAGATAATGTTCTTTTTGCCAACATGCTTGCCATGAAATTAAGTATCTATGCTTCAATGCTTGGTGTGACACCTGCGGGATTTGGAGAACTTGTCTATAATGATACTGCAATTAGTCCGTACAATGGTATGATGCTTAAACAGATTGTCAAAAAAGCTGATTCAATGTTAACGGGGTATTCGGGACATCGCTTCGATGACAGTGCAACATTTGCGAAATTAAATTGGACTCTTCGCCGTGTTCTTGATGCCTTTGAAGGACCGATAGATACCATAAAGTTTTATGACACGTTAAAGATAAAAGGACCCTATAAATTAGCTGACCGGGTATTCTTGAAATGGAATACGGGAACCGTTCCGGCAACTATCTTAGTCAATGATGAAATAAGTTCTGAAATGCCCAGTACGTTTGCTTTACAGCAAAATTATCCTAATCCGTTCAATCCTACTACAACGATTAAATTTGATCTTGTAGAGCCTTCATTTGTGACATTGAAGGTGTATAACATGCTTGGTCAGGAAGTTGCGACACTTCTTAGTGGAGAACAAATGGAAGCGGGTGACAGGATGGTCGAGTTTAATGCCTCGAATTATGCGTCGGGTATCTACTTCTATCGTCTCACAGCTCAAGGAATTGAAGGGAACTCCGGTTCATTCACAGGTGAGAAGAAGATGATCCTCATCAAATAAGTTACAAAGAATGCAGATAATAAAAGACCCCGGTTTTTATCGGCTGGGGTCTTCTGTTGTTTTGAATACAATGGCAGAATAACAGTTCAAGGAAAATAAAAAGGCGCATACAACAGAAGAAAGTTGTACGCGCCGAAGTAGCGGGGGCAGGACTTGAACCTACAGCCTTTGGGTTATGAGCCCAACGAGCTACCAATTGCTCCACCCCGCGATCAATTTAGGCTTTAAATGTACGAATAAATCCGGACAATACAAAATTTCTATTTTAGCCAGCCATTATCCCTGTACCATTTCACGGTTTCCTTGATTCCGCTCTGTAAATCAATACTTTCTCGATAGCCCAATTCGTTTTTTGCCTTAGTGATATCGCAAGTCCAGGCATCTTGTATGATATCCTGCACCTTTTCAAGGTTTAAGAGGGCTGGTTTTGAACTAAACTTTGAAAAGAATTCCGCAACTACACCGATAATATATACACACCATTCCGGGATCTTTAATTTAAGTGGAGATTTTCCTAAAATAGGCGCAGTTATTTCTCCAATTTCCTTCCAATCATAAAACCGTTCACTTGAAATAAAATATGTTTGCCCTACGCCATTTGTATGTTCTCCTGCCAAAATAATACCATCAACAAGGCTCTTTACGTGAATTAAACTTACATATTTTGGCTTAAACCCGATCATGGGTTGTAAACCCTTATTCATAGTATTAAAAAATTCAAATACATCTTTATCGCGCGGTCCATAGACAGCAGGTGGACGTGTAATCGTAATGGGAAATTTGTCAATAAATTTCAAACATTCTTTTTCTGCCTCCATTTTGCTTCTGCCATACGTGGTTATGGGCAGAAATGGTGATTTTTCATCAACCGCTTTCCCATGTAAACTTGGTCCCACTGCAGTCTGACTGCTCACATGCACAAATCTTTTTATGGTAGGGTTATATTTTTGTACAATTTCCAATAAATTCTTAGTCGCCAGGTGGTTCCCTCGATAGTATTCCTCACTTGTTTTTGCCTTTGTTACACCGGCTACATGGTAAATGTAATCAACATCTGTCACAGCTTCTTTTAATGCATGTTCATCAAATAGATCACCGTAGATATATTGAATAGGAAGGTGTTTCAGCCAATGAATACTTGAGGTTTTTCGGATGAGACAACGAAGAGTATATCCTTTTGCATGAAGTGAATCTGCCAAATGGCTTCCAATGAAACCTGTTGCACCCGTAATTAATACAGTCATAAGTCTTTTTCAATTTATAGTATTTGTCGCCAGAGAGCGTGCTCTAAGCGTTTGATTGTTTTTTACGTCCGATTGAAGTATATTAAAAAAAAATCTCCTGTACAATCTTACCGAAATATTGAAATCTAACCCATTTCGAAGGATAATTGTACGCTTTTACATCCATAACATGAATTATTATGACAGAAACCGACGCAAAATCTCAACAACCGACAAATGAACCAGTAAAACAATCGGTTGACCTTTTTCAAAAATGCTGGGATTTTACAAGAGCTGATGAGATAAAAGCGGCAGGATTCTATCCTTACTTCCGCGCTATCGAAGAGAATGAGGGTCCCGTAGTACAAATTGAGGGACGTAAAATAATCATGGCAGGCTCAAATAATTATTTGGGTTTAACCGCTCATCCAAGTGTGAAGGAAGCGGCGATAAAAGCCATAGAAAAGTATGGAACGGGTTGTTCCGGCTCCCGGTATCTGACAGGTACGTTAGATCTTCATAATGAATTAGAAGCACGACTTGCTGCCTATATGGGCGCAGAAGCCTGTCTTCTTTTCAGTACCGGATACCAAACCGCTCAAGGGATTATTCCAACACTCGCTCAGCGTGGCGATTATATCCTAACAGATAAGGATAATCATGCTTGTATCGTTGCCGGCACGCTTATGGCGAAAGGGATGTTCACCGAGGTAGTTCGGTTTAAGCATAATGATATGAATGATCTTGAACGACAAATTTCACGTCTTCCTGCTCATGCCGCCAAGCTCGTCATAACCGATGGCGTATTCAGTACTACAGGAGAAATCGTGGATCTACCAAGACTTGTAGAAATTTCCCGTGCACACAACGGAAGAATATTAGTTGACGATGCACACTCGGTTGGTGTCATCGGAAAGGGTGGACGCGGTACTGCAAGTCACTTCGGACTTGAAAAGGAAGTCGATATGACGATGGGGACATTCAGCAAAACCTTTGCATCACTCGGCGGGTTTGTTGTAGGAACTGAACGAGTTATCAATTTTATGAAACACACATCACCGGCATTAATCTTCAGCGCAAGTCCAACTCCGGCATCTGTTGCCGCCGCCTTAGCTGCAATTGATGTCCTTGAGAAGGAACCGTGGCGTATCGATAAACTTATAGCAAATGCAAATAAAATGCGGACAGGATTCAAAGCGCAAGGGTTTAATGTCATTGAAAGTCAAACAGCCATTGTTCCTGTTATTGTTGGCGATGATTTGATTGCATTTAAGTTCTGGAGAGAACTTTTCGATCATGGTGTCTTCGTTAATGCATTTATTAGTCCCGGAGTTCCGCAGGGATTACAGATGATGCGCACAAGTTATATGGCATCACATGAAGATGAACATCTCGACCGTATTTTAGAACTGTTCGGGATTGTTGGAAAAAAATTAGGATTGATTCAATAACGGGATTGTGATGAACACATCCCTTTCGTTGCGTCTCATTCTAACCAGCATACGTTCATATACTGTTCTTATCTCTTCATGAGCACAATCACGATTCACCCGGTTCGTTCAAAAAAAGAACGAGAAGAATTTATCAGACTCCCCTGGAAAATTTATAAAGGGATTGATGCATGGGTTCCCCCGCTATTGATGGATAGGCGAAAACTTCTCGATACCGAGAAAAACCCCTTCTATAAACACTCCGAGATTGAATTGTTTATGGCAAGGAAAAATGGGGAAGTTGTCGGAAGAATCGCCGCCATCATTAATCATAATCATAACAAAGAACACAATGATCGTGTCGGTTTTTTCGGATTTTTTGAATCAATAAACGAACAATCAGTTGCTGATGCACTATTAAAGGAAGCGGCATCATGGTTGCTTGCTAAAGGAATGGATACGGTTCGTGGTCCGGCAAATCCATCTGTCAATGATGAGTACGGATTATTGGTGAATGCGTTCGATAAACCTCCTGTAGTTCTGATGACATATAACCCCGAATATTATCCGGCACTATTTGAAAAAGCTGGGTTAACCAAAGCGAAAGATTTGTACGCCTATTTACTCAGTCAAAAAACGGTGTACTCGGAACGGTTTGAACGTGTAACGGAAATCGTTCGTCAAAAAAGCAACCTCACATTCAGAAGCCTAAATATGAAAGAGTTTAAGCAGGAAGTTGCTAAAATTAAAGAAGTGTATAATGACGCATGGCAATATAATTGGGGCGCAGTACCAATGACGAATGAAGAATTTGATGCTCTTGCCGCCGATTTAAAACCGGTAGTGGTTCCGGAGTTAATTATCATGGCTGAGTATAATGGAAAGTTGATTGGGTTTGCTCTTTCTCTCCCCGATTTAAATATGGCATTAAAATACAATAAGAACGGGTACTTGTTACCCGGGTTATATTGTATGGTTCGTTACAAAAAGAAAATTAACACAGTACGTATTATCGTGTTGGGTGTTCTCCCCGAATTTCAAAAAACAGGCGCCGCTACGGTCTTGTTTTATGAAACAGCATCGCGAGCAAAACAATTGGGGTACGATTTTGGTGAAGCAAGTTGGGTCTTGGAAGATAATATAATGATGAATCGTGCCGCAGAAATGATGAACGCCGAACGTTATAAAACGTATCGCATTTACGAAAAAAAACTCTAACTGGAGAAAGAAAATAATTATGGCGGTAAAAGCAGTTGAAAAAATATGGATGAACGGAAAACTTGTCGATTGGAATGATGCCAAGATCCATGTCCTCTCTCATGTCGTTCATTATGGTTCCAGCTGGTTTGAGGGAATCCGATGTTACAATACGAAAAAAGGCTCTGCCATTTTTCGCCTCGAAAAACATCTTGAACGATTGTATGATTCTTGTAAAATCTATCATGCAGAAATTCCATTCACCAAACAGCAATTAGAAGATGCAATTGTAGAAACTATTCTCGCCAACAAATTAGATGCCTGTTATATCCGTCCTATCGTATATCGCGGCTATGGTGATGTCGGTGTCAATCCTTTAAACAATCCGGTTGATGTAACCATTGCGACCTGGGAATGGGGTACCTATTTAGGTGGAGATGCATTAAATGAAGGAATTAATGTTTGTGTCTCCTCGTGGGCACGGCCTGCCCCTAATACAATGCCGACCATAGCAAAAGCAGGTGGTAACTATCTTAATGCATCCCTTATTAAAATGGAAGCAATTAAGCGCGGTTTTGCAGAAGGTATTGCATTGGATTTTAACGGCTACGTCAGCGAAGGAAGCGGCGAAAATATCTTTATTATTAAGAATGGAGATGTATTAACTCCTCCGCTTACGGCAAGTATTCTTCCGGGTGTGACTCGTTCATCGGTAATAACAATATTAAAAAACAGCGGCTATCGTGTTATTGAAGCTCCTGTTGCCCGTGAATTACTGCACATTGGCGATGAAATATTCTTTACCGGAACAGCGGCTGAAATTACGCCCATTCGTTCTGTTGATGGATTTTTGGTGAATGACGGGAAACCCGGACCGATAACCAAAGAAGTTCAACGTCAGTATTTCGATGTTGTACACAATGGTAACGATACCCGTGGCTGGTTAAAATTTATTAAGAAATAAATTGATAAGCGTATAAATCAAAAGCCCTCTGTTTCATGTATTGAGACAGAGGGCTTTGTATTTTAAATGATAGTTTGTCATTCCCACCGGATTCTAGTTGGAATCCCATTGTATGGATAAGAAGAATCCCAATACTTACTTCTGTAAAAAAAAGAAAAACTAATAGGGATAGTACTCTAAATAATTTCTTTAAATAAACTTACCTTACAGGGCCAAATCCCTCAAATGTCATATTCGAATAAAGTAGTGTTGGTTCGTTTTCAGGGGAAAAGGAAAATATAAATTTAATATAAGGTTTATACGGTCCGCCCTGACGTAAAAGTGATTTATTATGTAATCCATTCACAGGAGCCGATGTAACTTCTACATACAAAACATTAGTACTAATAGGCATGAAATGAACTGAAAATGGAAATGCACATTCACCGGAAAGACGATGTAATGAGGGGATGACCCAAGATTTAAATTTACGGACTGTTATTTGTTCTAGATTAAGATTTGAGTTAGCTAATGGAGAAAGCGAACGGAGGATATTCATTGAATCGGAATGATTTTTCATGTCATGGAGAGCATGTTCTTCTTTAATGACGTTATCCCTAAAAAATTGGAAATAGGATTCTAAATACATGATAGTATCGGAAACATAAAAGCAAAACTCTCCCCCGGGTATTTCTATATCCTTAAATGACTCTTTGAAATTTTGTGTTGATTGAAGATATTTGAAAGCATTAACATAGCGTATCGATGCTGTGTCCTGAGAAAGGGCAGATGTACTTAGTATGCAAACAAAAAACAGTATAAATAAAAAATGGTAGGTCTTGCTGAATGCCGTGATGATAACTGAGGTGTTGATTTGCATAAAGATACCTTTCTTTGAAAACCCTCTAATATTTTCATTATCCGAAATTTAATCTCTGGTTATTACTATGATATGAAAGAGGTATGAATTATCCAAGAATCTTGCCCGTTTGGAATGTACTCACAAGGACTAAGCAACCTTAAAGCATATTATTTAAGTCATGAGTTCAATCAGCAATCAAAAATCAAAAATCAAAAATTTATTTAATCCTCTCCATCACAAAACCAACAAAACTTTTTAATGCCTCTTTTGCCGGAGATGGCGGAAGATGAGATAACGCCTCAAGAGCTAAACCTGAGAAGTGATCTGCTTTTTTTGCGGCGTAATCAATTCCGCCGTATTCGTGAGCAAACTCAACGAGTTCCAGGAGTTCCTTTTTGTTTGCACCGTTCTTAATATGTTTTACCATCTGCCTGGATTTACTGCCGGGCGCTTTAGCAAGCGAGTGAATAAGCGGGAGAGTAATTTTCTTCTCTTTTAAATCAATACCTGTTGGTTTTCCCGTGATACTTTTCTTTCCCGTATAATCCAGCAAGTCATCTTTAATTTGAAATACCATACCAAGGTTTTCGCCGTACTCTTTCATGTGTCGGAGGATAGCGGGATCACGAGTAATACTTGCCGCTCCGATTTGGGTACATGTGGCGATTAACGATGCCGTTTTATCCGAGATAATCTTAAAATACGTTGCTTCATCGATATCAAGGTCACGGCTTTTTTTAATCTGTAATATTTCCGCTTCGCTCATGCGTCGAACCGAATCCGAAATTACTTTGAGAAACAAGAAATCATCATTATCAAGTGATAGGAGAAGTCCTTTCGCAAGCATATAATCGCCCATGAGAACGGCAATTTTATTCTTCCAAACGGCATTAATCGATGCTAATCCGCGGCGGGTATCTGCATCATCAACAACATCGTCATGAATGAGTGTTGCGGTATGCAAAATTTCAACGAGAGAAGCCCCGCGATAGGTGCTCTCATTCACTTCTCCAAGCGCTTTGGCCGAGAGGAGAACGAGAATAGGGCGTATCTTTTTTCCCTTTTGCTTAACGATGTATCTTGCAATAACATCAACAAATGCAATTTTAGAGCGAATATCCGCTTTGAAATGATCTTCAAAAAGATCAAGCTCTTTTTTTATAGGTTCTTTTATTTCACTAAATGACATACGGTTTTTAAAAAACAAATGAATAACTGATGTTACGCGAGCCACATAATAGGGTCATTCCCGAACGGCTTGTATCGGGAATCTTTCTAACTACAAAGGAAGATTCCCGCCAAAATCCTGCGGGTATGACAATCTACCCTTTGGCTTCTTACATCACTTTACGTTACATCACTGAAGAAGCACGATAACGCTCAATCTGATACTCTTGTGCTTGAAAAATTAATCCTTTGCCTGATTTGCTACCCGTTTACGAATCGCAACACCGGCAATCCAGATGCTTATCTCATATAAAATAAGAATTGGAACTGAAAAAACTAACATGGTAATAGGGTCAGTCGTTGGCGTAATCAATGCCGCAAAAACAAAAATGACAACAACGGCGTGGCGTCTGTAATGTCGCATAAATGCCGGCGTTAGTATCCCCAGCAATGCCAGAAAATACGCGACCATTGGCAATTCAAAAATCAAGCCTGATACAAGAACAAGCTGTAATACAAAACCCATATATTCATCTACAGATATCATATTACGAATATCGGCAGTACCAAATGATGCGAAAAATTGAAGCATATATGGTAAGAGAACAAAATAGGAAAAAGCAACGCCACTAAGAAAACAGACTGAAGTAAAGGCAACAATCCCGGAAATATATTTTCGTTCCCTCGGCATCAATCCGGGTTGAATAAATTTCCATACCTGATATAATATCCAGGGCATGCTGAGAATAAGACTCGAAAAAATGACAACCATCATGTAGAACGTGATTTGACCGTAAGGGACGGTATTAATCAATTCTAAAGGTGGATTGGTCATTCTGCGGGGACGAAGAATAACCTCATTGACAATCCAATCCGAGAAATACGCACAAATTGAGACAGCCACCACGACACCAAAAAGAGCTTTAACAATTCGCCATCGTAATTCCTCCAGATGGTCGATAAATGTCATCTCTTGTTCGTCAGGCTCGTGAGTCGATGTATTGTCTTCGGGAAGTTCTTGTTCTAAATCAGACACGTTTAATATGATGTAGTTATATTAGAAATCGGGTAATCTAATCCCACTGAAAATATCTGCAAGACGTCTGCAACGCTTTGGGCATTAAAAAAGTAGCTATTATAAATTAGAGAATTTGTTGGAATACCGGCATAATCTATGTGGAATGAGATAGGTGTTTCTATTCCAAGATATTTAAGTGGGAAATTTATACCGGCGCCGTAACGAAGTGAGGCTACACCTTTATTACCGTAGACGCTATTATACGGAAAGATTTCGCCACCGAGACGTAAATGTAATAGATTGTAAAACGTGATTTCAGAACCAAATCCCCAAAAGTCTCTATTGCCATCCTGAGAGGTGAAGGTGTTTAAAAGATTTTTATACTCAGCGGTAAGTAAAATTGAAAGAGGAGATGGTGTATGTTCTACTTCTCCTGGAAGACTCATCATGTATGAAAAACCAACCCGTCCATAATGGGGTAATCGAATATATACTTCATTATTGCTCTGGGTCTGGCGATAATCTGTACCAAAATTTTGTAGGGAAAGTCCTAAAGTCAAATTATCTTTAATTAATGTTGTCCTAGAAATTGAAGTATTATACATTACTCCTGCATCAAATAGGACGGGTACTGAACTGGTACTAATAAAGTTAGTTCCAATAATTCCTTCGGTTTGGTTTGCTGTCGTATTAAATACTTTGACGGCCATTCCTATAGAAATGTTTTCACCAATCTTTGTGGAATATTTCCCTAAGAAAAGATGATCATAGAGTTCAGCCTTTCCAATTCCTTCAGGCGAACTTGCTGTTGTAATGGTATATTCTCCTTGATAAAATCTATTGTACAAGAAACCAAATTCTCCGATAGGCGAGTTGTAGCTTATTGCATAACTTGTATAAGCAAAATCATTAACAAGGTCAAAGAAATTTGCTCTCCTTCTTGTAAAAGAAGCCGTTATACCGCTTCCCTCACTGAATGATGCAGGATTATACATTAACGAGGACAAGGGATGGTTTACAGCAACAAATGATTCACCCATCGATATACTTTTTGCATCAACGGGTGTATCAAGAGAGAATAATGATGTTTGTTGACCAAACATTAATGAACTGAATAGTACAAACATAATAACGATATTTCGAACTAACATATACCTATCCTCCTATAGTATAGAATATTTATTAATTAGCATATAACGGAAATCTGAGACATAATTCTTTTATTCTGTTCTCTATATCTCGATAAACATCTGCCTTACCCATATTCCGTAACACTTCATCAATCAGTTCACCAACCGTCTCCATTTCGGCTTCTTTCATTCCACGTGTAGTTAATGCAGGGGTTCCGACTCTGATTCCGCTTGTAATCAACGGACTCTTATCATCAAACGGCACACCGTTTTTGTTTACCGTAATGCCCGCAAGATCAAGAGCTTCCTGAGCATCTTTTCCGGTTAAATTTTTATTTCGTAAATCAATCAACATTAAATGATTGTCTGTTCCGCCTGAAATAATATTGTACCCTAACGATGTTAGCTTGCTTGAAAGAGTTTGTGCGTTCTTAATAATTTGTCTCGCGTATGTTTCAAATTCAGGTTGCTGATTCTCTAAAAATCCGACTGCTTTTGCGGCGATAACATGCATTAAAGGACCACCCTGAATGCCCGGGATTACCGTCGAGTCAATTAACTCTGACATCATTTTCGTTCGCCCGGATTTCGGAGCTACTAATCCGAACGGGTTCTCAAAATCTTTTCCTAACAAAATTAATCCGCCGCGAGGTCCGCGTAATGTTTTATGTGTTGTTGAAGTCACAACATGGCAATGAGGGATTGGATCATTTAATAATTTCTTCGCAATTAATCCGGCGGGGTGAGCTATATCGGCAAATAAAAATGCACCAACCTTATCGGCGATGACACGGAATGCCTTGTAATCTATATTACGGGAGTATGCGCTCGCCCCGACTGTAATCATCTTTGGCTTTTCTCTGAGTGCAATTGTTTCCACTTCATCGTAATCAATGTATCCTGTTTCTTTTTTGACTCCGTACGCTACAAAGTTATATAACTGTCCCGAAAAATTAACCGGTGAACCATGCGTAAGATGTCCCCCGTGAGAGAGGTTCATCCCTAACACTTTATCGCCCGGTTTGATAAATGTGAAGTAAACAGCCATGTTCGCCTGTGAACCGGAATGCGGTTGAACATTTGCATACTCCGCCCCGAATAACTGTTTGGCGCGGTCACGGGCAATATTTTCTGCAACATCCACGAACTCACATCCCCCGTAATAACGTTTTCCGGGATACCCTTCGGCGTATTTGTTCGTCATAACACTGCCTACTGCTTCAAGCACCGCCATACTGACAAAGTTTTCAGAGGCTATAAGCTCAAGTTTTGTGTTTTGACGATGACGTTCATTGGTAATGGCATTGTAAATATCGGGGTCGCGGTTCAGGAGGTAATTCATGGCAATAATTGGCAAAAGCTGTTAAAAATGAGAGAAAAACATAATGACTGTATACAAATTACGAATAATTTCTCTGTTAAGAAACTTCATTCAATAGTCATACTTAAGAATGATGAATAGCAATGAAAGGTGGGATGGTGATTGAGGGATCGATCAAAGGTTAGTTAAGGTATGAATTTTTTCAACCCTACGTTGATGACGCCCGCCTTCAAATTCTGTTGTAAGAAAAGCAATGATGATTTCGACAGCTTTTTCCCATGGCAGAATGCGGGAACCGATACACAGAACATTGGCATCGTTATGCTGACGTGTAAGTTTTGCGGCTTCAACGGATTCCACAACTGCTGCACGAACGCCTTCGTGTTTGTTTGCTGTTATTGCCATCCCAATGCCCGTACCGCAAACAAGAATACCGGTTTCAATTTCACCGGATGAAACGGCTGAGGCTACTTTATGTGCATAATCGGGATAGTCGGCAGACTCAAGTGAAAATGTACCGAAATCTTTTATTTCATCTTCACCGGCAAGTAATAATGCTTTTATTTTTTCTTTGTATTCAAATCCTGCGTGATCTGCGCCGAGACCTATCATGGTAATCCTTATTCTTCTTCTGCCGGAATAAACCAACGTTCACTTCCGCTGAGAACGAAGGAGAGACGGAGAATATTATCTTTTTGTAAACCGAAATCAGTCGTTCCGCGGAAACTGTATTCAGCGGCTACATTAAGTCTTGTCTCACCAATAATGGGGAACCCGATGCCGCCTGTGACGCCAAACTCGTTAATTGATTCTCCATTAATTTTATAATAGGATGCATCCGTAAACATGCCGGCACGGTAAGCAAGTCTTTGAAAGAATGTTGCGGAGGCTTCCCGTCGGGGAAATAATTCGCCGCCGATGCTAAATCTGTAACTATCGCGAAACTCTCCGGCAAGAGCGCCAACGCTTGTTAACTTACTCCATTGCTGGTAGAGAAAATCTGTTGCAACTAAAAATTCAGATGTTTTGTATGAAACACCAACGCCAAGACGAAGAGGTAATTGTATTTGAGTATCATCGGAACTTGTCGTATCGCGGGTGATAAGACTTTGGCTGTTATCTGTGTATGCGTAATACCGTTCTTCTCGTGTGGTAAGATTTGTCCCAAACGAAGTCACAAGCCCAACTGAAAGGGAGCGAGTTGAATCCAAGTTTAAGGATCGGCTAAGCCCGGTGTAAATTACACCGATTGTACCGCCAAGTCCATGACTAATCATGGAACGTGTTTCTTCGGCGTTGGAATAATTCGATTCACTGAAATCCTGAGATGTGGTATGTCGCATTGAGCCAAAATAATAAGAGAGTTTTGCTCCAACTGAAAAATCCGTATACGGTATCCAGGATGCGCCAATTTGACCTTCTGAAAGACCACCCTCACCTGAGTATCGTACCTTATACACAAGGCTATTAAATGATGTCGTGGAAATTATGTTATAGTTAATAGTACTGTATGGGGTAAAGCCCATACCCATAACAATTCCTGATGGTGTATACACCGGTATGCCAATCATCAGCCCGTCAAATTTTGTACCGCTTAAATACACAGAATGATTCCCGTCTGTTGTATTGTAACCTTCATACTTAAAAGCAATGGAATACCGTGTTCTCGAAAGGGGAGACCATGTAGCAGGGTTAAACTGATTAATGTTGTTTGTAGAAAAAACAGCAATAGTTGTATTTCCCATGCCGGCGGAAATATCATTAAATGAGTAGCGAATATCTCCGATACCATAACGTGAATATCCTGAACCGCCGTTTCCTGCAAATGCAGAAAAAACAAATACAAAAGTTAAGAAAAAGAAAGAATACCGAAATGTTGACATGGCTATATTAAGGTAAAATTGTATAGGTGATATTCAAACGAGGTCGTTTATTCGGGTCACTTGCGGTTACCCCATAAAATGCATAACGGTCTAGGGCAATGTAGTCGCCCGTTGAGCGCAGAACAAAACCGTAATCCGGTCGTTTTGAAACTATTTGTTGGAGTAACGATTTAACATCTAACGATAATGTGTAAGTCGTATCGTTTGCAAATGTTCCGAATGCGCTTAACGAACTTAACGTATCGGTATTATGGGCAATATGTGCGACGATAGAATTTGAACTATATGAATTACGCAGTGTTAATGCTGTGCTTGGGTTTAATGTTAACTCAAGAGTAGCTTTTGTTACACTTGCACGGCTGGGAATTGATGTGACATCAAAATTTAATTTGCTTCTATACGATACACCTGCCTGCACAAAGAAAACTGAATCCGAAGTCGTTGGTTGCGGTGCATCCGCAAAAAACGTTTGCTGAAACGGTCTATACGAAAGATGCGTTGTATCTGTTCCTGTATGATAGACAATGTATAATTCAGGTCGTAAATCTGAGGTAGTGTACGTAGTAGGGCAACCAAGTACAAGATTGCAGTTTGCCGCGGCGGAAATCATCATGCCATAGGGCGATGCTAATGAATCAGCGAACCAAGATCGAATGAATGAATTAACGGGTATTTCAATCACACTATCAGTAGGTGATACGTATTTTTGAAAAATTGTATCAACAACAGAACTCACAAGTGAGGAGGAATTTGTACTATCCCACCGTAAGGAATCCTTAACCCAAGGTCGAAGTACCTTTCTAAATTCAAGGCTGAACATCCCGCTACTGTCTTGAAAACGATAGGTAACCGGGAAACGCAACCATGCCGTGTCGACAACGAAACCGCTTAATCCTGTTGGAGTTCCTGCAAATTGAAGAAAGGAGCGTGTTTGAATCGTTCCTGTTTTGCCAAATAATAATCTTGTAGAAACGCCGGTAATACGTTGAATATAGGTAGTAGTGGTGATCGCAGTTGTATCGAACGAATGCAAGGCAAGCCCATCCTGTGGCGGGAGCATACCAATTCCCACCTCGTTGGGGTCATCACTGCAACCCAGCCAAAAGATAAAAATCAAAAAAGGGAAAAAATAAAAAAATCGGTTCATGAAAATATTTAAGATAAACTCGAGATGGTTCGGAAATTGTGTTTTATATACTGAACGGCATCATAACAATCTTCAGCTATGTATGCCGTTGTAACATTGTTTTCTTTCAGAAGGTTCATTTCTTTATTGCCATATCCTGTTTTCACAAGAATGCCTGATGCACCTGCGTTATTTGCAGTCTGAATATCGCTTATTTTATCGCCAATAACGAATGAATGTGTAAGGTCGATATCGAATTGTTTAACGGCTTGTAAAAGCATTCCGGTATGGGGTTTTCTACATTCACAATCTAAGAGATAAGGAGCAAAGCCTGTATCAGGGTGATGCGGGCAATAGTAGATACCATCAATCGTCGCTCCTTCATCGGCGAGAAGCTGAAGGAGCGCCTTATTTACAATGTCAACCTGATTCTCTGTCATCATTCCCCGTGCTACGCCGGATTGATTGGAAATAATAAATACTTTAAATCGTAACTCATTCGCTTCACGTATCGCTTGTGCAGCGCGGGGAAGAAGGCGGAGTTGTTCCGGCTCGGAAAGATAGTTCACATCTTCATTGATCGTGCCGTCACGGTCGAAAAAAATGCCGGCGTGCATCTACTTTTGATTTTTGGAGAGATCGGAATAAATCGAAATAAATTTTTCGGCAAGTTCTTGATGTTTGGCGCCGTTTCCGGTTGGTGTTGTTAAGGAAATGAGAGATTTTTTCTGTGCTTTGAAAATATCCATCAAACCTTCTTCAGTTGAAAACTTTTTATCCGCTTTTGCTCCGACGGTCGTAATAACATCAGCATACTCTAACCCTGCTCTTAGAAAGTCAAGTTTTAAAGGGCGCGCGCCATTTCCGCTGAAAATAGAAGCGGGTAACCCTGTTTTCTCTACAGAAGAAGCCGGAAATGATCCATGATATGCTAAATTATACGCTGTAAATACAGTTTTAACATTCTTAAAATATGGATCATTTTTGTATAACGTCTTCAAATAGACAGGAATAAGTCCACACTGCCAATCATTGCAATGGATAATCTTTGGCTGCCATCCAAGACGTTTTAATGTTTCAAGGATGCCGCGACAAAAGAAAATAAATCGCTCATCATTATCCGGATAGTATTGTTTGGTATCGGGATGACTGTATAATCCGCCGCGATTAAAGTATTTATCGTTGCTGAGAAAATAGACCTGAACTTTTTTGTTTTCGGTCGCGAGATATGATGATTTTACGTATGCAAGTTCATTTTCAGAACCCATAGGGATTGGAATATCTTTCATACGCAATAAACGGTGTAAATGGAAGCGCCGTTCGTTGATGAAGCCATAACCCGGGAGCATGACTCGAATTTCATGACCCATGGTTTTTACCCATTTTGGAAGATTTGCAGCAAGTTCTGCGATACTGCCGGTTTTTGCAAAGGGTTCTACTTCACTTGCAACGAAAAGAATGTCTAACGGTTTGGACATGCCTTTTTTTCTATTATTTGGAATAAAATCCAGAATTTACTATGTAAAGTACGTAATTTTCAACAAATAAACAAACTCTATGCCTTTTCTTCTGTTTTAGCAAATTCTTTGGACTTTTCTTTCTTATAAAAATCTTTTAAAAATATTTGACATTGTTCAAAATCTTCTCTATATTTCATGAAAGCATTTATAAACAATAAAAAGCATATAATATAGACATTTGTTAAAGGTTATTACTCGGCAAGACATTGGATGCAGGATTCCTGTTTTTCCGGGTGTTTATCGTATTGAAAACCTTTGACAAATGTCTATTTCTTTTTATTAGCGTTTTAGCCGATGTCAAAGGTGATTTGACATCGGCTTTTTTTATTTTCTCACTTACTGGTTTATGTATCGTCTATTCGTAGGATTATTGATTGTTGCATCATCGTTGCAAATGCTATTTGCGAACGATAGGGATATTCGCGTCATCAAGTCTGATAATTCCGGCTTGACTGTTGAATATATTCCAACAATTCAATTCCATAAATCAGTCAAGATAAATGGCATACAATATGACATTCTTAATGTTGATGGAGCTGAGCCGATCTCTCATCAATTACAAGGAGAACCTGAACTATACTCTCGTTATATCACAGTTCGTTTACCCGAGGTTTCCGGAAATAGCGTTGAGCTGTTAAATGTTGAGTATGAAGATATGCAAGGGATACTTCTTCAACCGGTACCATCATTTAAAGTTTCTGAATCCGGTCCTGTTCCCGAATATACTATGAATGGTGACGCATACAAGGTCAACTCGTTCTTCCCTGATTCTCTTGCTAAACTTTTGAATATTGGCGTTACGCGTGGGGCTGTTCTTGGAAATCTTGCTCTGAGCCCGTTTCAATATAACCCTGCAACAAAAGTATTAAGAAAAATCAGCCGTATCGTTGTACGTGTATCATTTGGTACGAATGATATGGCTTTCTCATCATCGGATGACATGCTTAATGAAGTTGCGATTAACAATGAATTGTTTACGTCAAATCAAAAATTTACTGCAAGCAGTAATACAACAATTCCAAGACATAGTAGTGTTCTTGCAACGGGTAAGTGGTATAATTTTCAAATTAGTCAGGATGGTATCTATAAGATAACCGGTGCGACACTATTGGCTTCCGGTGTGTCTGCGTCAACAAATCCGATGAATATTAAACTTTATAATAATGGTGGAATTGAATTACCGGCATCAGTTACAGCTGCATATCCCGATGACTTGATGGAGGTTGCAGTATCTACATTCGATATGGGGGACAACCAACAGTTAGATGCTGATGATTATATCCTCGTTTATGGGAAAGGTGTGAGAGGTTGGAATTATACTCATGCAACTAGAACATTTTCTCATTACATAAACCATTTTACCGAGTCAAATGTCTATTGGTTAACTGTTGCATCTTCCACCTCAAAGCAGATGTCTCAATTGCAATTTTCGAATCAAATTCCTCAAATTCAGCCGGAAACAGTGGTTGGTAAATTATACAGGGATGATGATAAGATTAATGTCGTTAATTCCGGTCTAGAATGGTTAGGTCAGCAATTTAATTCCTCGGAAGGGTTTACCTATATTCATTCCCTTCCAGGATTAGATACTTCTCAGGCGATAACCTATAACTTCAGAGTAGGTGCTCAGGCAAAAGGATATTCCAATTTTAGTATTTACGAGCATACAGATAATATTCTCAATACACCAAGTATCTCACCGACAGATATTGATCATTTTGGTCTCTATTTCGTTGGGACGTATCCTCCGGTGTTAACTCTAAACCGGGTACCCAATTTTACTGATGAACAAAGTCGGTTGAGATTTGTTTTTGGTTCAAGTGATCCGAATGGTTATGGTTTTTTAGATTGGTATGAAGTATTCTATCGTCAAAAGCCACGCGCCCAAAACGATGCGTTTGTCTTTAATACTCATGATACAACAGCAGTAACTCGTTACAGTATTCCCGGATTTGCTGCAAACCAAGTGTATGTTTTTGATGTTTCGCGCTTTGATAGTGTACTTGTTAATTCTCAACCTGTACTTAGTGTAGACACCTGTAGTTTTACGCTTCAATTACAATCAGGTTCTGCTGATGAACTTTTTGTTGTCGGGAAAAACAGTTTCAAATCAATAACTCAGCTTACCCCGGTTGCAAATCAAGATATCCATGGTGATACTACTGAGGCGGATGAAATTATTATTACAAACTCAGAATTTTTGCCATCGGCTCTCCGATTAAAAGAATATCGTGAACAAGCAGGATTGGAATCACTTCGTATTCTGATTGTAGACATCAATAAAATATATAATGAGTTTGGTGCAGGAATGCCAAGCCCGAGAGCGGTAAGAAATTACTTAAAATATGTTTCTCAAACATGGTCAGTGCGACCGAAGTATCTTCTTTTCATCGGTGATGGAGATTTCGATTACAGAAATATTCTTTCACAACGGACAAATAAAATTCCTGTTTGGGAAACAGGAACAGAATTTGATCCTATTTATTCATATGTAACAGATGATGACTTTGTAATATTTGATAATTCGTTGCGCGTTTCAATGGGTGTGGGAAGAATACCTGCAAGATCACTACAGGATGCAAACGCCGCCGTTGATAAAATTATTGAGTACGAGACACGCCCCGTCTTTGATCCGTGGAAAATGAATGTAACATTGCTTGCAGATGATGGATGGGCAGGTTCGGATGCGAATGATGGACTTGATCATGCCGATAATATTAAAACATTATCAGGATACATACCTAAGCTATTTCAAACAAAAAAAATCTTCTTACATGAATATGCTACCGAGTACACTGCAAACGGAAGAAGAAAACCTGCTGTAAACGAGGCATTGCGAAACCGGATTAATTCCGGAACATTGATGTTGAATTTTGCCGGACATGGAAATCCACGGCTTTGGACTCACGAACAAGTGTTTGTGCGTGAAACTGACTTCCCGCTTCTCACCAATAAAGGCAGATATTTCTTCTTAATTGCGGCAACGTGTAATTATTCTGCAATGGACTTGTTAAATGAACAAAGTAGTGCTGAAGTTCTCACTTTACTGCCGAATGCAGGTGCGATTGCAACATATTGTGCCACTCGACCCGTGTATTCGTACCGTAATATCAGCTTAAATGTAGCATTATATCAGAAAATGTTTGCTAAAAATACTGCCGGACAAGTTATTCCAAAAAGACTTGGAGATATTGTCTATCAAACTCGACAGAACTTTTCCGATGTAAATGATAGAAAATATGTTTTGTTAGGAGACCCGGCTGTACGGTTAGCCATCCCGAAAATGATTGCAACGATTGATAGTATTAATGGTATCTCCCTAACACAGACTGCACAACTCCAAGCGCTGAATAACGCATCTTTACAAGCCAGTGTTCGCGACACGACATCCACACTCAACCCGGCGTTTTCAGGTACGGCGCAACTTGAAGTATTTGATGCGGATAAAACGGTTCGGTTTTATGATCCGGTGTATGAGCAAACATTTACCTATAAAACCGATGGCTATGTCATTTTCCGCGGCGAAGCGCGAGTCGATAGCGGAAAAGTAAAAACAGAATTTATTGTTCCGAAAGATATATCCTATACCAACGATTATGGTTGTGTACGTATGTACTTCTCCAATGCTTCAGTTGATGGAGGTGGATATACAACGAATGTCCGTATTGGTGGAGCAGATACCACAGCAGAAAATGATAATGAAGGACCCGCAATTCGCCTTTATCTCGATCATCGAACATTCAGAAGCGGTGATATTGTGAGCGCTAATCCGATGGTTATTGCAGATCTGGATGATGAACATGGAATTAATACTTCCGGTGGCGGAGTAGGTCATCGCATTGAAGCATGGCTTGATAATAACCCTGAAGGGATTGATCTCACGGAATATTATAAGAGCAAATTAGATACCTATAAGCAAGGCGAACTTGTGTATCCACTTGGCGAATTATCTCCCGGTACTCATACGATACGGCTTCGAGCATGGGATACCTATAATAATTCTTCGCAATCGGAAACTGTATTTGATGTTGTCAATAGTGTCGGACTTCGTCTGACAAGTGTGTTCAATTATCCTAATCCGTTTTCTTCGACAACGGTATTTAGTCTTGAGCATAACCAATTAGGAAGTGTTGACGCTGAAGTCAAAATTTATACCGTAGCAGGCAGATTAATTCAAACTGTTGAAGCAAAAAATGTAAATAATCAAATAATTAATATTTCGTGGGATGGTCGCGATCGCGATGGCGATGTGATTGCCAACGGAGTGTATTTATATAAAGCCATAGTAAAAACAACCGATAATCGTTTAACCGGTGAAGCGTATGGCAAATTAAGTGTAGTAAAATAGTCTATCCGATCCCCTATTCAAGAATAGGAAACCTTGTGAGAAAGAAAGTTGTTTATCTGTAAGAAAGACGATACATTTACACAGGTGGATCTAAAAAAACGTTCTAATTCATCTTGTTTTAAGCATTTCATAATAAGGAAGTATTCTATGATGTCCTCCATGAACCGTAAATTTGGGTTATTTGGAATTGTTGTATTAATGGCGTTCGCTTTAGTGGCGCCGGAACTCGTTTTTGCACAAGCAGGCGGCTCCGCAGTTCCGTTCTTACTTATCGCTCCTAATGCTCGAGCAGACGGTATGGGTGAGTCCGGTGTAGGGCTTGCTGATGATGCCGCCGCTATTCACTGGAACCCGGCAGGGTTAGCATTCCAACGTGGTAGAGAAGTTAGTTTGACTCATTCAAATTGGCTTCCTCAGTTCCAACAGTCGGATCTTTTCTATGATTATGCCGCCGGAAAAATGTATCTCGAAGATATTGGCGGGACTGTTTCGGGAAGTATTACCTACTTGAATCTCGGTGATTTCGTTGAAACCACTAATGACCCGACACCCTTACGAACATTCAAGGCATACGAAATTGCTGTTACAGGCGGTTTCGCAACGCAGGTGTTTGAAGATTTTGGCGTAGGTCTCAATTTACGATACATTCGTAGTTCACTCGCTCCTTTCGATGTCCAACAACAAGGACGTGAAGGCGTAGCGAACACCGTAAGTTTCGATATCGGTATGTTATGGCGCCCAACAAATTTAGTATTACCATTTCTTGGTGATATCGAAGACCGGTTTAGCGTTGGTCTCAATTTATCAAACCTCGGTCCGAAAGTTACCTACATCGATGCGGCACAAGCCGATCCGCTTCCAACAAATTTAGCTATTGGCTTAGGATTCAAACTCTTGAAATCGGAATATAATAATGTGAATTTTGCACTCGATTTCAATCGTTTGCTCATTCGCCGTTATCCTGAAATCAAAGATTATATCTATGATGGAAATGGTGATATCATCGATAGTACCGTTCAGGATCCCTATGTTGATGATTTGCCGAAATCATTGATCACAACATGGCAACAAGATAATGTTTGGAAAAACTTTACTGTTGCTACAGGTATTGAATACTGGTACGGAGCTCCAAAACTTATCGCTTTACGCTGGGGATATTTCTATGAAGCCCCCGATAACGGTAATAGAAAATTTATGACCTTCGGCGCAGGTATTCGCTACAGCATCTTTGGATTTGATTTCAGTTACCTGTCAACAATCGAAGAAAATCATCCGCTTGGCGAAACACTTAGATTTACCTTGATGGTGAGGGACGAAGAATAATATTCTTCAAATTTCATTGATGTACGGAGAATACATTTGATAGATGTATTCTCCATTTTTTTATGTTTACATTCATCCTCTTTCTTTAAAGATAAGAGGATGAATGAGACAAGTAACCTGATAGAATGAATTATCATTCAGAGGTGGAACACTCATGATAGGTTCTGGTGATTCAATAAATACATTATTCTTCCAATCTTTGTCAACCATTCAAACGTATTCTGTGAGAACGATAGTAGGTATTACCCTCTTTTTGTTGGTTGTTTCCCTTCCCTTTGCGGTTAGCGGTGAACAGCCCAAAGTAACATTCAATCATCCGTTGCGGCTCTTTCCTGAACAATCCACGATGCAAAAACAATTTGTTTCACCATCGTTCCCGGAGACGTTGCACGTCCTTTGTGCTATGGTGGAATTCCAGATCGATGATGACGGCAGAACAACCGGAAACGGCAGTTTCGACCTATCCGACACGTTACAACTTGTCATTGATCCTGCTCCGCATACTAAGGAGTATTTTGGTCAACACATGACCTTTGCACAAAATTACTTCAGGAAAGTATCTGATGGTAAATTAGTTATCATTCCCCATGTTCTTGATAGCACGTATCGCTTGCCTCACGAAATGAAATATTATAGCCCTCCTCGCGGAAGTAATGATAATACCGGTCTTGGGTGGCTAATGCAGGATGCCTGGCATCTTATCGATTCTCTTACTCCCGGAATAGCATACAATACGTATGACGCATATATTTTATTTCACGCCGGAGTAGGAAGAGACCTTTCGGTTGATGTTCAGGAACTTGATCCTACACCCTTTGATATACCATCGTTGTATATGAATCATGCAACATTAAAGCAGTTATTTGGTTCAAGCTATCCAGGTGTTTCAGTTGCAAATGGTTCCTATTATATTAAAAATTCCTTAATTCTTCCCGAGACTGAAAGCCGCGTTCAATCTTCTGTGGTTGGTTCGTATTTACTACAACTTGGCATTAACGGATTACTTGTTGCAAGTATCGGGAGTCATCTCGGCTTGCCGGATTTATTTGATACAAAAACCGGACACACCGCAATCGGACGATTCGGGTTAATGGATGGGCAATCAATATTTAGCTGGTTTGGCGTGTATCCGCCGGAACCCTCCGCGTATGAAAAACAATTCCTCGGTTGGGTAACTCCGATCACCGTATCATCGGGTGATGCAACGTACACGTTACCTGCAGTTGGATTGAGCAACACTTCAGATTCTATTTATAAAGTGCCCATCAATTCTAAAGAGTATTTTCTCCTTGAAAACCGTAACCGCGATGCTAACGCAGACGGTTCAACCATAACAATGATTTATCAAGGCGATACACTTCGTAAAACATATACACGCGATGAAAAAGATTATAACGCATTTGATATCGATTCGATTTACGGTAACGTCATTGATGTTGATGAATTCGATTTCAGTCTTCCCGGTTTCGTAAGCGAATGGTTTCCTGGTGGTGCATTAATTTGGCATGTGGATGAAAATATTATCGATGCGAATATTGCCGGAGATTCCATCAATGCAAATCCTGATTGGCGTGGTGTTGATGTGGAAGAAGCTGACGGCTCGCAAGATATCGGACAATCGTATGGATTCTTATCCACCGGTTCAGGCACAGAAGATGGCTGGCCACTCGATTTTTGGTTTAGAAATAACTCTGCTCCCGTAAGGTTCCGTGCTAACTTTTTTACTCCTACAACATTCCCTAACAGTTTGGGAAATAATGGAGCTAACAGTCATATCTATATAAAAGATTTTTCTGTTGCGTCACCGAGAATGACTGTGAAAATTCAGGTTGGCGATACGATTATTGCACCATTGCCAAGTTTCCCCAAAGCAACAGGTCAACCGTTCGGTTCAAATTCAATTACAACTACCGATGTAACAAACGATGGCAACTCAGAATTGCTTATTGGATCGAAAAACGGTAATATTTATGGTTGGCAAGCAGATGGACAGGCAATTTCCTCACAATTCCATTCCTCTGGATTATTTTCTGAGTATACTGGGGCGTTTTACTCCAAAAAATTCGCTTCTAAAATAGCTGTTAACGATTTAGATAACGATAATATATTAGATGTTCTCTCACCAACAATAGTAACTTCAAACATCGGGGGTAATTTCAAATCTTTTAACTCTTTTATAGCAACGTTAAAAGATCAAAACAACGATAGTTTGGCAGATGACCACCTCTATTACGCTCTTGGAACCGGTTATTCATCTCCGGCAACTCCATCAATTGTAGTTAGCGATTCTTTCTACGTTTCAGCAGTAAATTCATCCATTTTTATCTATCAACTTACTGTTGATACAAACCGCGTAGCAACTCTTACCACAACAGATACTTCTACAGTGATTGGGCTGGCGTTGGTTAAACAGCCTTCTACTTTTGTTGCTACTTCAGAAAATGGAACAATAACATTATTTAATCAAAGCGGTATTATCCGTTCAATAATGCTTGGCAAAGAAATTCGCTCAGGTGCAGTTGCGGGTACGTTGTCCTCATCATTCAAATCTGTTATTACAGTCGGTTCATTTGATGGTCAAGTGTATGCCTTTGATGAAAATCTCAATGCCCTTTCGGGATTTCCTGTTTCCACAAATAATGAAATTATAAATTCCCCGGCAATTGCAGATATCAATGCTGACGGTCAACGTGATATTATAGTCTTTAGTGGACATAAAATTTGGGCTATCAATGCATCCTCCGCGATAGTAGATAATTTCCCCATTACAACTCCGCCTGCTACCTTAGCTTTTGATGCAATCTTGACGACCATGAGTTCTATCCTCGTAATGTATCATGGTACAACAATTTTAACCTCACCCATCATTGCCGATGTAGACGGAAACGGTGTACAGGATATTGTTGCCGTAAATCAAGACGGCTTAGTAACTGCATACGATGCAAAAGGTAACATGGTAAATGGTTTTCCGCTTCAAGCAGGGAAGAATTCAGGCTCAACGCCTGCGGTATTTTACAGCCAGAGTTCATGTTATTCCTGTAAAGATATTTGTCTTGCCGTTGCTTCCGATGACGGGAATGTGTACGCATGGAAAACAGGATTAATTGTTGTTGGAGTAGCGCAACCGCCCGCAATGGCATGGCCACAGTTCTTACATGACGCACAAAACACAGGTCATATTGAAGATGCTATTTTAGCACAACCGCGCAGTTCGGAGTTCTTACCAAAGGCGTTGGCATATAATTGGCCCAATCCTGTTGGTGCAACAGATAATTATAAAACACATATCCGGTATTATGTTAGTGAAAATGCTAACGTACAAATAAAAATTGTTGATCTTGCCGG
>ORJL010693271.1_pt1 | contig 50517 bp, 45 predicted proteins | sample 1779941 | NCBI WGS metagenome assembly ORJL01 (sample SAMEA104232317, study PRJEB22302) | groundwater metagenome | biome: forest; feature: aquifer; material: groundwater | place: USA | collected 2011-08-07 | depth 5.8 m | reverse complement strand
CCGGGAAGAGAGGATTTTCGATTTGGAGATGCAGAAAGACCGACCAACAAGGCCCAGGGCACCGGCGGTCCTGGCTGCCACGGCTGCCGTCCTGGCGCTGGCAGCCACGCTGTTCCTGGTCTTCTGGCCATATTCCTATTCCGGAGTTTCTATCAGTTCGGGGCAGGATGAGCCCGTGCAGACCAGGGCTTCGCTGATCGCGGTGAATGGCTACCGGGTAATGTTAGTGTTGCTCGTCCCAGTGGTCATTTCGTCAGCCGGGTTTCTCGCAGTCAGCAGGGCAGACCCGCACCATGCCGGCGGCAGATTCCTTGCCCTGTTGCCTGCGCTGACCCTTTTCCTTTTCTGCGTGCTGGCCGCGGCCAGCATAGGCATCCTGTATTTCCCATCGGCAGTGGTGTTGCTGACCGCCACGATCCTGGCTTTGAGAAGGCGCGTGTCAACCGAGTAGAACCATCCCTGTTGCCACCCGGACAAAGACCTTCCCGATGGCCGAACTGCGGCGTTCTTCTATTCTCCTGACAGAATGACACCCAAAACGTTTCCTATTCGATCTGTTTGAACATCTTTTTGGGCGATCCGCAAATGGGACATCTGTCTGGCGCGGCGCCTTCAACTGTGTTTCCGCAGACCTGGCAGACGAATATCGGTTTTTCAGGGGTTTCTGCACCGCTTTCGACCGCCTGCAGGGCGCTTTCGAAAAGCCTGTGGTGGACTTTTTCAACTTTGTTGGCGAGGTCGAAACTGTCCTTTGCGGGGCCGTTCTTATCGGATTCCGCCTGCTTGATGAAGTCTGGGTACATCTTGGTGAACTCGTAATGTTCCCCGCCGATGGCCGCACGCAGGTTGTCCCTGGTCTCCTTCACTCCTCCGTTAACCCGGAAATGGTTTCTGGCGTGCACGGTTTCGGCGTCAGCAGCGGCCCGGAAGAGACGGGCAACCTGCTTCTGGCCTTCTTCATCTGCCTTTTGAGCGGAAAACAAGTATTTCCGGTTGGCCTGGCTTTCACCCGCGAAGGCCGCCTGAATGTTACTGTCGGTTGAACTCAAAGTTCTCCTCCTCACATTATTCGCCGCATAGAAATGCGGCCTAATTGCATTATCACATGGCAATGGAGGATGCGCAATGGTGTTGAATGGACCAGCCGTAAAGTGCGCTAATAGCACGGCGACAGTTTGTGCTAATATCATTGCACTATGGATGAGAAGACCTTCGAACAAATCGTGGACCAGGCTATACTGCAATTGCCGGCCGAATTTCGGGAGGCGCTGGACAACGTCTCCATAATTATCCAGGAGTGGCCGGACGCCGACCAACTGGGGAGCATGGGCATGCGAGACCCCCATGAACTGCTCGGCCTGTACCAGGGCATTCCTCAAATCGAGCGCGGAGACCACTACAACCTGGCTTTGCCTGACACCATTACCCTGTTCCGAAAACCTATCGAGGCGCAATGCGGCACCGAGCATGAACTCCGAAAAGCGGTTGTTGACACTCTGCGGCACGAGATCGCCCACCACTTCGGAACGGACGAGCACACCATACGCGAAATCGAGCGACACCGCAGGCGGGCAAGGGGTTGAAGCCGGACGGAGCGCCCCATAAGAAGAGTTGACACCGCTGCGCGATGCGCGTAACATCCATTCCCGCGCGGGGCGAAGTCTGCGCGTGTTGAGGGTGAGAGGCGTCTCCAATGAGCATATCCGAACCGGTTCCCGCGTTTTCCAGGGGCACCACCAACGGTGAGCCGGACCCATTTCCCAAGCGCTGGTTCTGCGTGGCGGCGTCGGGTTCGGGAGCCACGATCAAACAGGACGCCGAGTCTCCGAAAGGTTTCCTCGAAATCCTGAAAAGCTCATCGGTCGCCTGGGTGGATTTCCGCACCGACGATTTCGACAAAGAGGCAGCCATTGCCGCTGCGCAACTCGGCTTCACGGACCAATTGGTCACTTCGTTGACAGGCGACTCCAGGACAACCTACCAGGACTTCGATACTGAGATGGGCCTCCGGCTGCCTTCGGTGCAGGTGCGCTTTCTCGATGTGATGGTATATCCCCTGCTGATATTGATGAAGAAGAATTTCATCTTCACCATCCACCCCTTGAACGTCGATCGCCGGTTTAACCGGTTGCGGCGTTACTCAGACACGGTTCTGCGCAAGATACCTGTGGGCGCTTCTCCGCAGGACAAGTTGACCATGCTCCTCACCCGAATAGTCGATGAAAACAACGAACGCAATTTTGAGCACCTCAGAGAGATAGAAGAGCGAGGCGACGAACTGAATGAGTTCCTCATCGACCCCTCTGCCATGCGGGAGAAGCTTGGTTCGCAGATCTATGGCATGAAGCACGCACTGCTCGTCTATCTTGACGCCCTCTGGGACACTGTGAATGTGGTGCATGCCCTGCGCTACGGCGATGCCGAACTAATCACCGACGATTCGGTGTTGCTGGAACGGATTGGTGTTTTGGGTGGTGAGGTGAACACTCAGATCGGCCTGGCAGAGCACATGTCAGATGTCCTGGCATCGGGATTGGAGGTACTGCAGAGCATCTACAACAATCAACTCCAGTCCCTGAACAACCGGCTGGCGCTGGTCATGACTTACCTGACCATTATCGGCACAGCGGTCCTGGTGCCTAATACGCTGGCCACGATTTTCGGGAACTCTGCCTTCGCCATGGAAGCAGACGACCGGGGCTGGTACATCACGGTACTTATTGCTTCCACCGTGGTTTCTACCGTCCTGGCATGGGCCTGGGCAAAACGGTCTGGGTGGATACCCAAGAAGATGGACTAAGGGCGCAGGCTGGTTCTTATCCGCCCGATGGCCTCCCCTACCTCTTCTTTATTGTTGAACACGGCTGAACCGGCAACCAGCACCCGGCCACCGGCCTGAACCACGCGGCACGCATTCGTTGCGTTGATTCCCCCATCCACCTCCAATTCCACCGCAGGGAAACGCTCGTCGAGTATCCTGCGAAGTTGGGATATCTTGGGCAACATCCCCTCGATGAACGGCTGTCCCCCTGCGCCCGGGCTCACCGTCATCACCAGCACCAGTTCAACGAACCCCAGTACTTCCTCAATACTCTGGACGGAGGTAGCCGGGTTAAGGGATACACCGACTTTTACCTTGTGGTCGCGTATTATCCGGGCCACCCGGTGCAGGTCGACGCAGGCCTCCGCGTGCACCGTGAGTATGTCGGCGCCGGCATCGGCAAACTGTTTAATATGAAGCTCCGGCCTTTCGATCATCAGGTGGACGTCAAGAGGCAACCTGGTGTGGCGGCGTAAGGCGGCAACGACCGGCGCTCCGATCGTAATGTTAGGCACAAAATGGCCGTCCATGACGTCCACGTGTATGTAGTCCGCGCCGGCGGCTGTAGCTTCGGCCACTTGCTCGCCGAGCCTGCCAAAATCAGCAGACAGTACCGAGGGTGCAAGCTTGATTCGTGGGGCAGTCATTCCTCACCTCGCAATGCTTCCTGTGCTCTCTGCAACGCAGCCTCAACCTGCCTGGGAGCGGTACCGCCGGGCAAGTCCCTCGCTTCCACTGAGGAGGCAACGCTTATGGCAAAAACGTCCTGGTCAAACTTGTGCGAGAATTGCCTGAATTCGGCCAGCGATAGACCGAACAATGGCTTGCCATGTTCAACCGCATGATGAACCAGGCGCCCTACTGCGCCGTGGGCTTCGCGGAAAGGCAACCCTTTCCTTACCAGATAGTCGGCCACGTCAGTAGCCAGCAGGTATCCTTCCTCTACCGCGGTCAGGCATCTCGACCGATTGACCTTGAGTGAAGAGACCATCCCGGCAACGACCCCAAGGGTCGCCGTCAGCGTGTCCACGCTGTCAAAAAGGCCTTCTTTGTCCTCCTGAAGGTCCCTGTTATATGTCAGGGGAAGACCCTTCAACGTAGTCAGTATTCCCATGAGGTGACCGTAGACACGCCCGGTCTTGCCTCTGGCCAGCTCGGCCACATCCGGGTTCTTCTTTTGCGGCATCATACTGCTGCCGGTGGCGTAGGCGTCGTCCATCTCAATGAAGCCAAACTCAGTCGACGACCATAACACCATTTCTTCGGAAAGTCTGGAAAGGTGCATCATGGACATTGCGGCTGCCGACTCGTATTCGACCACGAAATCGCGGTCGGATACGGCATCCATGCTGTTGGAGCTGATGCGGCTGAACCCAAGCTCTTTGGCAACGAATTCCCTGTCCAGTTTGTATGGCACTCCAGCGAGCGCTCCGCTTCCCAGAGGCAGAACGTCTGTACGTTTCAGGCAGTCACGGAAACGCTCAACGTCTCGCTGCAGCATTTCGAAATAGGCCAGCAGATGGTGCGCCAACAACACGGGCTGGGCGCGCTGCATGTGGGTATATCCGGGCAGGGCAACGTCCTTATTGGCCTGGGCCAGCGCGACAAACGCCCTCTGCAGACTGCGCAACCCCCTGATAGTGGCAGAAACGGCCTCTCTGACGTACAGACGCAGATCGGTGGCCACCTGGTCGTTACGCGACCTGGCGGTATGAAGCTTACCCGCGACATCGCCGATCTTTTCGGCGAGGCGGGACTCGATGTTCATATGGATATCTTCGAGTTCGGGACGGAACTTGAAATCACCACGTTCGATCTCTTCCCGTATAGAAACCAGGCCCATGACGATGAACTCGCAATCCTTGTCTGAGATAATGCCGACACGCGAGAGCATCTTGGAATGCGCGATACTCCCGGCGATGTCGTGGCGGCACAGCCGCCGGTCATAGGATATGGACTGGCTGTATTCGGCTGCAAGCCGAGAGGGTTCTTTATCGAATCTGTCACGCAACATTTTCCGAGTCTTCCCTCAGGAATGTTATTCCTTTGTCAGGCCCAACCCTAACGTGAGGTCCCGCGGCACGGGCAGGGAACGGATTGCTTCGGTCCTTCGGCTCGCAACGACATGCTTTCAAAAGCTTTGAGGAAGGTCCTCCTTCTTCCGTCGCACATACGCACACTGCTCGGCTCGTTCCTATTTCTTCGCCGCCGGCTTCTTCCTGGTCGCGGCCTTCTCAGGCTGCGCCGGTTTCGCCTGTGCATTTAGACCAGGAAGGTCACCCGGATCCTTGAGCAACTGCATCTGTGCCTGCACCTTCACGGGCAAGCCGAAGATCTTTATGAAGCCGACCGATTGACTCTGATCAAAGACATCACCCTTGTCGTAGGTGGCCAGCGAGAAGCTGTAGAGTGACTTCGGGGACTTGCGGCCAACTACCGAACAGGACCCCTTGAACAGCTTGAGCCGGACCGTGCCGGTTACATGCCGCTGTGAACTCTGCACGAAGGCTGCCAGGTCCTGGTGCAATGAAGTGAACCAGAGGCCATTGTAGATCAGGTCGGCATATTCGGCGGAAACCCTGTCTTTGAAACGTAACTGCGGCTTGGAAAGCGTCAGGGCTTCCAGGGCCTGGTGCGCCTTGAGCAGCACCGTCGCAGCCGGGGCTTCGTAGACTTCGCGGGACTTTATTCCAACCAGGCGGTTTTCGACGTGGTCCACCCGTCCCACGCCATTTTCCCCGGCCAGCCCGGTCAGCTTCCTGACCAATGCCATGCCTTCGATTGGAGCATCATCGAGCATCACAGGGATGCCCTGTTCGAAGCCGATTTCCACGTACGTCGGCTTGTTCGGAGCGTCGGTCACGGACCTGGTCCAGGCAAACGCATCCTCGGGCGGCTCGGTCCAGGGGTCTTCCAGAACGCCGCACTCGATGCTCCGCCCCCACAAGTTCTCATCGATGGAATAGGGCCGCCCAATGGTAATGGGTATGGGAATATTGTTTTCCAATGCATATTCGATCGTCTGCTCGCGGGTCATGCCCCACTCCCGGGCCGGAGCCACTATCTCCAATTCGGGGGCCAGGGCGGACACACTCACGTCGATCCTGACCTGATCGTTGCCCTTGCCCGTGCACCCATGAGCAATTGCTCTGGCACCCTCTTGCCTGGCCACGTCGACGCACAGTTTGGCAATCAACGGCCGGCCCAGGGCGGTAGCGAGAGGGTATTGCCCCTCGTAGATGGCATTCGCCTTCAGCGCCGGGAAGATGAAGTCCTTGACGAAGGTTTCACGGGCATCCAGTGTAATAGCCTTGATGGCGCCGAGCTTCAGGGCCTTCTTGCGAACGGCTTCGAGGTCCTTTGCATTGCCCATATCGATGGTCAACGCAATAACTTTCATATTGTACTTTTCGGCTATCCACGGTATAGCAACAGAGGTATCCAGTCCACCGCTGTAAGCCAGGACGACTTTCTCAGGCATTGCAGGTTCTATCCTCCCAGGTATTGAAGTGACTCTTTGACCGTTTTCAACGCCGCGTCCACGTCCTTCTCGGTTATGATGAGCGGCGGAATGAAGCGTACCGTGTTCGGCTTGACCTTGTTCAGTAAAAGGCCGCGTCCGATGCAGTCCATGACCAAGTCGTCGACAATATCCCGGTTGAACTCGAGTGCAACCAGCAAGCCCCTGCCACGGATATCCGTTATGGACTTGAACTTGCTCCTCATCTGGTTCAAACCGGAAATCAGATAATCGCCCACCTTCTTCACATGTCCCGGGATGTCGTTGTCCAAAACGTACTTGACCGTGGCGTAGGCAGCCGCACAAATCAGGGGATTCCCGCCGAAAGTGGACCCGTGGTCGCCGGGCTGAAAGACGGAAGCCTTCTCCTTGCAGAGTATGGCTCCCACCGGCACCCCGCTTCCCAGTCCCTTGGCCAGCGTCATTACATCGGGCTCGACACCGTATTGCTGGTACCCGAAAAGAGTGCCTATTCGCCCGAGACCCGTTTGAACTTCATCAAGGATGAGCAGAATGCCTTTCTCATCACACCACGCCCTCACCTGCTTCAAATAGTCATCATCGGGGATGTTCACGCCCCCTTCGCCCTGGACCGGCTCAAGCATGACAGCACAGGTCTTGATGGAAGTGGCAGCCTTGATGGCCGAAATATCGTTGAACCGGACATTCACAAATCCGTCGGGCAAAGGCACGTACGGCTGCTGGAATTTCTGCTGACCGGTAGCGGCGACCATGGCCAGCGTGCGCCCGTGAAACGAGTTGAACGCGGTTATCACCTCGAATGCGCCGCTGAGATGCAGCTTGCCGTAGCGCCGGGCCAGCTTAACCGCACCTTCGTCTGCCTCGGCCCCGCTGTTGCAGAAGAAGACCCTGTCGCAGCAGCTATTTTCCACCAGAAGCCGGGCAAGCATCGACTGCTGCACCGTGTAAAACTGGTTGGATACCTGTATGAGTTCCCGGGCCTGTTTTACCAGGGCATCAACTACTACAGGGTGGCAATGCCCCAGGCTGGTCACGGCCCAGCCACCGACGAAATCCAGGTACTCCTTCCCCTCGTCATCCCATACTCTGGCGCCAAGCCCCTTGACCAGCGTCAACGGGCAACGCTTGAACGTGGGCATAAAGTATTTCTCGGCGACCTGTTTCCAATCTGTTTTGGCTACTTTGTTCATTCAGGACCTTCCAGTCACACCTGCATGATCTGCGATCGACACTTACCTTACTACGGTCGTCCCGCCCGCCTTGCCTTCCATCTCACGGAGCAGGGCATGAGCCGACCGGCCGTCGATAACGCGCACTTCCGGGACCGACGACAGTGCCTTGAGGCATGACTCTAATTTGGGCAACATGCCGCCCGAAGCCGCGCCCGATGACATCAAGGACTTAGCCTGCGCGGCCGTCAATCTGGCCATCACTTTGTTCGAGCCGTCTCGTATGCCGTCCACGTCGGTAAGAAATATCAGTCTTCGCGCTCCAAGTGCCTCTGCCAGCGCCCCTGCCACGGTATCGCCATTCATGTTCGCCAGCAATGTGCCGTCCGGGCTATCCCTCAACAGGCTTACCGGAGCCACAAAAGGCATATATCCGGCAGACAGAAGCTGTATCAGCAGCTCAGGGTCTACACCCGCGACCTCTCCAACGTATCCGAGGTCACGGTCCTTGATCTCAGCATTGATGATCCCGCCGTCAACACAAGACAGGCCGAGAGCTTTGCCGCCCAGGCGCTGCACTGCGGCCACCAGTTCCTTGTTTACCAGCCCGGCCAGGACCGCTGTCACGACCTTCAGCGTCTCCCCATCGGTAACCCTTAGCCCCCGCACGAATTCGGCAGCAATACCTTGTTTTTTCAGCCACTCGGAAACAACCTTGCCGCCGCCGTGCACTACCAACGGAGACATGCCCCGCTTCTGGAGTGTGACGAGGTCCTCCAGAGTGGTATCGTGCGAGCCCAGCGTGCTCCCGCCGAGCTTGACGACGAAGACGTTCTCAGTAGTCAGCATCAGGTCGTGTAAGCGCTGTTAATAGTAACATACTCGGGCGTGAGGTCACAGCCCCAGGCGGTGGCAGAGCCTCTACCGAGGTTCAGCCTCACGTGGATGGGCACATCTTTTCCTCGAAGAACATTCCTGGCGCGCCCGAGATCAAAGGTCTGGGGTGCGCCGGCCCGCATCACGTTGACATCGCCCAGGAAAACGTCAACACAGTTCTCGTCCATGTCAGCACCGCTTCGACCCAGGGCGGCAACAACGCGCCCCCAATTGGGGTCTGCGCCATAGACGGCTGATTTCACCAGCGACGACCCCACAATAGTCCTGGCAGCCAGGCGGGCGTCACTCCTGGTCCGCGCCCCCTCGACAGTAACTTCGATGAGTCGCTGAGCCCCCTCACCATCTCTGGCAATGCATCTGGCCAGTTCGATGCAGACCCGGTCCAGCGCCCTCTGAAACACCCTGGCCTCGGTTGTTCCAGCGCTGATGGTCTTGTTACCTGCCACGCCGTTGGCAAGCAAGAGCAAGGTGTCGCTGGGGCTGGTATCGCCGTCGATGGTCACCATGTTAAACGAGATATCCGAGGCCCGTTTCAGAGAAGCCTGCAGGAATCCAGGTTCGACCCGGGCGTCTGTGGTCAGAAAACAGAGCATGGTGGCCATATTGGGATGTATCATTCCGGCGCCCTTGGCCACTCCGGCTATGGTGTAGTCGAGTCCCGTTCCCTTGACCTCCAGCGCCAGTTCCTTGGGAAACGTATCTGTCGTCATCATGGCGCGCGCCAGGTCGTGCCCGCCGTCCCTGGTCACTGCCATCCGGCTCAGGCCGTCGCGCACCTTGTCCATCGGCATTTGCACGCCGATGACACCGGTGCTCGCCACGAAAGCGCTGTGATCGGGAACTCCCATATGTGCCCACATCAGACGGGTCATTTCTTTCGCATCGGCAAGCCCCTGTTCGCCGGTACAGGCATTGGCGCATCCGGAGTTCACCACCACGACCCGTCCATGGCCGGCGGATACTCTTTCCCTGGTAACCAGGACAGGCGCTGACTTCAGCTTGTTGGTAGTAAAGACAGCAGCCACCGCGCAGTCTACATCTGAATAGAGAACGCCCAGGTCGAGCCGCTTTTCGTTCTGGTCCTTGATACCGGCGTGGACGGCCCCGGCGAAGAACCCTTTAGGTGAGGTCACAGAACCGGACGGGACGGAAACGAATCTGGTCTTCTCAGGCATGAAACTGACCCCCTGCCGGTAGAACTTAACTGAGGTCTTTCTTGAGTTGCTCGTACTGTTCGCGGGTAATCTCACCCCTGGCATAGCGCTCTTTCACTATGTCCAGGAGTTTGGCTGGCGAAGAAGTATTCGAAGTTAGGGCAGGCTTGGACCCCGAGTTCGTCGCCTCCACTTTCGCCATCCGCTTCTTAACAACGATGAGCAGTGCGAGGAGGCCCGTCATGATGACAACAATGGAAACTCCGAGAATAATCAGTATCTTAGCAAGTGCGTCCATATGGCTGGGGCTGGCCTGCCTTCCGTTCGTTGCGAGCGCAGTGATTATCGATTAACAGGAGAGGGAGTGTCAATTCCTGGGGGTTGGGTCACGCCCCCTCCCTGGCTTTCTTCTGCAATTCGTAGAGCTTGTTGATGGCCTCGATGGGGGTCATGGACTCGATATCCAGTTTGAGGACTTCTTCCACCAACTCTGGACGGTGCGACAACAGGGCCAACTGTTCCACCGGGGGACGGCTGGGATGCCTTCTATGGGTTCCCGGCCCGCCCGCCCGGTTTTCCTTTTCCAGGTCCGCCATAACCTCTGTTGCCCGCCTGGTCACGGAGCGGGGTAGTCCGGCGAGTTGGGCCACATGTATGCCGTAGCTCCTGTCAGCCCCACCCGGCACGATCTTACGCAGGAAGACGACCTGGCCGTTTTCCTCGGTGACTGCGACGTTGAAGTTCTTTACCCTCGTGAGCACATTCGCTATGGCAACCATCTCATGATAGTGGGTGGCGAATATAGTCCTCGACCTGAGTCCATGGTGGTTATGGATATGCTCCACCACCGCACGCGCGATAGACAGGCCATCGTAAGTGCTCGTACCCCGCCCGATTTCGTCAAGGATTATCAGCGACCGGGGCGTGGCGTTGTTCAGTATGCTGGCTGTTTCGATCATTTCCACCATGAACGTGGACCGCCCGGTAGCAAGGTCGTCCTGAAGGCCGATTCGCGTGAAGATACGGTCAACCAAACCGATGGCCGCAGAATCCGCCGGAACGAAGCTTCCTGTCTGTGCCAGCAGCACAACCAGCGCCACCTGCCTCAGGTAGGTAGATTTTCCCGCCATGTTCGGCCCGGTGAGGACGATTATCTGCGCGTCGTCAGTGCTGAGATATGTATCGTTAGGAATAAACCTGCCCGGTCCCAGGCTGCGCTCGACTACAGGATGCCTGCCGCCAGTGACGCGCAAAGCGTTGCCGCCGTTCAATTCAGGCCGCACCCAGTTGTTCCTCTGGGCAACCTCGGCAAGGCCGGCAAAGACATCGAGTTCGGCGACTGCTTTTGCGGTCGACAGCACATTCTCGGCGCCGGCAGCTATCTGCTGGCATATCTGACGGTACAGGTTGGCCTCGAGTTCGGCTGTCCGTTCCTGAGCCGTGAGGATGAGCGATTCATATTCCTTGAGTTCGGGGGTCAGGTAACGTTCGGCGTCCGTGAGCGTCTGCTTTCGGATGTAATCGGTGGGGACCTTGTCCAGGTATGACCGTGTCACCTCTATGTAGTAGCCGAAGACCCTGTTATACCCTACCTTAAGCGACTTTATGCCGGTCCGCTCCCGCTCCTGGCGCTCGAGGTTGGCGAGGTATTGCCGGGCATTTTTCCCGGCCTGTCGCAGTTGGTCCAGTTCCGAAGAAAAGCCCTCCCGTATCACGCCGCCCTCAGACAGGGAAGCCGGCGGGTCGGCGGCGATGGAACTCCGGACCAGGTTTACTGTTTCCTGGCAGGGCTTCAGGCTCGACGCCAGTGATTTGACTGCATCCACATCCTGGGGCAAAACTTCCCTGAGCAGCGGTACGATTTCCAAGCTGCGACGCAGGACACCCAGTTCGCGGGGCAGTGCGACGACTGCCCTTGCCCGGTTCACCAATCGTTCCAGGTCAGAGACATCCTTCAATAACGAGGTGGCCTGCTGCCGGGCGATGGAGTTTCTGAAGAACCATTCGACCACTTCCAGCCTGCCGTTCAACCGGGCCACATCAAGCAGAGGTTGACCCAGCCAGCGGCGGAGTAGACGGCTGCCCATTGAGGTCTTGCAGGCATCCAGTACCGAAAGCAAGGAGCTGGCCTTGTCCCCTCCCATACTGGTCTGAAACAGCTCCAGATTGCGTCTCGTTTGCGGGTCCAGCGTCATAAATCCGCTCGTGGAATAGGTGGACAGGTGTGTGACCAACGGAAGGCTAGCTTTTTGAGTATCGCCCAAATAACGCACTACCGCACCAGCCGCTCGAACGGCCATCGGAAGCCCCTCGCAGCCAAAGCCGTCAAGCGTGGTGACGCCAAAATGCTGTTTCAGCACCTGCTCGGCTTCTTCGAGTTCGAAGGAAAGCTCATTCACCTTTGTCCAGTTGACTGAAAGTGGCATGCCAGTAATGTCCGCACTGCTCTGGACCAGGACCTCGGCGGGTTTGAGCCTCTCCATTTCAGCCTGGACTCCGGTCAGGGGCAACTCGGTTGTGGCAAACTCGCTTGTGGTTATGTCAACGTAGGCGATGCCGGCCTTCGCGCCCTCCCAGATCAGGGAGGCGAGGTAGTTGTTAACCCCTCCGTGCAGCAGGTTCGGCTCAACGACAGTCCCGGGAGTGACGACTCGTACCACATCGCGCTCCACCAGTGCCCGCGTGCCGTCTGGCTGGGTCAATTGGTCACAGATGGCCACCCTGTGGCCTTTGTTGATCAGGCGTGCGAGGTAGCTGTCCAGTGCATGGGAGGGTATGCCGGACATCGGGATGCGGTGTCCTTTGCCCATCTCCCGGGACGTCAGCGTGATTTCCAGTTCCTGGGCGGTAATGCGGGCGTCGTCGTCGTAGGTCTCGTAGAAGTCCCCCAGCCGGAAGAAGACGATGACATCAGGGAACTTACGTTTTACCTCAAGGTACTGGCGCCGCAGTGGTGTAGTCATTCTTTGTCCGGGGCCATTTTAGCACAGGATGTCGGGGCTGGGCGCACGGGCCATTCTCGAATGCACAACAAGCTATGAAAGCTACCTGCCCCCGCCCCGTGCTGGCATACTCCTGGCTGGCTTTCTCTGCTGCACACCGGTGGCCGCGCGCGGCATGGCCATTATCAGAGGAAGCCCGAGCAGTGTGATCACTGCGGTGCCGATGAAAACCAACGGAAAACCGTCGGCGGGGTTGCTGAAGCGCGACAGTACAGCCGACGTGATCGTGATGCCGAATGCAGAACCGGTCTGCAAGAACATTCGCCTGATCCCGACAAGCGTCGACACCTTTTCGGGCATAAGCTCAATGCAGGCATTGGTTGAAGCAGGTCCATAGATCCCTGCCCCTGTCCCGATAATCGCCTGCACGGTGACCAATATCAAAGTTCCGCTAACGAAGATACCCAGCATCGCAAATCCATGCGACTCGATGCCAAGAACGAAAGAGCCTGCAGCCACAAGCAGAGTTGCAACTATCAGGGGCTTGCGGTATCCCCAACGGACCAGGAAGAAACTGGTGACAGTGGCCAAGATCAAGGCCATTACGTTCCTCGGTGTCGTCACCAGCCCGCTTTCGATGGTGGACATGCCGTAAGCGGAAACAACATAAAGTGGCACGAAGGTTGCGGCGCCGAGCGTGATACCGTATATGAAGTTGTATGCATTGGCTGCCATGAACGGCTTGCGCCGCAGTGCCTCGATTTCGATAATGGGGTCTTTTGCCCGTGCTTCGAAGCGGAGGAATACAACCATCATTGCAATGCCCAGGGCAACAAGACCCGCTGCGCTCGCCCAGTTTGCCCTGGAGGCGCTACCGCCGAGCAGGGTAAGGCCCACCATCACGGCGGACACTGATGCGGCGAAGAGCGCAGCTCCTGCCGTGTCGATTCGTGCCTTTGTCACTTTTGTGTCTTTCTTCATGAGCAAGCTGCATGCAATCAGGCCGGCTATCGCCACGGGCACGCAGAACCAGAACACTGACTGCCAGCCAAACGCATCGGTCAGCCAACCGCCTACGTTGGGGCCTAATATGTTTCCCATGGTCCCGATGGTTGCAATCAGACCCACCGACCGCTGCCTAGACTCTGGAAAGGTTTCAGCCAGAATACCGGCTGACGCCGGCAGAAAACAGCCTGCGCCCGCACCCTGGACCAGCCTGAACAGAATGAGGAGATAGATATTGGGCGCAATTGCGCAAAGCGCGGATCCCACGGTGAATAAGACGATGAAGAGAAGAAAAGTGCGTCTTCTACCAAAGGAATCGGAGATTTTCCCCGCGATAGGGACCACAGCCACCGTCGCCAGCTGGTTTGCACCGAGCACCCACCCCGCAAGGACCACGGAAGCATCGAAAGAAGATGCAATCTGGGGAAAGGCGACTGCAACACTGCTCCCGCTCATAGTGGATATGATCAGGACTATCCCAACGGCTGCGAAAAGCATGTAGCGGGACACGAGAGGGCAATATACACCACCCGGGTCTGGCGGGCAACCCTGCAGAAGAAGCAGGTGAAACTGTCTTCTCAAGAGGGGCGGACCTGTGTCTGAGGTAAACCCCGCACAAGCTCACGCCTATGCCAACGCTCCGCCCCTATGACCCAATGTACTTCGAATACAGACTTCGTGCGATAGTCTGGTCGCTGGTGCCCCTGACGATAGCTCTCCCGTCCGGAAAGACGACCATCTCGTAACCATCCGCCAGGAAAGTAAGCATGTACCCGTTGTAGTCGGTTTCGCCCAACGCCTTGAGTTGTCCGGCAAGCTGCTCCAGAGAGAAGCTTGTCCGGCTCGGGTCCATTACCTGGACTGCATTCTGGCCGCACAATGAGGCCGACCTGGTGCCGAACCGTGACTCCAGGAACTCCCACCTACCATTGCAGGCCGGGCAGTCCGGACGTCGGTCGATTTTGATGTTATGGAAGAAGCCTTCCCACACATCCACTGCGGTTATGCGGCCTCCGACATCCCCGGAGCCGACCAGTATCTTCAAGGCCTGCGTCGCCTGCAGCGAGCCGATGACGAATGGGGCCGGGGCTATTACTCCGGCGGTATCACACGTGAGCGCCATGCCACGCGCGGCCGGACTGGGAAAAGCACAACGGAAGCAGGCGGTCTTTCCCGGGACTACGGTCATGGTGACTCCATCGGATGCGATGGCGCCCCCGTAGACCCATGGAACATTATGCTTCAGGCAGGAATCGTTGATGAGCAGCCTGGCTTCGAGATTGTCCAAGCCATCGAGTACCACGTCGGCCGTGCGGACGAAGTCCTCAACATTGGAGTAGTTGACATCAGCGACTATGCCCTCGACCTTGATGGCTGAGTTGACCTTTTGAAGGTGACGCTGGGCCGCAACGGCCTTGGGTAGTCGAGCACGTACGTCCTCCTCATCGAATAGTACCTGCCGCTGCAAGTTATGGAACTCGATGAAGTCGCGGTCGACGATCTTCACCGTGCCCACCCCGGCGCGTACCAGGATAGTGGAGATTACCGTACCTAATGCGCCGCACCCGACGACCAGGGCGGTAGCTGAGGCCAGGCTGGCCTGCCCATCGGCGCCGATGCCGGAGAAGAGTACCTGGCGGGAATACCTATCATCCATATCTGCTAGTCGATCTGCTAGTCGTGTGCCCGCCAACACACTTCTCCGGAAGAGCCGGACCGGCCTATTACTTTCCGGTGAAAATGGCCTTGCGTTTTCCCAGGAAGGCGGCAGTCCCCTCCTCGAAATCATTGGTCTGTAGAAGCAGGTCCTCGACCTCGGTCTCAAGTTTCAGGCCCGCATCCAATCCGTGATGTATGGAGGCCAGCATCACTCTCTTTGCCCCTCTTACCGCGAGGGGTCCGTTGTCACAGATTGCTCCGGCCATTTCCTTCGCCGCGTTCATGAGGTCCGCCTGTGGCACAACTTTGTTCACCAGGCCCAGGCGATGTGCCTCCGCCGCGTTAATCGGCCTGCCTGTAAACAACATTTCTGCCGCGATTGCCCCTGGAAGTATGTGGGGAAGCCTCGCCGCGCCGCCCCAGCCAGGGATAATCCCCAGCTTGACTTCGGGGACCGCAAAAGAGGCATTTTCTGCGGCGATACGTATATCGCAAGCAAGAACGATCTCAAGCCCACCGCCGAAGGCGATTCCGTTTACCGCTGCAATCATTGGCTTCCATAGCTCGAAGCCGCGCATCAGAGTGGTAGGAGACAGCCAGGGCTTATTCGAAATCGACTTCATCCAGGGAAGAGTGTTCTTGATGTCGGCGCCTGCACAGAAAGCCTTCAGCCCCGCGCCGGTTATTATCCCCACCCAGAGGTTGTCATCATCGCGGAAGTCGCACAGAGCTTCATGATATTCGGATATGGTCTTCGGATCAACCACGTTGAGGGCATCCGGCCGGTTAAGCGTGAAGATGGCGATCTTGCCTTCTTTTTTGTACTCCAATGGCATCCGATTACCTCCCTGAGCGTATTCTCTTGAATCTGCCGATGTTGGGCCTGTGAGCGAAAGTCCCGTTCGCCGAATTGTAGCAAGGCAACTCTGAGGCGTCAAAAGTCTGAATGAAATGCCCGAAGAAGACTGCCAGAGGCACCCCCTGTACCTATTGGCTGTCGACATACGGCCTGCGCTTTAAGCAGGCTCCCGCATTTCACGCGCCAGCTAGGCGCCTATAACGTGGCGATAGCCGCGTCCTGGGCAGTGAAGAGTTCTTTTATCCCTTTGTCGGCCAGGGTTAACAGTTGGTCCATATGCTGCTTCAGGAAGGGCTTGCCCTCGGCAGTCCCCTGGACCTCGACAAATTCACCCGCACGCGTCATCACCACATTGAAATCGACCTGTGCGCGGCAGTCTTCGTCGTAGCAGAGGTCCAGGAACACCTCCCTGCCCACGATGCCTGCGCTTGTTGCTGCCACAGACGTTATTAATGGGACCTTGCGGTAGATGCCCTGCCGGGTAAGATTGTGCAGCGCCTGGTAGAGCGCCACATATGCGCCCGTGATCGATGCAGTCCGAGTCCCCCCATCGGCCTGGATAACGTCACAGTCAACGACGAATGAACGCTCCCCGAGGGCCTTAAGGTCAGTGACTGCCCTGATGCTTCTCCCAATCAACCGTTGTATTTCCAAGCTTCTTCCGGATGGCTTGGTTGCGCTTTCTCGCGCGGTGCGCGTTGCGGTAGACCTTGGCAGCATCGCATATTCAGCAGTAACCCATCCCTGGCCGGAACCCTTGATGAAGGGCGGGACGCGCTCCTCCATGGAAACGGCGCAGAGAACTCTCGTTTGCCCGAGTTCGATCATGGCCGAGCCCTCGGCAAATGCCTGGGCCCCTATGGTGATCTTCACCGGACGCATGTCCGTGTTTGACCTTCCATCGATACGCTTCACATGAAACTCCATGGGAATCGGGCTCTCCCCGACTCCGTTTTGGGGCCAAGTATAGCATAGTACAGGGGTGACATTGGCCGCGCAAGCTTCCAGCAGACACTGAGAAGGAGCGGAAAACAAACTGAGGGGAGGGCTGGTGACCAGCCCTCCCCTCAGACTCATTTGTAACCTTTCTAGCCCGACCCGAACCCTATAGCAACCCGCTAATAGTTTGGGTCCGCGCCTCTTACAGCTAAGACCCCGCTTTTCTAACTTCGCTGCGGGACCGGAGTTGGGCTTCCCACCGCCCTGCCTATCTCAGCAGGGCAGAACCTGTCCACCTGGAACACTACGTACCATTTATTCAACGATCCCATAGTCCACCTCCTGTTCTTGACTCCGACTACATCGTAACACCGAATCTTCACACAGTCAATAGGGACACCAACATTGTGACACCAACAATAGGGAGTACAACCCCAGTTACACATTTGTAAGGTTTCGACCTGCCATTTTATGACTATTAGAGGTTGTTCCGGGTAAGCTTGAGATAGCACATGACAGATTCGCATTGCTAAGAAGGAACAGGCAAGGTTGTTCAGGAGAGGAGCAAAGAAATGACAGAAAGAAACGGTAGTGGAAGTATTGGCGGTTTGGGTGTCGGACTTCTAATTGGGGCCGCTGCAGGACTGGCAGTGGGCTTCCTTCTCGCCCCAAAATCAGGCAGAGAGACCAGGGAGAGCCTGAGGGAAAAGGGGGAAGAGGTCGTGGACCGAGCAAGAGAGGTCATCGAGGAAGCAACGGAGCGGGCGAGGCGGGCCATTGGTGATGTGAAGGGCGAGGAAGTCCACCACAAGAGATAGCAATTCGATTCATCCGCAACCTCGTACGATGAAAGATGTTATTCTCTCCCTCTTCAGGGGCGGACCGGTGCTTGCCGTGAGTCTTGTCGGCGCACATGTCCGCCCTAGTTGGCAGGGCGAGTCCGTTTCACAATGGCGTCGGAGTGCAGGACATTGTGGATTCCGGCCATAGGGAACATGGCGGCCTCCTACCCGCGTATGCCGAACTGGCATGTGGCAGGTTGGTGACGTGCCGAATCGTCTTGCCTATGAAACTAGCCCGTATCTACTGCAACACGCCAGTAACCCCGTCGATTGGTACCCGTGGGGCGATAAGGCCTTTGCCGCTGCAAGGGCCCTGAACAAGCCAGTATTCCTCTCCGTAGGGTACTCAACATGCCACTGGTGCCATGTCATGGCGCACGAATCATTCGAGGACACCGAAGTGGCGGACCTGCTGAATGCGACCTTCATTTGTGTAAAGGTGGACAGGGAAGAGCGGCCCGATATCGACCATACCTACATGGCGGTCTGCCAGATGATGACAGGAAGCGGCGGCTGGCCGCTGACCATCTTGATGACACCCGATAAGGAGCCTTTCTTTGCTGCCACTTACATTCCCAGGACAAGCCAGTATGGCAGGGCGGGGCTGGTTGAATTGGTCCCAAAAGTTGCCGGACTGTGGCGTAGCCGGCGGCAGTCTGTTCTGGATTCTGCCGCGAAGATACGAGCTTCATTGGAAGGGTCGCTGAAGGTTGCGACGCCCGGCAGGATACCCGATGAGAACACCTTGCACCTCGGCTACCAGGAGTTACGAGCCCGGTTTGATGCTGAGGCAGGCGGCTTCGGCGAGGCTCCCAAGTTCCCCATGGCCCACGAGCTAAGGTTCCTGTTGCGTTACTGGAAACGGACCGGCTCGGCTGATGCCCTGCAAATGGTCGAGGCCAGTCTTCAGGGAATGCGCCGGGGCGGAATCTTCGACCAGGTGGGCTGGGGGTTTCACAGGTATTCTACGGACCGGCAGTGGCTTGTGCCCCACTTCGAAAAGATGCTCTACGATCAGGCCCAACTGGCGATTGCCTATACCGAGGCATACCAGGCCACCGGCAGTGAATCCTACCGGCAGACGACCCGGGAGATACTGGACTATGTCCTGCGGGACATGACCGACAAGGAGGGCGGGTTCCATTCAGCCGAGGATGCAGACAGCGAAGGCGTCGAGGGCAAGTTCTATGTTTGGACTATGTCCGAGATAAGCGACGTCCTGGAAGAAGAGGAACGACAGGTCGCTGTCGCCGTATATGGCATCCAGAACCAGGGGAACTTCGTGCCGGAGCACGGCGAGATTCCTCGGGGCGCCAATATCCTGCATATTGCCGGACCATCGTCGGTAGTCGCTCAACAACCGGGAATGGAAGAGGAACGTGTACAGGCAGTCCTGGAATCTGCGAGGAAGAAACTGCTTGCCAGCCGTCAAGGAAGGGTACGTCCCTCGAAGGATGATAAGGTCCTTGCTGACTGGAATGGCTTGATGATCGCCGCGCTGGCGATGGCTGGAAGGGCATTTGACGAGCAGGACTACGTTCACGCAGCCAGAAAGGCGGCTGATTTTGTGCTGCACGGGATGAGAAGCCATGACGGTCGCCTGCTGCACTCTTATCGCCAGGGCAATGCGAACATAAGGGCATTCGCCGACGACTACGCTTTCCTGGCCTGGGGACTTATCGAGCTCTACCAGGCTTCGTTCGACCAAAAGTACATCGAAGCTGCCGTGGCCTTGAACAGCGAGTTGCTGGCACGTTTCTGGGACGAGCGAAACCGGGGGTTCTTCTTTACTCCTGACGATGGTGAACAATTGCTGCTGCGCCAAAAGCAGTCCAGAGACGGCGCGACGCCCTCAGCCAATTCAGTAGGATTACTCAACCTTCTATGGCTGGCCGAGGCTACCGAAAACGATGGCCTGAGGAAGAAGGCTGATGAACTGCTACGCTCATCTCAGGAAGTGGCAGATGTTCCGGCAGCATATGCCCATTTCTTGAACGGCCTCGACTTCCTGCTCGGTCCGGCATGCACTGTGGCCATCATTGGAAGGCCCGACTATCCCGATACCCAAGCGATGCTTGGTGCACTGCGCAGGCGGTTCGAGCCCAACCTGGTCTTGCTGGTGCATGACGAGGGTAATGGTGCGCTGTTCGGCCCGGCCGCAGACCGGCGGAAAACTTTGGAAGGGAAACCCACTGCCTACGTATGCTGCGGCCGTTCCTGCCATGAACCTACTGCGGACGTAAACGAGATGATCGGCCTGGTTGGACGCGGAACACTATAGTATGGTCCCAGTCTGCGGGCCAAAGCCGTCCGACATGCCACTCCATGCGACCACGACCTCGGCGCCATTGCCTGTCTTGCTGTTGACCGACAAACCAGCGTTCCTTCCTCCAGCCAGAAATCAATATGTTAAGAAGCCTATCACCACGGCAGGCAATTGGGTACTCCTGTGCTATTCTCTTGTCCACTGCGGGGGGAAAACAAAGGGAGGGATGTGCGCCACACGATCCCCACTTTTCACCGAGCCCTTCTGCTCCCCGGCTACCTCACGATAAACAGCGTGCCGAAGACCAGGAGCCAGATGAAGTCAACAAAATGCCAGTAGAGCGACCCGGCTTCCACTGCCATACAGTTGCCTGAAGAGAAGCGACCCCTGAGCGTGCGCCTCAGGAGTACGAGCATCAGAAGCGCCCCGCCCAACACGTGCAGCGCGTGAAAGCCGGTCAAGGTATAGAAGATCGAGCCGTAGGCATGGGTCCATGGCCGAAAGGTCTCATTTGCCCATTCCCAGAACGTGATTCCCAGGAACCCCACCCCCAGAAAGGCCGTAGCCGCGAGCCCGAAGGCCAGTCCCTTCTCATTCCCTTTTCGGATGGACCTGACGCCAAACCAGGCGGTGGCGCTGCTGGAAAGCAGAACAAGAGTGTTCCACGTAGCCAGGGTGCTTTCGATTTGCACGCCCTCTGGAAGCCAAACAGCGGTCTTGACCCGCAGGTAGTAATAAGTCCAAAACAGCGAGCCGAACAGGAATGCCTCGGAAACGAGGAACATCACCATCCCCAGAAAGACGGGCGAACGCAACTTGCTCCTCGGTTCTTCCAGCGTCGCTTCCACTAGCGTGTACCTTCCTGTCTATCTGAAGCCGTGCCGATGATGGCGTGGACCGCCCCCGGTACCCCGAACTGGTGCGGCTGCCCCACAACCCGGGGCGTTTCGACGAAGTTATCCTCCGGCGGCGGGGATGGCACCATCCATTCCAGCGTCTCTGCTCTCCATGGGTTGTTGCCAGCGACCGCCCCTTTTCTGCTGCTCACGACCAGATTGTGGACCATGACTGCCAGACCGAGAAACACCAGGGATCCTCCCACAGCCGACAGCAACTGCAGAGGCTGGAGGCCCGCAATAGCAGTGTCGTAGTCGGCCACCCTGCGCCGCATACCCAGCAGGCCGGCTTCGAACAGGGGGAGAACAATCAATGCGGCACCGGCACTCATCAATGCCCAGTGGACCTTTCCCCAGCCTTCACTCAGCATCCGTCCCGTCACCTTGGGGAACCAGAAATAGATCCCCGCCATCAGAGGGAACAGGAAGCCACCAAACAGGGTGGCATGAAAATGCGCCACTATCCAGTAGGTATCGGTTAGGTACAAGTCAATGGGAACAACTCCCTGGGGGACGCCTGTCAGGCCTCCGATGAGGAAGATAACGATGGCTGAAATGACGAAAAGGAACGCGCTGGTGACACGTATTTTGCCGGCCCACATCGTTGCCAGCCAGGAGAATATCTTCACTCCTGTTGGCACGGCCACCAGCAGGGTCGTAGCCATGAACGGGATGCGAAGCCACCCTTCCATTCCTGCTGCGAACATGTGATGTCCCCACACGAGTGACCCGCCGAGTGCAATCCCGAGGCTGGAAAGGCACACCGCCTTGTAGCCGAAAAGAGGCTTGCGGGAGACTACTGGCAGTATCTGGCTTATCACGCCAAGCCCGGGAAGGACAAAGATATACACCGCCGGATGCGAGTAGAACCAGAAAAGGTGTTGATAAAGGACTGCATTCCCCGCCATTTCCGGCCGGAAAAAGCCCATCCCCACCACTCTTTCCAGCAGCAACATCAGGCCGGCCATTCCAATGAACTGAGTGAACCCTACCGCCAGTAAAACTGTAGCCAGCGACGACCATACGAAAACGGGCATACGGAATGGAGTCATACCGGGAGCGCGCAGTCTGAACACCGTAACAATCAAGTTGACCGCACCCAGAATCGAAGACAGCCCGACGAGGTACACTCCGACAAGGACCATGGTCATTCCCATTGGCTCGAAATCAGAACTGAGCGGGGGATAGAAGGTCCAGCCGGTATCGAACCCTCCCGCCGCCAGGCTGGAAAGCATGAGCAGACCGGCAGGCGGGACCAACCAGTAAGAGAAAGCATTCAAACGGGGAAAGGCCATGTCCTTGGAGCCGATCATCAAAGGTACAAGATAATTCATTAACCCCGCGATGCCCGGCAGGACGACCACGAAAAGCATGATGACACCATGGTCGCTGATCAGAGACATGTAGGTGTCCACCCCCAACGTGAAGCCGACCTTGCTCATGTGAAGCCGACCCAGCAACTGAAGGAACACGGCAAAAGGCAGGAAAAGCAGGGACGTAACCGCATACTGGACCCCGATAATCTTGTGATTTGTGTCGAAGCTGAAATAGCGTGCCCAGGCCGCCCCCGTGTGCGCCCTGCTGCCGGGATCCCTGCCGAGAGCCCATCGCGCCCAGTAGTCGAAAGCGCCCAGGGCTGCCAGGTAGCAAACTATGCCAACGAGCAGACCGACTGTCCAAACTGAAGAAGCTTTGTAAGCGGGCAGGTCGGCCATAGTCCGCAGCGACATCATGAAACCCGCCCCCACCACCATTCCCAGGAGTCCTGCAATGGCCCCCTTGACAGCGCCCAACGAAAAGAGTGCTCGGCTTCGCGCTGTCATTACTTCCGCCCTTCTTGCTGTTGCGCCCAATTCCTGAAGTCCTCAGGCGACGCCACTATGACTGGGGCCGACATGAAAGTGTGGCCGAGGCCGCACTGCTCGGCACAGATAACCTTGTATTTCCCCGCCTTGTTAGGAGTAAAGCGCAGTTCCGTCGTTATGCCCGGAACGAGGTCCTGTTTGGGCCCGAATTCGGGCACCCAAAAGGAATGTACCACGTCCCGTGATGTCATCCGGAGCCAAACCCTCCGGTCCGCGGGAAGTCCCAATTCAGAGGTGGTGATCCCATACTCCGGGTATTCGAAGGTAAAGGAGAATCTTGCCGCGATGACGCGTACTTCCATTTCAGATTGCGCAGGGCCGGGCATCTCCATCCTTTGCAGTACTCTGCCTCCGAAAATAGCCACGCCGACTACTATGACCAAGGGTATGACAGTCCATGCCAGCTCGAGTGGGGCATTACCCTTCATTGGTGGACCTTCGGCAAGGTCCCCGGGGGGACGCCGGAAGAAGATGAGAATGTATGCAAGAATGGCTACTATCGAAACGAAGATAATGCCGGCGATACCCAGGAGCACCCGCAGCAGGAGGTCTATCTGCTGCATCTCCATGCTGGCAGGCTTCGGTAAGAGGGAGAACCGGAGGAAGAAGAAAGCCGCGGAGGCTGAGATCACTGTAATAATCACCGACAGGATGATCGTCCGCTTCTTCATATGATTTATCATACCATTGCAGGCCGCTGACGGGAGTCGTTTGACATGGCAGCTTTCAGCACAAACCAAAGGGAGGCTCCAGCGTAGCGCTGGAGCCTCCCGGCAGGGAACTGAGCCCCCGATTTCAAGAGCAAAGCGGATGCCCTATTTCATTTTCTTCGCCAGGCGCTTATCAACTGCATCCCAGTTGACCATGTTCCAGAAGGCCTCGACGAATTTCGCTTTCACGTTCTTGTAGTCCAGATAGTAGGCATGCTCCCACATATCAAGGCACATCAGCAACGGCAGGCCCACCGGGAAGTTGTTGTTGTGTTTCTCCACCTGAAGGATGAACAACCTCCTGCTCTCATCGCAATAACTGAGGACGGCCCAACCTGAGCCTTCGACGTTGGCCGCCTGGGTGAATTCCTTCTTGAATCTATCGAATGAGCCGAAATCCCTGGCGATGCATTCTTCCAGGACTCCCTTAGGTGCACCCCCTCCTCCTTTGCTGGCCGGAGCGATGCTCTGCCAGAACCTCGAATGCAACTCGTGCCCGCCCAGATGGAACGACAACTCCTTCAAGGCCGCTTTCATGTCGATATCGATCCCATCACTGCGAGCTTTCTGCAACTTGTCGATGAGGGTATTGGCACCATCAACGTAGGCCTGATGATGCTTGGTATGATGAATCGTTAGTTGCTCTTCGGATATGTACGGTCCCAGGTCTTTGTATCCATAGGGCAACGCGGGCAACGTGTATTTCTTGTATTCGAGCCTTTCTTTGGTCTCCACCATGGCAAAACCTCCTGATTAGCAGATTGTGACTGAACACCAGACCTTCTGTCGGCGAAGGGGAACCATCGCCGTTATTCGCCCTGTGAAATAAGGGCTCTGATCCTGAGAACCAGTTCGTCGGGATTGAACGGCTTCGGCATGAATTCTACTCTGCCCAGGCCTTCCAAGGACTTCTTATCGATGTCATGACCGCTCATCAATATGGCGGGGGCTGAAGTGGTTGCCCTGGCTTCCCTGAGTGTCCGAAGTCCATCCTTGTCAGGCATATACACGTCCATGACGATTAGTTTGGGCCGGAAATCACTTATCTGGGCCAGTGCGAGAACACCGCTCGTAGCTGTGGCGATTTCGTAACCTGAGGCCTTCAGTTTGATGCGCACGAAGTTCAGGACGCGCTGATCATCATCCACAACTAACACTCGCGCAAGCGGCTTTCTGGCCGCCATATCCAGTTCCCTGTCCGCTGAGGCAACACTCGATTGCCGGAAAGTCTTCATTTTCTGCCCCCGCCGCGGCGATGCCGCCGGGGGACATGCGAGGCAAGCATCCAAGGCGATCACCCCCATTTCGGTTAACCCGTACCTAAAGATAACAGGAAATGGATGTCATTCTTAACACGAAGTGCGCCCCAAATATCGAATTATTCTGACAATTCTGTTTTGGGTTCGGTGGACAAAATCAGGGAAGGCACGGATTGCCCCGTTACGCTTTGGCTCACAACGACAATCAAAGGGCGGCGGTAAGGGCTCTTTCTGCCGCCTCCAATGTCTGCTGCACGTCCTGTTCTGTATGGGCCAACGAGACGAAACAGGCCTCGAACTGGGACGGGGGGAAGTAAACGCCGGAGTCAAGCATCGACCAGAAGAATCTCTGGTACCTTTGCGTGTCACACCGCAGGGCCGAATCATAGTCGACGACATTCGCGCGGCTGAAGAACACTGTGAACAGCGAGCCCAAGCTGGACACCAGTGCGGGAACCCCTGAACGACGGATTATCTGCGACAGTCCTTCGGTGATCGTATCCGTCCGTTTCTGAATTGCCATGTAAGGGTTGCCTTCGGCAAGAACCTTCAAGGTCTCTATTCCTGCCGTCATGGCCAACGGGTTGCCGGAGAGTGTTCCAGCCTGGTACACGGAACCGGACGGAGCAACCAATTCCATGATCTGCTTTCGGCCGCCATACGCACCGACAGGCAGACCGCCGCCGATTATTTTCCCTAACGTAGTGAGGTCGGGTGCAACACCCAGGACTGCCTGGGCTCCCCCATAGGAAGCACGGAAGCCGGTAATCACCTCATCGAAGACAAGCAGGCTGCCATTTTCCTGTGTGAGGTGACGCAACTCCCTCAGGAAGACATGCGTGGGCGAGACGACACCCATGTTAGCCGCCACCGGTTCTAATATCACTGCGGCAATGTCTTTGCCATGCGCCGCGAACAGCCTTTGTACTGACTCGATATTGTTATATCGAGCAATAAGCGTTTCGTTTGTCCACGAACTTGGGACGCCGGGACTGCTGGGAAGGCCCATGGTGGCCAAGCCGGACCCAGCTTTTACGAGGAGAGCATCGGAGTGACCGTGATAGCAGCCGGCGAACTTAACTACTTTGTTCCGGCCGGTAAAGGCCCTGGCCACCCGCAGAGCGCTCATCACAGCCTCAGTGCCGGAGGTTACGAAGCGGACCATTTCCATCGAAGGCATGGCTGAATTGACCATCTTGGCAAGCGTGGTCTCGAGTTCGCACGGCGCGCCAAAGGTGAGCCCCTGCTCAGCAGCCCGCTGCACCGCGCTGACGACTCCAGGATGGGCATGCCCAAGTATCAGCGGACCCCAGGAGCAAACGTAGTCCACGTACTCGTTACCATCCTCGTCAAACAAACGGGAACCATTGCCCCGCTTGACGAAGAACGGGTTGCCGCCAACGGGCCCGAACGCACGCACGGGGCTATCTACGCCACCAGGAATATACCGGCGAGCCTCTTCAAACAGTTCATTTGAACGTTGCCTGTTCACGTTATCCCCTTTATCGTCCCAGCCATCTGGCCACGTCTTTTGCGTGATAGGTTATGATAACATCTGCGCCAGCCCTTTTTATGCCAGTCAATATCTCTAAAGTGGCGCGCTTTTCATCGAGCAGTCCCTGACCGGCTGCTGCTTTGACCATAGCGTATTCGCCGCTCACGTTGTATGCTGCCAGAGGCATGTCGGATTCCTCTCTGACCCTTCTGATAACATCCAGGTAAGGCAGCGCCGGCTTGACCATCACTATGTCCGCGCCTTCGGCAATATCGAGGCGGACCTCCCGCAAAGCCTCCCGCACATTGGCAGGGTCCATCTGGTAGGAGCGCCGGTCGCCAAACTGAGGCGCGGAGCCTGCCGCATCTCTAAACGGGCCATAGAATGCGGAAGCATATTTTGCCGCATATGACATTATGGGTGTCATGGAGAAACCCTCTGCATCAAGGAGATTCCTTATGGCTGCAATCCTTCCATCCATCATGTCTGAGGGTGCTACGATGTCAGCTCCAGCTTCTGCGTGGGACAGAGCTGTCCTGGCGACGAGGTCCAGACTCTTGTCGTTGTCTACCCTGTTGCCAATAACTACGCCGCAATGTCCGTGACTCGTATATTCACACAGGCACGCATCGGTGACTACGACCAGTTCCGGCAATTTCCGCTTTACAGAACGAACAGCCTTCTGAACAATCCCATCCGCGGCATAGGCTCCTGACCCTACTTCGTCCTTGTACTCGGGAAGACCAAAGAGGAGGACGGCTGGAATGCCGAGGGCAAATACTTCCTCGCATTCGCGCACCAGTTCGTCGACGGAGAGATGGAAATTGCCCGGGAAAGACTTAATCTCCCGCCTGATCGACTGACCCGGCACGACAAACAGCGGATAGACCAAGTCGCTAGAGCAGACCTCGGTCTCACGGACCATGGCCCGGATGGCCTCTGTCTGCCGCAGCCGCCTCATCCTCAAGTTCGGGAATAGTGCTGTCATGACTTGCCTGCCATGGCAGCCAGCTTCTCAACCAGCGCCGTTACCAACCCCGGAATGGTGTGTTCGTCGGCAACCACATCCACCCTGATGCCCAACTCCCGTGCAGTGGCGGCTGTGACCGGCCCGATGCATGCAACCAGGGCCTGGTTTATCTGGCTCCGGTCATCCCCCAGCATACCGGCCAGGTTTCTTACTGTCGATGAACTGGTGAACGTGACTACATCAACCTGTCCTTCTCGCAGCATTCTCGTTCCTGTCTGGCCATTGCCCCTGGCGGGAACAGTCCGGTACAGGGCAACATTATGCACAATCGCGCCGAGACGTTCCAGCCCGTCAGCCAGGTCTGTGCGGGCAATGTCGGCCCGAGGCAACAAGACCTTCTTGCCCTCGACTTGCGACCTCGAAATATCCTCCAATATGCCTTCTGCGACGTACCGCCTGGGTACGTAGTCAGCCTTAAGCCCCTGTTTTGCCAGGGCTTCAGCAGTGGCCGGTCCGATAGCGCCGAACTTGACCTTTTCCAGGTCCTTCGAAGTCCCGCCTAATTGATGCATCCTGTTCAAGAACGCTCCCACGGCATTGGCGCTGGTGAAGAATATCCAATCAAAGCTGGACGCATTCCGAATAGCCTCGTCCAGGTCCGGGTCATCCTGAACCGGCTCTATCTCTATTGTTGGGAGCTCGACAGGCTCCGCGCCCTGCTCCTCCAGCATCCTGCTCAGTCTACTGGCCTGCTCGCGTGTGCGAGTGACCAGCACCTTCTTGCCACACAGAGGGCGATTATCGAACCATCGCATCGTTCCCCTGAGGGCTACGACTTCCCCAACTACGATCACCGCGGGAGGCGTAATTCCGGCCTCGCCTGCTTTCCGTTCAATGTCGTCCAGAGTTCCAGTCACGGTGCGTTGTGCGGGCAAGGTGCCTTCGCGTATGACAGCGACAGGCGTGCTGCCCTTCCTGCCGTTGCCCTTAAGTTGCTTAACAATATGGCCGAGGTTCGCCACTCCCATGAGGAAGACCAGGGTGTCCACTCCGGTCGACAGCTTATCCCATGCTATGCTCGACTCTGCTTTGCCGGGGGCCTCATGTCCCGTGACAACTGCGAAGGACGAAGCCACGTTGCGGTGTGTAATCGGGATGCCTGCATATGCAGGCACGGCGACAGAGGCGCTTATACCAGGCACGACTTCGAACGGCACTCCGGCCTGCACCAGTGCCTCGATTTCCTCACCACCTCTCCCGAACACAAAAGGGTCTCCCCCCTTCAGCCGGACCACAACTTTCCCCTCCATGCCCAGCCTTACCAGCAGCCGGTTGATCTCGTCCTGGGTCATGGTGTGCCTGGACGAGGATTTTCCCACGTATATGAGTTCTGCGCCATCGGGGGCATCATCAAGCAGGCTCTGGTTCGCCAAATGGTCGTAGACAACCGCTTCCGCGCGACGAATGCTCTCCGCGCCTTTGACTGTTATCAGCCCCGGGTCTCCGGGCCCGGCGCCAACCAGATAGACCTTACCCTTAGGCAATTCCAAGCCTCCCGCTTTCGCAGGCGATCTCTTTTCCGCCTCTGCCGAGAATTCTGCGAGCCAGTTCCCTGCCGGCAGCTTCTGCATCGTTGGCCGGGCCGCTGTTGCGGTCACGAACAATCCGGGAGTAGTCCATGCTTGCCACCATGCCCTCGACTGCAATCCGGCCGTCCGACACGATTGCGAGAGCTGCGATGGGGGCACGGCACCCCCCGCCAAGCGCACGCATGAAAGCCCTTTCGGCTTTGACCGATTGCATCGTAGAAACATGATTGATCGCCGACGCTGCCTGGACCGAGATGGCGTCTTGCCCGCGGACCTCAACCGCTATCGCCCCTTGCCCGACCGCCGGCAGGAATAGATCAACCGGCAGGAATTCTGCAATCCTGTCGGCCAACCCGAGGCGCAGCAACGCTGCAGCAGCCAAGATGGCCCCATTCACTTCTCCGTTCTTCACTTTCCGCAGCCGTGTATCGATGTTCCCCCTTATCGGGCAGGGTATCAGGTCTGGACGTATCGCCTTCAACTGCGCTGCCCTGCGACGGCTATCCGTGCCCAGCCGTGAACCTCCAGGCAACTGCGCCATATTCAGGCCTGAAGAAGAGACCAGCACGTCGCGAGGGTCTTCCCGCGGCAATACTGCCGCCAGGGACAGGCCCGGGCCGAGCTCGGTTGGGACATCTTTCAGGCTGTGGACCGCGAGGTCAATCTTCTCGGCTACCAGTGCATGCTCCAGTTCTTTCACGAAAATCCCCTGACCGCCGACTTCGTCCAGACTGCGAGTCCTGTCGCGGTCGCCCGTGGTCGTTATGGTCTTGAATTCTATCTGTATGTCGGGAAAAGCAGCCTTCAATGCTGTCTCGACCATCCTGGCCTGTAAGACCGCCAGCTTGCTTCCCCTGGAACCGATAATGAGTTTTCTATTCAGTTTTGTCATTTGCCCGGATGCTCCTGATATAGCGGCCTGACATCTCTTCAGGCGCGGGCGTGGACCCCCGTGTCCACACCTGCACACGTTCTTTCTAATCTGGCATATCCAGGCCGAAGAGGTCACGGACCAGTTTCGATTCCCCGCCATCGTTCTTCAACGCACTGACCGGAGCGTGCAGAATCTTCTGGACTATCGACTTGGTCATAGCATCGAGCCGCGCGAGGTCTTCGGCAGAAAGGGTCGGCATGCCCTTTACGGTCTTCTCGAACTGTTCACAACGTATCTTGTCAGCCTTGGAAAGAAGGGCCGATATCGCCGGCGTCGCCTGCCTCGCCCTGGTCCACGCCATGAACTTAGATGCCTCTTCGTCAACAATCTCGGACGCCCTGGCTACTTCGCCTTCCCTCAACCGGCGGTTCGTCTTGGCAACACCCTCCAGATCATCGATATCGTACAGGACAACATTGCCCAGTGTCTTCACGGCGGGATCGATATCCCTTGGCACAGCGATATCTATCAGAAGCATGGGTGTACCGTTTCTAGAAGCCAGCGCGTCCTTAAGGACCGCAGGTTCCAGGACAAAGTGGGGTGAACCGGTGCAGCTAATTACTATGTCAGTTTCCAGAAGAACATCCTTTAGCTGGTGGTAGGGCATGGCAGTACCGCCAAGCTCGGAGGCCAACTCTGACGCATGTTCGATGGACCGACTCATCACTGCCACCCTGGCTACCTTGCTGTTGACCAGTGCCTCGACAGCCACCTTACCGGCTTGGCCTGCGCCCAATACAAGGACCCTGCAGTCAGCGAGGGAGGGGAAAAATTTGCGCGCGACCTCAACGGCTGCTGAACTGACTGAGGCTGCATTCCGGCTGATCGCCGTCTCGCTTCGCACACGCCTGCCAACGCGGACGGATTCGCGAAGGAGATTAAGTAACGACAGGTCGACAGTTTTCAGACTTTCGGCTTCGACGAGTACATGCCTCAACTGGCCCAGGACTTCATATTCGCCCAGGATTAGAGATTCCAGTCCCGAGGCTACCCTGAACAGGTGCCGTACCGCGCCCTCCTGCCGGTCCCGGAAAAGCCTGGGCAACAGATCAGTGGGGTTTACACCACTGTGCTCACAAAGGAAGCTCTCCATTCCGGGAATCGCGGAAGTCCCGTTCTCCAGAGCGTATATTTCCGTCCGGTTGCACGTCGAAATCACGATACCCGCGTCAACGTAGTCGGAAAGGACTGTCATGGCCTCCTTGAGTCTGGTGCTGGGTATGGCTACGCGTTCGCGTATTTCTATCGGCGCACTTTCATGGTCTAACCCAATAGCTACAAGTTGCACAGGTTAACCTCTCTTCTCCGTAGTTCTGTGTTCCTGGCCAAGGCGGCCCATCATGAAATCCCTTGCCTGTTCCCTGTTTCCCTTTTCAAGCAAATCGGTCAATGTTTGCAGGTCAAGCGCATCCTGCCATTGCCCTGGACCAACTGAAATCCCTTTTTGCCTGAACTCCTGGCGAATCTCTGATAGAAGCTCGGCCACCCCGCCCAGCTCCGGGGGAAGAATCTTCTCAAGCATCAGGCGCATCTTCTTGGCAAGTGCCGGACTTTTCCCGCTGGTGGAAATGGCAATCGTGATGTCTCCCCTCTTCAGCGAAGAAGGGACGATAAAATTCGACTTCTCCGGATCATCTACGACGTTGATGAGAATCCCGGACGCGAGGGCGTCACGGGAAAGTGATGCATTCAGATTGCTGTCGTTGGTTGCCGCAACTATCAGGAAAGCTCCGGCTATGTCTCCCTCCCGATATTCACGCAACGCCACTGCGATGGCTCCCGAATCCCGCAACGCCTGCATGGAAGGTCCCAGGCACGGACTCACAACGCGCACATCAGCCCCACATTCCAGCAGCGATTGCACTTTCCTCTCCGCGACTTCTCCTCCACCTACGACGAGGCATCGTTTGCCTTCAAGGTCCAAGAAGATCGGGTAATATTTAGTCATATTCCTCTAAATAGGACCCGCTGCAATAACCAGGCATACTCACCGTCATTCTGAGAGGTTGTGAAAGAATCGACGACTTCGCTCTTCCTTTTTCAACGCGTGACTTCGGAACGGCAGCGTGAAGAGGCGAAACAATCCGTTCCCCGCCCCGTGATGCGGATTGCTTCGGTCCTTCGGACACTCGCAAAGACATATTTTGGTAGTCGAACACCATTCTTGTCGCACGCTTACTCGATGGAAGCGAAATACCTGACCTTTTCCTTTTTGTATTCTTTGCTGCTATACAACAATGTATAATCGGTGACGCCTGTCTCATGAGAAATGGCCTTTGCCACTTCCTGGCAATCGTCGGGACTGCGCCCGTGGACCATGGCGAAGAGGTTATAAGGCCAGCCCGGGGCGGTAGGCCTCTGGTAGCAATGGCTCACCTCCCTGTGACCGCAAGCCGTGGCGCCCACCTTTTCGATGGCTTCGGACGGCACGTTCCAGCAGGTCATCGCGTTGGCTGTGAATCCTGCCCTGCGGTGCCTGAGTACCGCACTGAAGCGGCGCATCACTCCCCGGTCGCGCAGACGGCCTGCCTTCTCAAGAAACTCGTCGACCGTGAGCGTTGACGCTTGTGCCAGAGCATCAAAGGGCATCTCCACCAGGGGCATGTCGTTGCAAAGTTGCTTCACTACCCGTTTGTCTGCAAGTGTCAGCCCGTCGTGTTTCTGCGCGCAGCAATCGGAACTGGTCTCTTCACCTTCGGGTGGGGAGCCGCCCTCGGCTGTCATGTCAAAATACACGCGCAGCTTGAATACCTTTATTGCCGGAAGATTGAGATGGGCTCCGGCTCCGGCATGTTTGGCCAGACTGGCTATGGTCTCTTCGGCGCTTTCTTCAGCAGGCAGGGAAAGTGTGAACCAGAGATTGAAATAGTGGTCCCGTGCGTAGTTGTGGCTCACGCCATGATGGGCATTTACTACGGAGGCGGCCGCATCAAGCTGCTCCGGTGCGACGTGCAGAGCAGCCAGGGTGCTCCTGTAGCCCAGCCCCACGGGGTCGAAAATGCCGCTGATAGACCTGACGATACCTCCGGACTGCAGCGACCGTACCCTATTCAAGGCATCGCTGGAAGAGATGTTCAGTCTCTCGCCCAGGACGAGGAAGGGTTCTCTCCGCAGCGGAAAACTGCTCTGTAACAGGTTGAGCAGTTCCTTGTCGACACGCTCCAGCTCAGGGACAGTACTCTTCACGCTTTTGCTCCGCTGCCCACGCCAAGTGCTGTCTTTCCCGCCCTGGGCTGGTAAATACAATACGGCTCTTCGTCCAGGTAGTCGCCAGTGGTTTCATAGGCACGGGCACGACATCCACCGCAGATCTTCTTGTACTCGCACCGGCCGCATTTTCCCTTGAGGTTGGAGAGTTCCCTGATATTCTTGAAGACCGGCGAGCCCTCCCATGCTTCGCGGAAGGTTTGCCGCTTCAGGTCTCCCGCCTCGATATCCAGGTAGCCGCACCCCTGTATCTTGCCCACGTGGGAGATGAAGCAGAATCCAGTCCCGGCCAGACAACCGCGTGTCATGATGCTCATGCCCCCGGGATGAACACCTGGATGGCCGGGGCCACCTTTCCGTCCCAACAACCCCGCCAGAGCCATCATGACCTTCGTGCCCTTTCCCATGCCAGGATGACCCGGCATCGCGGGCCCAGCCGGACCATGCCTGCCGGGCACAGGAAGCCCGCATTCCCTGGCGTATTGCATCCTGACCCTGGTGAAATGAGGTGCATCGGTCGGCTTAAAGAACAAGCGCCCTTCAAGTTCAGTCTGCTTCTGACATATCCAGCGCAATATGCGTTCGTAATCTTCCGCGGGGAGTTCTTCCTTGGCCAACCCTTTTCCGCGTCCGGTCGGCACGAGAAGGAAAGGATGAAAGGCTGTTGCACCTGAATCGAGCGCGATTTGGACCAGTTGCTCCATATGAGGCGCATTCATCCTGGTGACCGTGGTGTTGATCTGCACCTGGAGTCCTGCCTCGCGTGCATTGCCTACGCCTTGCAGGGCCTCGTCATAGGCGCCTTTCTTCCCCCTGAATTCATCCTGAAGTTCCCTTGTGGGAAAATCGAGGCTGATGGCAACTCTGGCTATGGGCACCTTCGCCATTTGTCTGGCCATGTCCTTCGTAAGCAAAGTGCCGTTACAACCTGTCGTGACGCGGAAGCCCTTCTTCGAAGCATAGTTGGCCAAATCAAAGAAATCGGGCCGCAGGAGAGGCTCGCCGCCGGTAAGGATGAGCATTGGCTTGCCCATCTTCTGCAATTGGTCTATTACAGACAGGCATTCCCGGGTGGACAATTCGCCCTGATAGGCCCCGCTCATCGCTGACGCGCGACAATGGGCACAACTCAGGTTGCAGCTTCTGGTGATTTCCCAGGCAACGATCCGCGGCCCGGGCACGGTTTCAGTCATGTGTCAACCTTCTCGGAAAGCTACCTCTATGCCCGCGCCGGTTCAGCCATGCCTATTTCTTCATTGGTGAGATAACAAGCTGGGTCCTCAGCCCATATGTCACCATGAACGGATTCGGCGCGCACCCTGAGGTTCCCCCCGCAGACGTCGATAAACTGACATTTGGCGCACCGTCCCTTGAGCATTCCTTTGCGGTCCTTCAGCCCGCGCATTACAGGATCTGAAACATCCTGCCAGATGTCACCGAAGGAACGGTCTTTGACGTTGCCGAATGAATAGTGCCACCAGAACTGGTCAGCATGCACGTTGCCCATGTTGTCCACTGCACCGATACGGACTCCGGAGTTGTTGCCCCCGTTCTGTCTCAAAAGGCCCAGAACAGCCGCGGCCCGTTCGGGGTCTTCTTTTTTTACGCGCATGTACAGATAAGCACCGTCGGTATGGTTATCTACGGTGAGCACTTCCTTGTTGAACCCGCGCTTGTGCATGTCAACCGTTCTGTCGAATATATAGTCGACGACCTTCCTTGTCTCGGCCGGGCTCAGGTCATCTCCCTGCATCTTATCGCCCCGGCCCACATAAGCCAGGTGGTAGAAGCACAGCCTTGGCACTCCTTCCTTCTCGGCAAGGTCGAAGATTTCAGGTATGTCCATGTAGTTGCGCCTGGTTATGGTAAACCGAACCGAGACCTTCTGCCCGATGCTGAGGCAGTTGCGTACCGCACCCAGGGCTCCGTCAAATGCTCCTGCCTGGCCACGGAAGCGGTCATTGCGCTCTCCGATGCCATCGAGGCTGATGCCGGCCTCGGCAAACCCGATCTCCTTTATGGTTCGTGCAACCTCTGGAGTTATCAAAGTACCATTAGTGGACAATACCACGCGCAGGCCAAGAGAGCGGGCATATCTCGCGAGATCGAACACGCGGTCGCGCATCAAAGGTTCACCGCCCGAAAACAATAATACGGGCACCTTGAAATCGGCCAGCCCCTGGATGAACTTCTTGCCTTCCTCGAAGGTGAGTTCTCCCTCGTACTGCTGGTCCTTGGACCCAGCGTAGCAGTGCACGCAATGGAGGTTGCAGCGGCGAGTGCTATTCCACACAACAATCGGCTTGTGCAGCACCGGTGTTTGCGGCGCCGGCTGGTCAGTGTTCCTGAAATAACGTAGTGCATCACCTTCGGTGACCATGCCGCAGAGAAGGCGGGATACTGAGATCATCTGGTTTAGTCTCCTTCGAGTCCGGTCTTCGCCCCGCGGGCGGATGAATGCTGCTGGTGGGTTTCCACCAAAGCAAGCAAAGTGAGGTCGATCAACTTGTTTATTTGAGGTACGGTCGCCAGGGCCTGCCTGTTAATCTGCCCAGAGTTGCCCATCATACCCACAACGGCATCAATGACCGGAGTACGGTGAAGTATGAAGGCCTCGATGGAATCAGTCAGCGACAGACCCGTTTCAGCCAGGTCCCGACCGTACTCGCAGCCGATACTGCGGCAGTCTGAGGAAACCTGGTCCCGCATTGCTGGACGAGTAACGAACAAGGCCAGCGACGTGACCAGTCGTTTGCCCCTCTCGCGGAGCCTGGCCTTTGCAGCATCGTCCAGCTTCCGGTACCAATTGCTCGATTGCATGTATTGCTGTGCAACCTCGCGCTCTCTGGGGACTACCCCCTCGACCCGATCTCCCATGTCCCTGAGTCCGTGAATTCGAGTGTGCTGCTTCATCAGGGAGCGCAACTCGGCTTCCGCATAGCGCCTGTGGCCGCCGGGCGTGACAAAAGCCTTGACCTTGCCTTCATCGGTCCACTGCCGAAGCGCAGCCTCGCTGACGCCCAAGACCTGGCATGCCTCGCTAATAGTCAGTAGCGACTTGCCCGTCAATTTACTTTGTCTCTCACTCATTGCACTTACCGTTAGCTGTTACACTTCATGCCTGCGCCACAGGACTAATTCTAACATAATCTATCACTAACTGTCTTTTCTATATTATCTGTATGTTTCTCATAATACTACGAAAAACCGCGAGATTGTACCAAATGCTCATTAAGCGGTCAACTGCACATTGTCACGCTTTTCGTTACAACGCTCCAAGCCCGGGGACGAGTCGCCATAGACTAGTCCGCCCACCCGTAGTATGATATCGGCATCATGAAAGTGGGCACATAGTTCTGACATCCACTATCTACGTTGAAAAGACTGATAAGCGCAGGGAATTCACTGCTGCGGTGCTGGAGCGCGCAACCAGGGATATTCTTCTGCGCAATCCCCGGCGGGTGCTGGTCAAGCCGAACATCGTCTCGCACGAACCTTATCCCACCACTACACATCCCGAAGTGCTGGACACCGTGTTGCATTTCCTGAAACGCTTCCACGTACAGATCGTGGTTGGAGACGGACCAGCGGTGGACGCAGGAAATTCGACGCAGCTACTGCGCCAACATCCTTTGCAGTCCATCTGCTCGGCTCACGGCCTGGAACTCATGGACATGCATTCCCACGGTTTCTCCAGGGTCAAGACGGAACGCGGGTTCAACTTGAGGGTATCCTCCCTGGCGCTCGGTTGTGACTATATGATCTCTCTACCGGTATTAAAGGTCCACCCAAGGCTGGGCATGACCGGGGCGTTGAAGAACCAATTCGGCCTCTTTCCTGCCCGGCAGCGTCTGATGATGCACAGCCGGTTGCTGATGGACATCCATCGCAGCGTGGCAGAGGTCAATACAGTGGCCCGCCCCCACGTGACGATAATGGACGCAGTGAAAACCTACCGTACTGCCAACGAACTTCGACACGGAGGCGAACTAGCCCACTTGGGGTACATGCTGGGAGGAAATGACCCATTGGCCCTGGACTGCCACGGGCTGAAGTTGCTCGGAGAAATCGAGCCCAAGCTGGCCGGCAAGAGTCCAGAAGATATCGGCCACCTGGCATGGGCGGGGCGCATCGGGGCGGGGAAAACAGACTACCAGGTGCACAGGGCTTTCCTGAGATAGCCCGGCACACCCTGTTATCAAAGGAACCAGACCGTGGGGGCCGGTCAGGGGTCGGCCCCCACGGTCAATGCTACAAGATCTGCGCACATCAGGTGCGAGAGCAATAGGCCCTAGAAGCGTCCGCCTCGCCTGCCGCCGCCACCGCCACCACCTCCGCCGCCACCTCCACCGCCTCCACCACCCCAACTGCCGCGCCCGCCACCACCTCCGCCGCCACCTCCCTCTTCTCTTGGTTTGGACTCTGAAACCACTATCTGCCGTCCTCCCAGAGTGCTGTTGTTGAGTTTCTTGATAGCCTCGGCGGCTTCTGCGTCAGTAGCCATTTCGACAAATGCGAATCCTCGGGACCTGCCGGAATATTTGTCTGTAACCAGATTTACCGAAGTTACGGTACCCGCCGCTGCAAATGCTTGCCTGATTTCATCCTCCGTGCTATCGTACGATAACCGGCCCACGAACAGCTTCTTCATTACGACACTCCTTCTTTTTCAAGGCACTCAATACTCAACGTCTCGCCAGTATTTGCAGGTTTTCCCGCCGCAACGCGAAACCCGAAAGAACTCTGCAATCTCTGGGGGGTTACCAGGCCTTGACTCTCGGACACCCTAACCCGAATATAACATACCCCTTAGTCCATGACAATACTTATCTTTGAAATGCCTTGATATTGAAATAAGGCTACAGGCGCACCATCCTAGCCGTATTGACGTTTGGGATGGCGAGTATCTGTTGAAGTTGCCCTTCGTTCAACTCTTCATCCAGTCCGAGTATCATTAATGCCTCGCCCCTAGGCTGAAGCCGGCTCACCAGCATGGAACTGATATTTATGTCAGCTTTTCCTGTGACTGCTCCGACCGCGCCGATCAGGCCTGGCCGGTCCTTGTGGTCGGCAAACAGGAAGAAACCTCCGGTAGGAACGATGTCCAGCCAGTACTTGTTTACCCGCACGATGTGGGGTTCCGCTCTTAACACCGTTCCGGCCACCACAGTCGTGCCCCGCGATGTGGTGACCTCAACCGTCAACAGGCTGGCATAGTTCTCCGATATGCCGCCTTTCTGCTCTATTACATTGAGACCGCGCCGGTTGGCAATGACGTTGGCATTGACCAGGTTGACACGCTCGTCGGTCACGGCTTCCAACAGACCGCGAATAACCGCAGCCTTCAAGGCACTCGTCTCATAAGTGGCGACTTCCCCATCGTACCTGATCAACAGGGAACTCATCTGCCCGTCAAGCAATTGGCTGGCCAGCCTTCCCACGCCTGTCGCCACCTGTATGAACGGGGCGAGGACGCCGAATTTCTCCGCTGGAATGAGAGGAGCATTAACGGCGTACCGGGCCGGGCGTCCCTCGAGTACGTCCACGACCTGTTTGGAGACGTCACTGGCCACCAGCGCTTGTGCCTCCGCAGTCGATGCTGCAAGATGTGGGGTCACAATTATCTTCTTACTGCGGCAAAGGACGTTGCCGCACGCCGGCTCTTCCGAGAAGACGTCTGCGGCAGCGCCGGCTATTTTCCCTGACTCGACCGCTTCGTAAAGGGCCTGCTCGTCGACCAGCCCTCCACGGGCACAGTTGATCAACATGGCAGTCGGCTTCAGCGTAGCCAACTCCTTGCGGCCGATTACCATCTTAGTGTCCTGGGTCAGAGGCAGATGCAGTGTTATGAAATCGGACTTCTTCAAGACATCCTGAAGGCTCATCAATTCGGAGCCGAGATTGCGCGCCCGTTCAACCGAGACGAACGGGTCGTAGGCCACAATCTGCATCTCCATACACCGAGCACGACGGGCCACTTCGGAGCCCACATTCCCCAGCCCCACCACCCCAAGGACTTTGCCCTTCACTTCAACCCCCATGAAATCTTTTCGCCGCCACTCTCCAGCCTGGAGAGAAGAATGGGCCTGCGGGATGTGCCGTGCCAGCGCTAGCATTAAAGCGATGGTATGCTCGGCCGCAGAAATAGTGTTCCCGGTAGGCGCGTTGACTACCACTATTCCTCTTTTCGTAGCTGCCTCGACATCGATGTTGTCCACCCCTGTCCCGGCGCGGCCAATGACAAGCAGCCTTGGACCTTTATCGATAATGCCTGCCGTCACCTTGGTCTCGCTGCGAACGATAAGGGCATCGTAATTGCCGATGATTCCCTTCAGGTCATCCTGGCTGAGGCCAAGTTTCACTTCAACCTCTGCATGCGGCTTGAGTATTTCAAGTCCTTCACGGGCCAACGGGTCTGCGACTAACACCTTCAAGTTGTTCCTCCATCCGGCGATTGAAATAGGCGAGGCCAATTATACAATAAAAGACCGACACCGCCAGCAGAATATCCTCCAGCCGCTAATTGAGGTGCTGCCTGTTGAGGTGCTGCCTGTTGAGGTGCTGCTGTTGAGGTGCTGCTGTTGAGGTGCTGCCCGCCCGCTTGACCACTTGTGGTATACTCAGGATTGCTGTGTCTGAAATGAAACTCAAGGGCAGGGACCTCGTCTCGATTGCCGGACTAACCAGTGTCGAAGCATGGGGACTGATAAAGAAAGCGGCTGCAAGCAAGAAGGAAAAGGCAGAAGACGCCTTGAGCGGCAAGGCGCTGGCTTTACTATTCGAAAAACCGTCCCTCCGTACCCGGGTGAGCTTTGATGTCGCCATGAGCCAATTGGGTGGGCACTGCTTATACCTTTCACCCCAGGAGGTTGGCCTGGGAAAGCGGGAACCAGTAGCTGATGTTGCACGTGTGCTCAGCCGATATGTTCAGGGCATCGTGGCGCGTACGTTCGCGCACCATACCATCGAGTCGCTTGCGGAATACGCAACCGTTCCCGTGATCAACGGACTATCGGACTTCGAGCACCCATGTCAGGCATTAGCTGACCTGTTAACTGTCTTTGAGAAGCTGGGGCGGCTTGAGGGCGTGGTGCTGGCGTATGTCGGGGACGCCAATAACGTTGCCAACAGCTTGATGCTGGCGGCAGCACTTACTGGAATGAGATTCCGGATTGCCTCTCCTCCAGGCTACTCGATGAATGAGCAGGTCCTCGCACAGGCCCGCAGTTTCGCGAGAGAGACCGGTGCAGAAATAGAATGCACATCCGACCCCGCGAAGGCGGTGTCTGGAGCTAGCGTGGTCTATACTGATGTATGGGTAAGCATGGGCCAGGAAAGTGAGACAAAAGAGCGGCTTTCGGCGATGGCCAAATACCAAGTCAATACAGCACTCCTGGACTACGCCCACAAAGACGCCATCGTCATGCACCCGCTGCCGGCCCATCACGGCGAGGAAGTCGCCGCTGGAATTACCGACAGCCCCCAGTCAGTCGTCTTCGACCAGGCCGAAAACAGACTGCATATGCAAAGGACGATCCTCGCCGAGCTGATGTCCTGAGGTCCGCAAACAGGAAGCCCGAACAAATGATGTTTCTTTTTGTCTCAGCAGGGACTATCACCAGCCGGGCCGGGCGCCTTCTGATGCGCAGGCAGGTACTGCCATGAGCCGGCCGGCACTTGTTCCCGAGAAATCTCGAATGAACGAAACTGCTCAACCAACTGATCAGACGCGAAAAGCAAAAGCCAGACCTTTGGTAGCTATTGTCGGCCGCGCAAATGTCGGCAAGTCTTCGCTGTTCAACAGGATAGTCGGCAAGCGAATCGCCATTGTCGAGGACTTGCCGGGAACTACGCGCGACAGGATTTACGCTGATACCTCCTGGGAGGGTAAGGACTTCACCCTGATAGATACCGGCGGACTCGAAGTAAGGCCCTCGACCGCTATTTCTCAGAGCATCAGGGACCAGGTCAGAGCAGCCATGGCAGAAGCGGACCTGATCTTCTTTGTGGTGGACGCCCGTGAGGGCCTGAATGCCTCGGACTGGGATGTCGCGGAAAGCCTGCGGCGCTCCAGCACTCCAGTTATCCTGGTGGCTAACAAGGCGGACCATCCCAAGTATGACCCGGCTGCTGCAGAATTCAACCAGCTTGGAGTGGGCGAGCCCATTCCGGTAAGCGCCCACCATGGCCGAAATGTCCAGGATCTGCTGGACAAAGCCGCATCCGTCTTGCCCGAGTGTGTAGAAGACGAGGAAACCAGCGCCTTCGTCAAAGCAGCGATCGTCGGCCGGCCGAATGTCGGCAAGTCAATGCTTATCAACGCCTTGCTGGGCGAAGAGAGGTCTATCGTTTCGGAAATTCCGGGAACGACAAGGGACTCCCTTGACACGCTGTACTGCTCGGGCGACCAGCAGGCTTTGCTCATCGATACGGCAGGGATACGGCGCAGGGGACAAGTCCAGGCGGGCATCGAGTATTACAGTGTCCTGCGAACACTCAGGGCCATCGGACGGTCCGATGTCGCGCTGCTGGTGATCGACGGGTCGGAGGGGGTAACCGCCCAGGACCTCCACGTCGCCGGCTACATCAGGGACGCCTACAAAGGTATGATACTGCTGGTGAACAAATGGGACCTTGTGGAAGAGGATGCCCACGAAGAGATATCGCGTCGCATCGAAGATAAGTTCAGGTTCGTCTCTTACGCTCCAGTTATGTTCGTTTCGGCCAAACTCCGGCAGGGGTTAGATAGTATACTGAAGGAGGCTGAACGGATTTGGAAGGAAAGACAACTGGTTGTCTCGGTGGAGGAGCTTGCGGCATTCCTGAAGAAGACGCTTGAACGTCATGCTCCGCCCCGCTCCGGCACGAGGCTGATCAAAGTCTACAGGTTAGAACAGACCGGGATATACCCGCCCACTTTTTCTTTTTCGGTCAATGATCCCGAGCTGGTCCATTTCTCATATCGTCGTTACCTGGAAAACAGCCTTCGTGAGTCTTTTGGTTTCTACGGTTCGCCCCTGCTGCTCCAGTTTATCAAGCGGAAAAGAAACTATTCTCGGACAAAAGAGACGGTAGCAGGAAACTAGAAGGGGGTCTATAGATGATTCTGGCTAAGCTCGGTGCAATTATCACACTGGCATACCTCATCGGCTCAATCCCATTCGGCGTCATCATCGGCAAATGGCTTGCAGGCATCGATCCAAGGAACTACGGCAGTGGCAAAACTGGCGGCACCAATGTGATGCGCATCCTTGGCGCAAAGGTGGGCGTCATGGTTATTTCACTGGACGTGGCCAAAGCTGCTATTGCAGTCGGTATTGCCACAACCGTTTTTGGGACCACAGTGGCCCCGGTTGGCAGCTTCTACATCCATCGCCAGGTAGCCGGCCTTGCGGCCGCTCTGGCAGTCATTTGCGGCCACAACTGGCCGGTATTCCTCAAATTCCGGGGCGGCAGAGGGGTGGCCACCTTTTTTGGCGCCTTGCTCCCGATTGCCCCGGCCGCTGCCATTTTCGGTGCCGAGGTCCTCGCGGTGGTAGCGGTTTCAACCAGGTACATGTCTGCCGGCTCTATTGCCGGTGCACTCGCCGCATGGGCCATTCTGGTACCCCTGACCATATTCAGCGCCCTACCTCCCATCTTCCTCGTGGTAGTATTGCTCTGCTCCGCGCTGGTCGTCTACCAGCACAGGGACAATATTGCCAGGCTGCGTGCCGGCATCGAGAGGAGACTCGGCGAAAAGGCCGACAGGTCGCGAGACAAGGCGCGGCGGCTGGCACCTGATAACGCTTAGGCGCGAACGTGGCCAAAATAACCGTCATAGGGACAACCTCGTGGGGCACCACGCTTGCCATCATCCAGGCACGCAAGGGGCTTGAAGTATGCCTCTGGGCCCGCACCAGGGAAGTCTCCCGGGAACTCAGTGCCGCCCGCGAGAATCGTCCCATTCTGCCCGGCATCCGTTTTCCCGACAACCTCTGCGTAACCCATGATATGGGAAAAGCCCTGAATGGCGCTGACGCTGTGATCTTCGGTGTTCCTTCCCAGAGCATGAGGAAAAACCTCGAATTAGCAGTACCCTATCTGCAATCTTCCTCTCTGGTAATCAGCGCCGCCAAAGGGCTTGAACTTGGGACGAACCTGCGGATGTCGGAAGTGATTGCTGAAGTGCTCGATATGCCATCTTCCGAAGTATGCGTCCTGTCCGGACCCAACCTTGCCAATGAAGTTGCACGGGGTCTCCCCGCGGCTGCCATCATGGCATCCCGCCACACCAAGTGCTGCGAAAAAGGGCGCCATCTTCTGAACGGGCCGAGCTTCCATGTCCAGATGACCGACGACGTGGTGGGGGTCGAGTTGGGGGGTTCGCTGAAGAATATTGTGGCCCTTGGGGCGGGGGTAGCTGACGGCCTCGGTATGGGAGACAACGCCAAGGCCGTTCTGGTCACACAGGGTTGGGCCGAGATCACAACGCTGGGTGTCGCCATGGGCGCAAACGCGGCAACCTTCTCCGGCCTTGCCGGCCTGGGGGACCTCATTGCCACCTGCGCCAGCCCTCTAAGCAGAAACCATTACTATGGTGAACAGCTTGCGAAAGGCCGGACACTCGCTGAAATAATGGATTCCACTCCGCACGTCGCCGAGGGCCTACCGACTACCAGAGCAGCTTATGAACTGTCCCTCGAACTCAGGGTTGACATGCCCATCATCCGCCTCATGTACCGGGTGCTTTTCGAAGGTCTGCCGCCACAGAAGGTAGTTGAAGAGCTGATGTTCATTACCACCCGGACCCCCGGCAGAGTAGGGTATTAGAACGCATCCTTGATCTTATCCAGGATGCTCTTGCCCTCTTTGGAGGAGGTCTTCGCCCCCACCTCTACCCCACCTGCCAGGTAAGCCTTCAGTTCTTCGAATAGCTTCTTCTGCTTTTCGTCCAGCGATGTCGGTGTTACTACGCGGACCTTTACTAACTGGTCTCCCCGCTTGCCACCACCCGGCCTGGGAGCCCCCTTGCCGCCAATGCGAAAGACATGGCCGTTCTGGGTCCCGGGCGTGATTTCGAGATTCGCCACTCCATCCAGAGTTGGCACCTCCACACGGTCTCCAAGGGCCGCCTGAGCGAAGTTCAACGGCAAACTGTAGACAATATCGCTCCCGTTGCGCTCGAACACTTCGTGAGGTTCTACATGCAATTGGACGAACAAGTCCCCGGGAGACCCTCCCAGAATGCCTGCGCTTCCTTCTCCACTCAAACGCAATTGGAAGCCGGCGTCGACTCCTGGAGGCACGACGACCGTCAATCGGCGCAGGTTCTTTCTCCTGCCGGCGCCGCCGCAGCCCGGACAGATCTTGCTGACGACTTTGCCTTCGCCATGGCACCTGTCGCAACTGACGACGTTCACGAACCGCCCGAAAATAGTTCGCTCGACCCTTTGCACCCGGCCTGTGCCACCGCAGTTGATGCAGTTCTCCGGTTTTGTCCCTTTTTCGGCGCCACTGCCACGGCAATCCACGCAGGTCTCCACCCGGTTAACCTCTAATTCCTGTTCGCATCCGAACACCGCCTCTACAAAGGACACAGTGAGTTCGGCACGCAGGTCCCCTCCCCGTTGGGCGGTCCTTTTGCCGGTTGAGGCCGCGCCAAAGAAGGCATCAAAGATATCCCCCATTCCGCCAAATTCGAACCCCTCGAATCCCTTGCCGAAAGTAGAGCCGTCGACGTTTCCAAACTGGTCGTAAGTGGTGCGTTTCTGAGGGTCGGAAAGGACCTGGTACGCCTCATTTATCTCTTTGAAGCGCTGCTCAGCCCCATCACCCTTGTTCCTGTCGGGGTGATGTTCGAAAGCCAGCCTGCGGAAGGCCTTCTTCACGTCCTCGGAGGTGGCGTTCCTTTCTATGCCCAGTACCAGATAGTAGTCTTTTTTCATATCCTCTGCCGCTCGTCCGAAGGGCCAAGCCCTCCGCGAGCAATGGAAATCCCGTATCCGAGTATTATATGCTGATGCTATGATCAGGACAAACATCTTGAGTCTCTTCCAATACAAGATGAGACTGATTGGGGAGCGGTGGTTGCGCGGCGAGCTGCGCGGTCACAGTGCGGATAAAGATGATGTTCCCGGCGCCCGGCAGACCGGTACACAAGATGTGCGTATGTTACGATAGCAGATGGCAGAAATCGCCCCTTTGAAAGGCAACATCCGATGATTGAAACCAGGCAATTTCACCAGTCAAGTCTACTGACGGCAGATGACCTTCATCTGTTCAACGAAGGCACGCACTTCGAACTGTACCGCAAGCTGGGCGCGCACCCTGTCACCAAGCCCAGAGAAGAAGGGACCTTTTTTGCGGTCTGGGCTCCGGATGCCGAGACTGTCTCAGTAGTAGGGAACTTCAACAAATGGGACGCGAAAGTCAACAAACTGACGCCCAGGGGCTCTTCGGGTGTCTGGGAAGGTTTCATTCCCGGGGTTCAGAAAGGAGCCCTTTACAAATACCACGTGGCATCCAGGTATGCGATGTACAGTGCCGACAAATCGGACCCGTTGGCTATCTATTGCGAACTATCTCCCTCGACTGCCTCGGTTGTATGGGACCTGGACTACGCATGGGGAGACCAGAAATGGATGTCACGCCGGAGGAGCAGCCACGGTCTGCAGCAGCCTGTGGCGACATACGAGGTGCACCTGGGCTCCTGGAGGAGGGTCCCCGAGGAGAACGGCAGGTACCTGACCTATCGGGAACTTGCGCATCAACTTGCTGAATACGTGAACGAGATGGGGTTCACCCACGTCGAGTTGCTGCCGGTCATGGAGCACCCCTTCTATGGCTCCTGGGGCTACCAGACCACCGGTTACTTCGCACCCACAAGCCGATTCGGCACCCCTCAAGACTTCATGTATATGATAGACCACCTTCATCAAAACGGCATCGGGGTGATACTGGACTGGGTTCCTTCCCATTTCCCCAAAGATGAACACGGACTGGGATTTTTCGACGGCACCCATTTGTACGAGCACGGCGACCCCCGGAAGGGCATCCACCCCGACTGGGACAGCTTTATCTTCAATTACGGCCGGAACGAGGTGCGCAGTTTCCTGATGAGCAGCGCCATGTTCTGGCTGGATGTATACCATGTGGACGGCCTGCGGGTCGATGCAGTGGCCTCAATGCTTTACCTGGACTACTCGCGCAAAGAAGGCGAATGGATACCCAACCGATATGGGGGCAGGGAAAACCTCGATGCCATATCATTCTTGCGCCGGTTTAACGAGGACGTATACTCCCAGCACCCCGGTGTGCAGACGATCGCCGAGGAATCAACTGCATGGCCCATGGTGTCGCGCCCGACATATGTGGGTGGCCTGGGGTTTGGAATGAAATGGGATATGGGCTGGATGCACGATATGCTTGAATACGCTGCCTATGACCCTGTCCACCGCAAGTACCACCACAACAATATCACCTTCCGCATGCTATATGCTTTTTACGAGAACTTTGTCCTTCCGTTGTCGCACGATGAAGTGGTACACGGGAAAGGGTCCCTGCTCGGAAGAATGCCTGGCGACGATTGGCAGAAATTCGCCAACCTGCGCCTGCTGTTCGGGTACATGTACGGCCAGGCCGGCAAGAAGTTGCTTTTCATGGGAGGCGAGTTCGGCCAACGGAATGAATGGTACCATGAGACCAGCCTGGACTGGCACCTGCTGGAATACCCGTTTCATTCGGGCATGCAACGCTGGGTGCGAGACTTGAACCACCTTTATCTGACGGAGCCGGCCATGTATGAGCTTGACCATGAGCCATCAGGGTTCGAATGGATCGACTGCGGAGATGCCGACCAGAGTCTGGTCAGCTTTATCCGCAAGGGGAAGAGCACAAGCGATGTTGTCCTTGTGGCATGCAACTTCACCCCCGTGCCCCGAACGGACTACATAGTCGGCGTGCCTCGCGGAGGGTACTGGACAGAGATGCTGAATAGCGATGCCGCGGAATACGAAGGGTCCGGAAAAGGCAATATGGGCGGATGCGAAGCCGTGGCTAAAGAAGCCCACAACAGGCCTTTTTCGCTCAGCCTGACACTTCCGCCACTGGGCGCCGTGTTCTTCAAGAGTGCGGGGTGATTTTCTAACGCTGCAACCAGGCGAAGAACCAGGTGAACCCTATCGCCCCGATTACCGCGGCCACGAAAAGCCCCACCCTCACATCCTCGTTGAACGGGAGCGCGATCAGGCTGCCCACGGCCAGGACGCCGACGGCGACAGTGTAGTACTGCGACTTCCGGTACTTCCCGGGTTCGTGCGGATGGAACGTGGACGTGCCCGTGATCGGAATAGCCAAGAGGAAGACGGGGATGGCTCCGATGGCGAGAGTGGGAAGACCGGCGCCCGCGCCAGCCGCTGCGATGGCGACAGCACAGAGGATACAGCCTGCAACCATAGTGGAGGCAGTGGATTGGGCCTTGGTCAAGGCATACCTGCCGAACTTGTTGAAGCGCATGAACAGATTGAATATGGGGTCCATCAGCCACCCGGAAAGTACGAAGAGGCCGTACACCCAGACGAGCGGCATCAACGCCGGTACCGCGCGCAGGAGACGGCTGACCAGGAGTAGCCCGATGATGAATCCCCAGCGGGCCTGGCCCCCGAGGTTCCCATACCAGAACCGGTACTTGAGGAACTGCCGGAAGAGGAAGTTCCTCGCCTTCAGCGCCTCCACCAGTCCCTCGCGGGCATGCTCGTCAGATGGGTCCGTTCTCAGCGCATCCCGGAACGCCTCCAGCGCCCCCTGGTGGTCGCCGGACTCCAGGCGGGTCCAGCCCAGTGTAGCCATTGTTGCCGGGTTCCCAGGATCCAGCCTGAGCGCGCCCCTGACTGCCTCTTCGGCCTCTTGACCCCTTCCCAACTTGGTGAGCGCGGTCGCCCTTGTTCTCTTGCAGTCCACGTGCCCGGGGTCGAGCCTCAGGCCCTTGTCGCAAATCTCCAGCGCTTCCCTGTATTCGCGGCGGACAAGCCGGAGACTGGCCAGCACGTCGTAGTAATCCGCTTCTTGAGGGTTGATGCGAAGGGCCTCTTTAATGGCGGCTTCGGACTTCCTGTAGTACCCTGTCAGATTGAAATGGATGAGGCTCATTATGTAATGCGGGTAATCTTCATCCGGGGCCAGAGTGACCGCCCTCATCGCCGCCTCCAGAGCCTCCTTCCTCCGCTTCTTCTCCATGAATACCAGCGCCCTGAGAGCGTGGGCCCGGTAGTTGTTCGGGTCCTCGGCCAAAACTGCGTCAATCTCCGCCAGCGCCAGGTCGTGCTTGTGCAGTTGGACTAGCTGTGCGGCTCTTTGAGTGTCTAAGCTCACTGATGCCTCACTCCCGCAGGGAATCTACAGGCGCAGGTACTTTGCGATGTCGTCGTAGAGCCCGCTCTCGTTCGAATAGACCGCGTAGTTCTTGGCGGTGGCGAACCAGTCCCTGGTTGTCGGCTTGACCGATTTCAACGCCCTGGCCAGGTGCCTGGTGGTCAGGGGCAACTCCGTGTTGGAGCGCAGTGCCTCCCGCAAAAGGTCCTCGATAGCCACGTCCACCAGGCCAGCCAGGTCCGCGCCGGAAAAACCTTCGGTCTTCCTGGCCAGTTCTTCGTAGTCAACGGCCTCACTGGGCTTTCCCCGCAACACCACCTTGAGAATGGCGGCCCTGGCTTCAAGGTCAGGAGGTGGAACGAAGATGATGCGGTCGAACCGTCCCGGACGCAGGAAAGCCGGGTCCAGGTGCCACGGAGCGTTGGTGGCGGCGAGGACCATCACGCCGTCGTTGCTGTACTTGTCACCGTCCAGCTCCATGAGGAATTGGTTGATGGTGTAACGTCCGGCGTGCGTCTTCATGTCCGTCCTGCTCGCTCCCAGGGCGTCCGCCTCGTCGAAAAACAATACCGCCGGGGTGTTCCTCCTGGCGAACTCGAAAATCGAATGGAGGTTGTGCTCGCTCCCGCCCACCCACATGGACAAGACGTCATGGATGCCTACGGACATGAAAGAGGACTGCGTTTCACCGGCGGTCGCCCGGGCTATGTAGGTCTTGCCGCATCCAGGCGGGCCGTAAAGCAGTATGCCGCCGCCTGCCTTCTTGCCGTAGGCGGCGAATAGCTCCTTATGCTGCAAGGGCCTGATTATTTTGAATGCTATCTCTTCTTTCACACGGGCCATGCCCCCCACGTCATCGAACTTGACCTTCGGTTTCTCCACATGGACGGGGGCATCGGTTTCCTTGTCCTCAGGAATCCATTCCTCCAGAAGTGCTTCAGCTTTTCCGGCGGCGGGCTGTCCCAGGCGGCCTTTCAGCCTGGCCTCGATATCCTCGTCCCGCACCGCCGGGAACCTTGCCCGCAGCCCCCGGTAGGCAGAGGCGGCAAGGTCAAACCTCTTCTCCTCGACAAGCAGCCTGATGTAAAGAATCAGGATATCCGTCGGGGCATTCCCGGACGTGGCGAGGTCCTCAATCAACACCATGGCCTTGCTGGTCTCCAGGCGCTGGAAGTAGATCCGGGCCAACTGGAACCTGAAGCCGGCGTTCGCCGGGTTGGCCTTGACCAGCGACTTAAGCTCCTCCATCGCTTCATCCGTCCTTCCCAGCTTCAGCAAGTTCTCGACGTACAAGCTTCTCAGGGGGATATTGTCAGGGGAGACCCGGAGGGCATCCCTCAGCGCATTGAGGTTGGACAGCAGCTCTTCGTTTTCCATGTCAGCATTAAAGGACGAGCCGTAACGTTGATGGGCGCATTATACAATTGTCGTCCCGAAGTCGTATAATCGGCCCATCTATATGGGACCAGTCAGTACCCGTACCCGGGCAGATGCCGATAGGCTGGCTCAAAGCCTGGGGCGCTTCCCCGAACCGATGGTTAACCCGCCTTTCGTGGTGGTGAGTGGACTTCCTGGCAGCGGAAAGTCCTACTTCTGCCGTCAACTGGCGCTACGCATGCCTTTTGTGGTTGTGGAAAGCGACGCCCTGCGCCGGGTGTTGTTCTCCCTGCCCCAACATACCGCCACAGAGAGTGCCAGGCTGTTCCGGGCCATCCGGGCCCTCATCACGGACCTGCTCAAGAAAGGTGAGCCGGTAATACTGGATGCAACCAACCTCTCGGAGCACCACCGCGAACTGTTGTATCATATCGCCGACACCACGGGCAGTAAACTTGTCATCATCAAGGTCCACGCGCCTCCTGAAATCATCCGGCAAAGGCTGGAAGGGCGCTCAAGGGGAATCGACCCGGAGGACAAGTCGGAAGCGGACTGGGAAGTATACCGCAAAATGATGCCCGGGATGGACAGGATAGGAAGGCATCACCTTTCGGTTGACACCTCCCGTGACATCCGGCCCGTGATCGACAAAGTGGTCAGGGCAATAACCCGCTAGTGTAGTGTCCCAATCACGGCTTTACAACGGCTGACCTTCTCCAAGATGGCTGACGCCATCTTGGTCCATATGAATGGCTTTGGGTCTTCGTTGTTTATCTGGATGTACTCATGAATAGCTTGGATAAGTTCCT
>ORJL010345163.1_pt1 | contig 50618 bp, 54 predicted proteins | sample 1779941 | NCBI WGS metagenome assembly ORJL01 (sample SAMEA104232317, study PRJEB22302) | groundwater metagenome | biome: forest; feature: aquifer; material: groundwater | place: USA | collected 2011-08-07 | depth 5.8 m | reverse complement strand
GTTGATTGTGCGGCCTTGCCTTGGCGGGAGATTTTGCGATGACATCTTTCCAAAAATATTCTTCATTGCCCCACTGGGCGTTTCGGCCATACGTTAAAAGCGCGAAGCAAAGGACAAGCATCAAAAGAAAAAAAATGGCCCTTTTTGCGTTCTGCACGATAGAAAATAGCGCCAAACACATAACAAGGGAAAACCCAAAGACAGCCAAATAAAGCCGGTGCTCAAAGATAATATCTGATAAAGGGAAAATACTCGAATCCGGAATAAGGACGACAAAAAACCAGACAACGCCAAACGTCAAAAGAGGTTTTCGTTTGCGTAGGAAAAACGAAAAGCCCATCAAGCCAAGCAAAACCACAAAAGAAAAAAACGTTTTGGGTTCAAAAAGGTTATGCGAGAGCGCCATATCGTAATCAACATTGTGTTCCGCCGGCCAAGCCAAAAGCCGTAAATAATGGACCAGTACCTTAAGCTGCGTCAAGGCATACTCCCCGCGCGATATCTCGGACGTCGTCTGTGTGGCAAGGACAAGATTGGAAATATTCAATGGCTGCGACAAATAAGAAAGTGAGAACAAAAGTAAAAACATCGGAATCACGGTCAGAACAACGCCATACGGCAGATATTGAATAGTTTGTCTTAAGGAAAATTGTTTTCTAAGATTCTTCATCGAAAGCCCGAAGAAACATTTCTCGTAAAGTAGAATGATTAAGGGCGTGACAATAAAAATCGGCTTCGTCATCGTCCCTAAAATCAAAATCCCGGCGTTTAAGAAATACAAACGCCGGCTGAAATTCTCTTTGATTTTCAAATACAAAATGATTGAAGAAAAAAGGCAAAGGGCCGCCAAAAGCGTTGAACGCTGGGCGATATAAGTGACGCTTTCAGTCTGCATCGGATGAGAGAGAAAAATAAGCCCGCAAAAAAATGAAACGGGAAAGATGTTTTTGTCGCCTTCAAATCCGCGGGCTTTGGCAAGCGCCAGTGTTTTCTTCGACAGGAAGTAAACCAAGATTGAACAAAGGATATGCAACGCAAGATTGACGAGATGGAAGGAAAAAGGATTCAAGGTGTTCCCGCGGGCCTGAATTGCAAAGCTAAGATGCGTGATAAATCTCGACGGATCATATCGAAAAATTTCCGCGACGCCTTGATGATATTTAAGAACCGGATTTCTTACGATAACCGAAACATCGTCCAGCATAAAAGAAACGTTTAAGTTGTTGGAGTAAATGAGAAATCCGAGGGCAAGAAATGAAAAAACGACACAACAAGTTTGAACGAAGGGTTTCTTGAAAAAAGCGTTTCTCGCGGGCATTTTATAAGGGTTTCTCTTCTAAAAGTAACCGCATCAAATTCTGGCGTGCAGGCGCAAACTGCGGGTCAATCTCCAGGGCCTTTTCAAATAATTCCCGCGCGTCTTTCGTCTTTCCTTCTTTGATCAAACAAAAAGCAAGATTGTTAAGCGATCTGACATCGCGCGGATCAACGATAAGAGCCCGTCTAAAGGCATCCGCCGCTTCAGAAAGACGATCAAGCCTTAAATAAACCGTGCCAAGATTGTTGTAAATCGCCGCGTCCTTGGCATCCATCGCCAAAGCTTTTTCATATTCGCCGATGGCTGCAACAAATTCGTTTTTGTTTTCATGGCAATGGGCCAGGTCAAAATGGATCTCCTTCACAAATCCCAGATAAAATTTAAGGGCCTTGGGGTCTTTTACCTTGCCGGCATAACCCGTCATGATATCCAGCGCTTTTTGATATTCGCCGATGGCTTTGTCCGTTTCTTTGTTGAAATAATACGCGCGGGCCAAAAGGATACGCACGCGCCCAAGGTTTCTTTCAAAGGCAAGCGTCCTTTCAAAAAGCGGGATTTCGCCCCGCCAATAATGATTTTGCTTCATCGTCATCAAAATGAGCGTAAAAACAATGAGCAAACAAAGCGGGGCAACAATCTTCCCTTTCGCTTGTAAACTTACGCGTCGATATAAAAATCCAACAATAACAACACCGGACAAGAAAAAACCGACAGCGCTTAGATAAAGGAAATGTTCGGATGCCATGATAAACGAATATTCAACAATCAAAGGAACAATGTTGAGCGTCGGCAGGATTGTGATAAAAAACCACGCGCACCCAAAAAGAATAATGCGCCGCTTATGCATCGGCAAATAAGAAATAAAGAACGCGGCGCCCGCCGTAAAACACGCAAGCACAGCTGCGGGCCATAGAAATGGTTTAAGGATATCAACGCAACGGTAGTAATGTAAATCAAGAGGAAAGACAAGAGCGCGAAAATATGAAAGCAACGTCTGCGGAATGGCCGCGATCCTTAGCCACAGCTCCGGCGATGTCAAATCAATCGCGGCCGGCGAAAAACGAATCAGGGCCGCCCGCCACAACAAAAAAACCGCGGTCAAGATAAAAAAACCCGCAAGCGGCAAAAAATCCTTTAATTTTTTTACAGCCTCGCCTTTTAAATAAACTTCATACAAAATAATCAGAAAAGGCAAAACAACCGCCTGTTCTTTCGTAAATAATCCCGCTAAATAAAACACCAGCGACGCAATGTAAAGAAAAACCCGGCGACGGCCGCGGCGCTTCTCCCCTGCCATGAGGTATAAAACAAAACTCGCCAGGCAGAAAAACGAAAATAAAAGATTAGAAATCCCCGCAATGCAAGCCACCGCTTCAGATTGCACCGGGTGAATCAAAAATAAAACAGCCGTGCCAAAGCTTAAAAAAGAATCTTTAAAAAGCAACAAAAGCAGCGCATAAATCAAAATCCCGTTGGCAATGTGCAAAAGAATATTAACGAAGTGATATCCGGCGGCGTTCGCGCCAAACAAGGCGTATTGCGCCCGATAAACAATTTCAAGAACCGGCCGGTAATAATGCGTGATGATATCTAACGGATGTGCCGATGTTGGCTGGGTAAAAATAGAAGGCAAACTATCCCAACGGCCGATGAGCGGATTATCCCTGATAAAAACGATATCGTCGTGAACAAAGGGGTGAAAGATGGCGTTGGCGTAGGAAAGGATTCCGATAAAAGAAAGCAGAAAAACAACCTGACGAAATTTTAATCTATCTATCCATCGACCCCATGGCATATGTTTTATCTCAACATTAGGAAAATATCGTTAAGGAAGGATAAGCTGCGCTGAGCCGCACTTAAAAATTCTTGGGAAAGTTTGTTTTGATTTGCGCCGCGAAAGTCTTGAATTCTGCAAAAGCCGCGTCGAGCTTTGAAAGCAAGTCCTCAAGGCCGTCCGTCGTATTATTTTTCGCCATTTGTTCAATCTGCAGGAAAATCGCGTTGATTTTCCTGGCGGAGATATTGGCGGAGGCCCCTTTCATGGAGTGGGCGCTATCGCGCAGCGCGCCGAAATCTTTCTTGGCCGCCGCTTCTTTGATGAGCGAAATCTTTGCCGGACAATCATCCGTAAAAATGTCCAGCAACTCAAGCAAAAGGTCCTTGTCCCCTTGCACGCGCTGTAATACATCTTTTAAATCAATGATCTCATCCATCACAAAGAAGCCTTTTTTGTTAAAACGCTTTCAATCACTTCAAAAACCCGCACGAGGTCAATCGGCTTTGAAATATATCCGTCCATCCCCGCGGCAAGGCACCTTGCCTCATCGCCCTCCATCGCATGCGCCGTCATGGCGACGATGGGGATGTGCCGGCCCGTCTGCTTTTCGTCCTCCCGGATCAGTTTGGTCGCTTCCAATCCGTCCAAAACAGGCATCTGGACGTCCATCAAAATAATGTCAAAAAGTTCCTTGCTTAGGCAATCCATAGCTTCCTGTCCGTTTTGCGTTGCCTTAACAGTCAACCCGCGTTTTTCCAAAAGTTTGGTGGCGATTTTTTGATTAACCGGATTATCCTCCGCAAGCAAAACCCGAATACCCTGAAACACAATTTTTTCTGACGGTTGTTCGCTCAAAGGCGCTGCCGCGGAAAGCGAGGCGACAGTTGTTGTCGTATCTTTGGGAGAAATCTTGAGTGTTGCCATAAAATAAAATGTGCTCCCCTTCCATGGTTCGCTTTCAACCCAAATCCTTCCCCCCATCATCTCAACAAGCCGGCGGGAAATGGTCAAACCCAAACCCGTGCCTCCGTAACGGCGGGGTGTGGGATGATCAACCTGGGGAAAGGGCTCCAAAATCGAATTCACCTTGTCTTTCGCGATGCCTATCCCTGTGTCGGAAACCGAGAAGATTAAACTGGCCACGTCGTTTGATAAGGAGGCGATTTTGACGTTGACCTCAATTTTTCCTTTGTGCGTGAATTTAATCGCATTGTTGACAAGGTTGGTAATCACCTGGCGCAGGCGCACCGGATCACCCATCAAAAATTCCGGAATGTTGGTGTCGACCGACCACAATAGTTCAAGGCTCTTGTTGCGCGCCAAAACTTCAAGGCCCTTGCAGACGCTGTGGATAACGTTGCGTAAATTAATTTCGATATCTTCCAGTGTAATCTTTCCGGCCTCCACGCGGGATAAATCCAGGATATCATTGAGAAGAACCAATAAATTTTGCGCGGCATCTTTCGCGGTTTTAAGATTATCCTTCTGTTCCTCGCTTAGAGATGTATCCAGCGTTAAATCAATCATCCCCATAATCGCATTCATGGGGGTCCTCACCTCGTGCGACATATTGGCCAAAAACATGGTCTTCGCGCTACTGGCCTCTTCGGCGGCGATTTTTGCCTGCAGAAGGATTTCCTGGGCCTGCTTGCGCTCGGTGATGTCATACATGATTCCGACGGAGCCGACAATTTTGTTGTTGGCATCTTTCAAGACATTGATGGAAAGGTCAATGTCGATAATCCGCCCGTCTTTATGGATAACCTTCGTTTCCAAATGATGGCGGGAGCCGATGTTGCGGATATTTTCCGCGCGTATTTTTTTCCATTCCTCTTTAGGGTATAAAAAGCTGACCGGCTTCATATAAAGGTCGCGGCGCTTCATCCCCAAAAGCTGTTCCGTAAATTTGTTCCAGGAGATAATTTGCTCGCTCCCGTCGGTTAAGGTGATGGCGGCGGCGGAATTATCGAGAATGATGCGCGTTTTATTTTCGGATTCCCGCAGTTTTCTTTCCGCGATTTTTTGGCTTGTGATATCGCGGATGATCCCGATAGCGCCGGTGATATTGCCTTCGATGTCTTTCAAAATAGAAATAGAGAGGCTGGCCTCAATAATACTTCCGTCTTTTTTAATGATCTGTGTTTCCATGTCGGGAAGGACGCCTTTTTTGCGGATACGAAAAGCCCGAATCCGCCGCCATTCTTTTAGGGGATACAATTCCTTGACGGGGCGATTAAACAAATCTTCCTTCGTCATCCCCAAAAGCCTTTCGGCGAAAAGATTCCAGGCGATAACCCTTTCGTTTTTATCCGTGACGGTAATCGCGACCGCCGAGTTGTCGAAAACAACCCGGAACAATTCCTTCGATTCCAAAAGTTCCCGCTCAACCTTGCGATGAGCGGTCACGTCAATCATAAAGCCGTCAATCCATTTCAACTCTCCGGATTTGTCTTTCACGGTGACGGCAGTGACCGAGCACCAGACAAGGCCTCCGTTTTTTTTCTTAAGGCGGATGTCCTCTTCCCGGACATAACCTTGGCGGGAAATCTTTTCAATGAAATGCTGACGTTGGCGCGGATTTTCATAGAGATCCGCAAGGCGTGTTTTTAGAAGCTCCTCGGGCGTGTAGCCGAGTATTTCGCCAAGGGCGGGGTTGGCAAACAAGAATTTTCCACGGGGGCCGGGACTGCTTCGATAAACGCCAACCTTCAAATGGTCAATCAAATCCTTAAAATTTAAATCCGGCTGACCCGCTTTTAACGTAAGCGTTGCGGCATCTTTCTTACTCATTTTTTCCTCAATTTAATATTAATGGCCAGCGCCCATAAGGCCAAAACGGTCACAAGGCAGAAAATAACCTTAAGGCAGGCCACCATGATGGGCATCCATCCTCCTTTAAGATCAGGGATGGAGCCCGCATTGACAAGGTAGGAAATCACAATGAGGGTAATAACGACAAACGACCCGGACAGTAAAAATAAAAGAAATGTAAAAAGAAAAATGAGGACAATAACAAAGAAGTTGTATAAAAAAAGATTTCCCTTCGCGATTTTACTGGCGGCTATTCCTACTCGTTCCATAATGAAATCCCACCTTTAGGCCGGTTTAAAATATACCCAGCGGATCCCTTTCCCAGAGACGTTGTATCATACCATCTTTGCTTGCGGCCTGCCAAGCGTGCATGCACACGCGGGCCGCGCGACTTCCTCTTTACCGCTTGATTTAACGCTCAAATTTAACAATTCCTTTCCACCAGGAATCACTTTTCCACTTCTTGATTTCCTGCCAGATTTTTTTCGCGCTGTTTGTTTTTAAAAAACCCGGGGCCTTGCGGAAAAAATTCTTCGCGCCCAAAAATCCGCCGTCGTAATATTCTTTGGCCTGCAAAAGGCATTCCAGCATATCGGCGTCGCGCGCGACAAGGCTTTCTTTTGTTTGCTGGCCGTCAAATTCAAACCGCGCTTGCCCCAGCTCAGATTGAATTTTCTTGTCGAGCGCCTTCATCTGGTCCGCGAACGCTTTTTTCTCGGCTTTTTTAAAATCAATATAATAGTGGCCCATTTTATGCAAATCATTGATCCGCGCCTCGTGAATATCATTAAAAAGCGTCATCAGGACAACCTTGTAAGGGTCAACCCCTTCCAGATACGCCATGTAATAACCCATAATCGCGCAGCGAAACGAATGCTCGGCGACACTTTCGGGATTTTTAATCCCCGCGACCCACCAGCCGCTGCGTTTGACCTTTTTTAAAAGGCCGGCCTCCGCAAAAAAATTCAACGCATGGCGGTAAGAGTTGCCTTTAATTCTTTTTAATTTTTTGCCGTGCGATTTCATAACAAAAGATGGTTGTTGCCTGCGCCACATTAAAAGATAATTTGGCCTGCGGCATGGGAAGCGTCAATGATAAATCCAAATTCTTGCAAAGAACCTCCCGCACGCCTTTATGCTCTGAGCCTATGACAAGCGCTAAAGGAAACAGAAGCTCTGTCTTCATTAAATTTTTGCCGCCCTCCACAACCGTTCCGGCAATCCAAAAGCCTTCTTTCTTGGCGCGCAAAATAGCATGGCTTAAATTCGAAACCTTACAAATAGAAACATAGTTTTCCGCGCCTGAGGCAATACGCAAGACAGCCTCCGTCACCTCAACAGAATCATGCAGCGGCAAAACAATGGCAAAGCCGCCCAAACACGCCGCGCTTCGGATGATAACGCCGAGATTCTGGGGGTCATTGAGATTGTCCAGAAAAAGGATAGTCAGTTTTTTTTCCAAAGCCCTTGCCAAAAGTTCGTCAAAATTCACATAGAAAAAATCATCAATCTCCGCCAAAACTCCCTGGGCATTAATATCTTTCCCCACCTTAAATGACTGATGGCGAGGGATCACCACCGTCGGGATATTCCACGTCTTCGCTTTTTCGCGGATGTAAGAAGCGTCTCCCTGGCCTTCCTGGAGATAAATCTTCCGCACGCTTTGGGGGTCGGATTTCAAACGTTCAATGACCGGATTTCGTCCGTATAATCGCATACATTTCACCTAACAGAAAAGAATTATTGTGCAGTCTCGCGAATGGTGTCTTCCCGGCTCTTGACTTCTTTGGCATAGCTATCTTCAAGCTGCTTTTTTTGTTCCTGGTATTGAGAGTACGTTACTTTTCCCCGTAAATATTCTTTCTCCAGCTCATCCATTTTTTCCTGATGCTGGGCATAATGCGGATCGCGCATCATGCTCTTTAACTGCTGCGCGCCATAACTGCATCCGCTGATCATGAAAAGCCCCAAGACAATCACCGCGCATATTCTTCGCATGACACTCCCCTTTTTTTTGCTTCTGTTATAAATATTCAACATCGCTTAAATGAAGGACTCTGTCCAAAAGCGGCATCGCCATCCGCACAAGCCCATAAATAATAACACCCATCGATGAGATAATCACAACGATGTCAAAAAAAATCTCTACGCCCTTTTTACGCGCGCACAAGTCATGGTAAGCGCTGCGCTTGCCCTGGCGTATCTTCTCGGCGGCAACCGCGCCAAACCGTTCTTCGCTTTTGGTTATTTTTCCGTTTAAAATCTCGGAAAGAATTTTGGAATATTCCTGATGATATTCACATTCCTGCGGGCTGTGGCTTCCGGAAATTTTCCAGCTACATTTTTCGCAAAACCCTCCATAAGTAACCCGGCAGAAAAGAGAATCAATAAGATTGATAAAAAACCAAGGGATGCGAATCAAAAAACTTAAATCCAACGGCTGGATAAAAAACCTCTTAAATCCTTTACCCATGAAATATTCACTGCGGCAAAACGCGTAGCGGAAACTCAAAGATTTGCTTCGAAAATAGCTCGCGACAATATATTCCATGCGGTCGTGGCTGACGGGCCCTTGCGCCTTAATCGCCTCTTCCAAAACAGATGTCTGGGCCTCCAGCCGAAAGACCTCATCCGACGCGATGGTAATCAAAAATGAATCACAGTACAGGCAGTGCGTCCGGTAATCGGAATGAAAAACAATTTCGCACTTAATGCATTTTTTCACGCCCGCACCCCAAAGAATATTTTATTTCTTAATGCCGAACCCCAAATAAAAAAGAGGCCGTAAAATACTCCACCAGCCGACAAAGGGGAGCATTTTGGTATAGCCAAGTTTTTTGGGAGGATAAATCTTTGTGACAGGAGCCTCCGTCACCCGATAGCCAAGCTTGATCGCCTTAAAAAGGATATACGGCTCAAGCTCATATTGATTCAGCCACGCCTGATCAAGATTGATCCTCTCGTCATGAAACAACGCCACTTTCATGGCGCGAAAACCGTTGGTGGTATCCGTCATCGTTTTGCCCGTCAACACAGATAGTAAAAACGAATGAAGCCTGACGGCAAACTTGCGATACATTGGCATTTGCCCTCCGGCGCGCGAAAAACCAAGATAGCGCGATCCCTGAACCAAATCATAACCATCTTTGGCAATCGGCTCGGTCAAAAGCGGGATTTCCTCGGGATTGTCTTTGTCGTTGCCGGCCATAATCACAAGGATATCGTACTTGTGTTGGGCGGCATGCTTAATGGCCGTCCGGATGGCTGACCCAACACCCATGCGATGAGCGTGTTTAATGGTTTGCACGCTCTGCGAGCGAAAACTTTCAATCACCGCCGAGGTTTCATCGGTTGAGCCATCATCGACAATCAGATAATCGACTTTTCCAAAAACCCGGCTTTTGATAAACCGCTCGATAACGCTCTTTAATTTAACATTTTCGTTAAAGGCAACGGGAGATACAAGGATTTTTGTCATCTCATCTTTAATCCCTGTCTGGTGAGCGCGTATGTTAATCCGCAAACGCATTTTAGAACTTTATTTAATTTCTTTCCGCAACAGCAGGCATAGCCTTTAAATCTGGCGGGGTTTCCGATAAAAATACCGTAGGGCAAAACATCTTTGGTGATAACGCTGCCGGCACCGACAACGGCGTATTCTCCAATAACAACGCCGCACATAATCGTAGCGTTGCTTCCGATTGTGGCCCCTTTTTCTACAATTGTTTCTTCAAGGACCCAGCGATCCCGCCGATGGCTTCGCGGATGGCGGTCATTGATGAAAGCGGTGTTGGCGCCGCAAAAAACATCATCTTTGAGCGTGACGCCTTCAAAAAGAGCCACGCCATTTTTTATAGTCACATAGTTACCGACGGCCGCGCCTTTTTCAACGAAACAACCGTCGCAGATGTTGCAGGATTTTCCGATCACGGCCCCGTCCTGAATATTGGTGAAGGCCCATATCCTTGTTTTTTCGCCTATCTTGGCTTTGGGGCCGATCAAGGCTGTTTTATGTTTGAAGTATAATAATTTTCCCATATCAAACTTCGCGTCAAACCTTGACGGCTTTGCCTTTACTGTTGATGGACTCTTGAATCGCGCAAAGCGTTTTGACCACATCCAACGCCTTCTGGGCATCGGCAACGCTTGGCTGTTTATTTTTTTCGATGCAATCGATAAAATATTGGTCCTGTAATTTAAGAGGTTCCGTCAAGCTGATTTTAGGAATCGTAATGCTTCCCTCTTTAGAAAGCAATTGAAATTCTCCGTACGTTTCATAAAATGTCGCCGTTCTTTCCACGTGCTTGTCGTAAAGGCGAATAGGGCCGATGCCATCGAGGTCATCCCACGAAGCCATTTTTTTGTCGCCGACGATGGTGATTTGCCTGACCTTCCTGGGATCAAGCCAGCTGACGCGAATATTAACGGAAATATTTTTAGGATATTCCATCGTCACAAAAGCGACGTCTTCCAGGGAATCGCCTAAATATTTTTTGCCCTGCGCGGACACCTCAACGGGGCAATGGTCAAAGAGATAATTGAAAATGGAAATATCATGCGGGGCCAAATCCCAAAGAGCGTTGACATCATAACGAAACGGCCCCAGATTCATCCTGTCGGCATGGGCGTAATAAATGGCCCCCAACTCGCCTTTTTGAATATAATCCCTGAGCGCGACAATCCCGGGGTTAAAAACAAAAACGTGGCCGACCATCAGCGCCTTTTTTCTTTTTTCCGCCAATTGCCCTAATTCCAGACATTCCTCGGGCTTTAGTGCTAACGGCTTTTCGCAAAGAACATGCTTTCCATGCTCCAGGGCTTCTTTGGTCAAAGCAAAGTGAGTACTCGTCGGCGTTGCGATACAAATCGCGCCGATATCGTTATTTTTAAGAATCTCATGATAATCTTTAGTGAGAACAACGGCCGGGTAGAGATTTTTAATGGCCTGCAAACGCTCATCACTTAAATCCGAACACATGGCGACTTTTGCGCCGGGGTGGCTTGAAAAAATGCGGATATGATTCGGCCCCCAGTGGCCGCAACCGATGATGCCAATGTTAATCAAGGCAGTTTCCTCCTGGCTTTTGATTGCATCCCATAACGCGCTTGGCTTCCTAAAAATCAGGAAACCGCACGGTAAACAGAATGTATTATATCTCACTCTTTTAGAAAGCGCATGAAGGAATTTTTACTTTTAAAAAGTAATTTTACGCTACTTTTTAAAGGGGCGCGTAGTAAAATGTATGCACAGAAATATGAAAAACTTACAAAATACCTGGAAACGCTTTGTTGAAAAGGAGTCCTTAACGCCTGTAAGGATTTTTGCCATCCTCGCGGTAGGCGTTATCCTCGCCAACGCACTTGAGTGGCCGCAGGACTTGGAGAAAATTTTCCGCAAAAAATCTCCCGCTTTGCTCCGTTTTTCCGGAATGAAATTCCTTGGAATCAACCGCTTTCTCCCTCACGCGTCTTACGTCGGCTATTTTACGGACCGCGACCTTAAGAAAGACACCAAGGCATCCGCCCAATTTGCACAGGCGCAATACGTCCTGGCCCCCAACATTCTTGAGGCCAATAATTTGAGCCATGAATTTATTTTGTTTGATTGCACAAGTGAAGATGTCGCCCTTGAAAAAATAAGGGACATCGGCGCAATTCCTCTTAAAAAAAATAAATTTGGCATTATCCTGGCGACGACAAAAAAACACAGATGATCCTTCTCCCTTATATCATATCCGGCTTGGCAGGTTACTTGCTTGTAGTTCACTTTTTAAAAAGCGAAGACAGCCGGCTTTACCGTCCGCTCATATTTTTCTTAGCGATAGGCGCGGGGCTTGGCATCAGCGCGTTTATCGGTTTTTTAAGCCTTGTTTACTTTAACCAATTCAACAGAGTTTTTGTCCTTGCCTGCCACACCGCGTGGCTTGCTACGCTTGGTTTCATTCACAGAGATTTTGTTAAAGAAGAAATCCTCTTACTTTTAAAAGGATTCGGCAAGAAAAAACCGGATTTCTCGACGTTAACGCTCTTTTCGACTCTTGCAATTCTCTTGTGGATAAAAGCCGGCGAATTTCCCTTTGGCGGATGGGACGCATGGTCATGTTGGAATTTAAAAGCGAGATTTATTTTCTTAGGCGGCCAGGACTGGAACAATTTGTTAAATCCCGTTCTTTGGCGCTCAAGCCCGCATTACCCGCTTTTGCTCCCTCTTATCAACGCGTGGGGATGGATATTCACGAATGAGACATCCAGAATGATTCCTTTGTTGACATCCTGCGTTTTTTCTCTGATAACGGCGGGGCTTTTATTTTACGGTTTGAAAACATTTTCCGGAAAACCCGCGGCCGTTTTGGGAGCGCTCCTTCTTTTTACCGTTCCTTTTTTCTTAACCCTTAGCACGGATCAGTACAGCGACATCCTGATCGCCTATTTCTTGCTGGCAATTTTCCTGTGCATGCTGATCGCGAAGAAAACAAAACAAGAATCCTGGATCTTTCTGGCGGGAATATTCTTGGGATTTTTAAGTTTTACCAAGCCCGAGGGCACCGTGGCAGCGGCTATTCTCACGGCTATCATTTTGTTTGAGCTTATCCTAGGAAAAAAAGAAAATGAGGGAAGCCGGGGCCGCAAAAAAACAATCCTTTGTTTTTTTGCGGCCCTCTTTTTCGCCTCTCTTCCCTCCATTATTTTTCAGTTGATTTACGCCCCGGCGAACCAAACGTTTATCAACGGATTAGCCACATGGGACACTCACCAGAGCATGATCCGGTTAAAACTTATTTTTGGATTTTTGTATGTGGAGCTTCTTAGCGAGAAATGGAACGGATTGTGGCTGATATTGCTGGCGGGATTAATTCTGTCGGGAAAAAGCGCCTTCACAAACTCTCTGCGCGCCTTTCCCATTTTCTTCACCCTCTATCTTGGCATCATCATTTTTTACTACATGACAAACGTTTACTTCGATCTTCTTTGGTGGCTCTCTATCACCCTCAACCGGATTCTTTCAATGTTCTTGCCGGCACTCGTCTTCTGGGTCTTTTATTCTATTTGGCAGCCAAAAAAGACTCAACCTTCCTGATTTTCCAAATCTCTTGTCTGTAGAAATTGCCGCGACTTCGTCCTGACTATAATCTTGAGATCTTAATCACCTTATAACGCAAAATTCCGGCGGGAACTTTAATATCAATGATCTCGCCTTCTTTATGCCCCATCAAGGCCTTACCGATCGGCGAATAAATGGAGATCTTCCCCTCTTCGTAATTTGCCTCCTCCGGGGAAACAAGCAGGTAGGTCAAGGCCTCCTGGTTTTCTAAATCCTTAAGGTCCACCGTGGCTCCAATAAAAATTTTATCCGACGGAATATTCTCGTTTTCGATGATCCGGACGGCGGAAAGTTTAGTTTCCAATTCCGCGATGCGCGCCTCATTGTGCGCCTGCGCGTCTTTGGCGGCGTCGTATTCGGCATTTTCTGAAATATCTCCCTGCAGCCGCGCCTCTCCAATAGCCTTCGATATCTTATGACGCTGCGTCGTTTTGAGATTCTCCAGCTCATCTCTTAGCTTTTCAAATCCTGCTTTTGTCAAATAAACTTCCTGTGGCATATGCTCTCTTTCATTAATTTGATTAATTTAAAAACTCTTCGCGCGCTGCGTTATGGCGCGCTGCATTCCGCATCAATTCTATCCTATGGCGGCGTTTCTTGCAACCGCTCTTGAGTTCTTTGTGCCATCTCGGCGTTGCCGTCTCCTTGAAAAAGTTTCATGGCAAACTTAAGCGCCTCTTGAGATTCATTTGGTTTTCCCATTTTTTTAAGCGTGCGGGACAAATTGTAATAAGCATTGGCATACCGCCGATCCAATGAAATGGCCTTGTAATATTGCCCAACCGCATCCTCATATTTACCTTGAATATCCAAGAGATTGCCAATGTTATTGTAAGCGGAAACAAGATCCGGCTTAAATTCAACCGCCCTTTCAAAGGCGACAATGGCTTTGTTGTATTGCCCTTCGCTTAAATAAACTTCGCCCAGCCCGTAATGGCCATAGGCCAATCCGGGATTGATCGCGATCCCTTTTAGAAAATACGATTTTGCCGATGCCGTATCGCCGCGTTCGAGCGCAATCTTGCCCAAGCCCGCGTATGCCGAAGCGAAATACGGCGCGGCCTCCAGCGTCTTTTGATAATAGGTTTCAGCTTTTTCTAAATCCCCTCTTTGACGATAGAGATTGCCAAGATTGAAATACGGCGCCGGATACCGGGAATCACCGGCTATCGCCGCATTAAATTCCTCAATCGCCTGCCTGTCATCTTTGTATTCCATGTAAACGCTGCCCAAATTATTGTGCGCGTGGGCGTAGTTTTTATCGAGGGCGATCGCCTTTTTGTATTCCTCCTCGGCCTTTGACAAATCCTTTTTTTTATAATACGCGGCAGCCAGATTATTGTGGACGCGCGGCTTGTTGGGAGATTTTTTTGCCATGTCCTCAAGAAACGCGATTTTGTCGTTCCAAAGCCGGTTGCGCTCATGCGTCAGGTAAGAAAAAACGCCAAGAGCGGTAAACAAACAAATCAAAACAACGCTTGGTTGGCGAATCCATTTTGCAAGATAAAAAACAAAAAGAAGGGCGCAGCCAGCCATGGGCAAATACAGCCGGTGCTCAAAAATAACATCCGAGATGGGAAAAATACTGGATTCCAGGCTCAGGGTCAAAAAGATCCAAAAGATCGCGAAGGAAACAATTCTTTGCGTTTTAAAAACCCTGACAGCAAAAAAGACGGCAGCCGCCAGGCCCATAAACGAAAAGATCGTCGGATAGCTAAAAAAAGTTTTGGCGATCGGATAATCGTAATCAAGATTCTGGTTGGCCGGAAAAACCAAAAGCCGGGCGTAGGTCATCAGCACGTTGAATTGCGTCAGCAGATATTCCCAGCGTGCGTATTTCCTTGTTTCGCGCGTGACATCAAACAGATACTGCAAATCGAAAGTCTTATGCTGCCAGACAATCAGAAAAAAAGGCACGGCCGCGACAATTAAAAAATACGGAAGAGCCCTCATCAATGTTTTGCGGCAAAAAATGGGGGCATTGAAAAGAAAAACTTCGCATAAAACAACGGCCAGCGGCAAAGTAACAATGATCGGCTTTGTGAATACCCCCAAGACGGATGCGCCGATAGAGAGAAAATACCATGATACCCCATCCGTCCGTCGATAGCGGATATAAAAAATCAGCGCCGAAAGATAACACAAGCTCGCCAAAAGATTCGATCTCTGGGAAATATACGTCACGCTCTGCGTTTGAATCGGGTGGCATAGAAAAATCAACGCCGCGAAAACCAAAAGCCTGTAGGCGTGCGCCTCGCCCCATAATTTCTTAAAATACGCGAAGCAAATCATTCTTAAGAAGATGTAACACGCGACACCCGCAAAGGCGTGGAGCGCGATATTCACGATATGATAGCCGGCAACATGAAGCCGCCCGAAGTGATAATTCACAGCAAAGGAGAGGTGTGTTAGAAAGCGCGAAGGGTCATGCATCCAGATCCAGCGGATATTTTTGATATTCTTGACGGACGGGTTTTCAATAATGGTGAGGGAATCATCAAAGACAAAGGGCGCGCGAAGGCTGTGGCCGTAGAGGCAAATCACGGCCGCAGCGGCTAAAAAAATCACAACCGTTAAAACAAGAAAATCTTTTTTGTTCATCAACGCTTATCGACAAACAGCTGTTTCTCAATCTGGCCCACCATATCCATGCGGCCCTGCGCCTTGTAAAGCCCCATCGCCCTGCTGACCGCTTCTTCGGCTTCCGCAAAATACCCCATCTCATGATAGGCATTGGCCAAATTAAAATACCCCTGGGCCAGCGAGGGATTGCAAATCACCGCCGAGCGGTATTGCTCGACCGCGTTGGTATAATCGCCGAAATAAAAATAAATGTTTCCCGTATTATTAAACGCCTGCGAAAAACACGGATGCAAAACAACCGCCTTTTGGTAATTGATCAGGGCGTCATAAAAATTCTTTTCGTAAAAATGGACATTGCCCAAATTGTAATGCGCAAAGGCGCTGTCGGGGTTAAGCCACAATGCCTTCTCCAGCGCCAGCCTCGCCCTCGCGAAATCTTTCTTTTTTTGGTAAAGATTCCCTAAAGAAACGTAGGCCGAGGCGTAATACGGGCTGAGCCGGGTGGCGCGTTTTAATAATTCAAGGGCCTCCTCATCAAACCCCTGCTGCTCTTTGACGGCGGCAAGCCCGACATACGGGTCTTCATAGTCAGGATAAAATTCAATTAACTTCGAGAAAATATTCTCGGCCTCTTTTGTCTTGCCTTCATCGTGATAAACCATGGCGAGATTGTGATAGGCAATAATGTAATTTGAGTCCGCCCGGATGGCTTTTTTATATTCAATTTCCGCTTCCTTCCATCGCCCCTGCTTGTAATAAAAAAACCCGAGGTTATTGTGCGGCCGCGCTTTATTGGGGGACTTGGCAACAACGTCTTCCATGAAACGAAGCGCGTTCGACCAAAGATTGTTTCTTTGAAAGGTGAGCGCCGCAAGGGCGATCGCAAGACAGGTCATCATCACGATATACGCATTTCGGTTCTTAATAAGATAAAAAATGGCGACGGCCGTGATGACCGATAACCCCGCAAAGGCAAGATAAACCCTGTGCTCAAAGATAACGTCCTGTAAAACAAAAATGCTCGATTGCGGCCCAAGCGCGATAAAAAACCAGAAGATGCCAAACGACAACAACCGTTCGCGCTTGAATAACCGCAGGGCCAGCGCAAGCAATAAGACAAGGGCGACAAAGGAAGCCATCGTCGGAAATTCGAAGAGAGTCTGGGAAATCTTGTAGTCGTAATCAATGTTCTGGTTAACCGGCAAAAGCCACAACCCGATGTAGGTCACAATGACATTAAACTGCGTCAAAAGATAATGCGTAGAAGAAATCCCCTCAAAACTTCTTGCCGCGACTCCCATCAAGCGCTGCCCCAGAAGCACCAGCGGCACAAAAATAGAGAGCGCAAAAACAAATAGAAAGAAAAATATCCTGCTTTTGCCTGTGCGCTCACTTGTTCCAAAGAAAAAAATACTGTATAAAACAACGATCAAGGGCAGCGTGATAATGACCGGTTTCGTCAATATCCCTAAAAACGAAAACGCCATCGCCCAAAGATAATCGCGTGTACGGTTTTTTAATCTCGCCCTGGCATAAAAATATACGGCCCCGAAATAAAAAAACGCGCACAACAACGTGGCCCGCTGAACGATATATGTGACCGCCTGCGTCTGGATGGGATGGAGAAGAAACACCAGAGAAGAAAAAAACGCGATGAGGTATGTTTCCTGAAGGGAAAAACGGGCCTTAAGTTTCGGCGTTTCGAAGGTAATAAAAACCAAAAGATAGACCCAAAAGGCATTGGCCACATGGATAAGATTGTTGGCCAGATGCCAGCCAAAGACGTGGAGCCCGCCGAGGAAATAATTCAAGGCAAACGTTAGGTTTGTCAAGAATCTCGTCGTGTATTGATGCCACAAAAGCGGCAGGTCCAAATGCTTGATGAGCGGATTTTCAACAATCGCCTTGTAGTCGTCGAATTGAAAATCCGCGAAAAAGCTTTTGGCGTAGGCAATGAAACCGACAACTAAAAGAACCGCCATCGTTAAAAGATGGCGGTGGTCTTCCCACTCTCTGAGGCTTAAATCCGGTAACTTTTCCTGCGAATAATTGTCCAATTTTTAAAAAATCCGGCTACATGCTTTCAACGGCCTTCATAATAATGGGGACAATCTCTTTGACTTCCGGCTTCGACAAGCGGCCCATCTTGACAAACTGCCATTCGCCTTCCGCCAGGCGGTTTTCGCGGGAAATCTGAAGCTTTTTCTCCCCGCCGTTGTATGAAAAAACAGCAACCGTGAGGCGCGTCGCCTCAAACTCTCTGGTCTCTTTAAAGGTGTCAACATCTAACGATTTATCATACGGCATGAGTCCTCTCCTTTTGTTCGTGTTCGTTATTTTCTAAAATCGCTTCTTCGGCGCTGATCAGCCTTAAAATCCCGGAATGTTAAAGCCCGTCACATCTTTCATTTTCTGCGCCGCTGCCGCCTGTGATTTAGCGATCGCGCCGTTGATGCCGCGTAATAATTCCGCTTCCATCCTTCGTTTATCCTGCGACTTTACCATATCATCGCTTATCTCAACCGATTCAAAATGTTGAGCGCCGTTGATGATGATTTTGACCCCGCGTCCGTCATTGATTTCGATGCGCGTATTCTCAAGCTGGCGTTTGATTTCTTCAGCCTGTTTTTTCATTTCCATCAGTTGCTTTAATTTATCCAGCACGCAAACACTCCTTTTTCTAAAAGCATAGAAAAACTGTTACTGCAATCGGGAACCGATATCGAGCAGGGTTGACACAACAAATGACCTGAGGAAAATAATCGCGACAAACGCGATGATAGGTGAAATATCAATCCCCATAACCGGCAGAAGACGCCGGATGGGATTTAATATCGGCTCTGTCGCCCGATACAAAAACTGGACAACGGGGTTAAAAGGATCCGGGTTCACCCAGCTGATCAGCGCCCGAATCAGAATCAGCCAGTAGAACACCGACAGCAAGATGTCAATAACCTTTGCTAACGAAATAACAAAATTTCCGGCGATAAACATAACGCAAAGCCTCCTTTAAACGGTGATTGGCTGATAGATCAAAAAACTTTGAAAAGATTGCCGTCAATAATACGCTGCTCAATACGGTCAAGAAGCCTTTTTGATGTCCTGGAAATGGCCTGCATTTCTTTGATGATGGCGTTGATGTCCTGCGATGTTTTTGTCAACGAAACCGCCGTGTCACCAAAGGACTGGGCAAGGTCCTGCACGTCCAGCGGGTCCTCGCCAATCAAAGGCTTTGTCAAATCAAAAACCTTGCCGTTGTCCTCCGTGCTGATTTCAATAATCTTTCCGCCCAAAAGCCCTTCCGTTTTAATGGCTATCTGCGAGGCTTTTTCAAGCTGTTTTTTATAACGCTTAAAAACGTTCAAGGAAACCTCCACGCCGCGCCCCGCGATTTTTTCCTCAAGAAAGTCAATTTTTCCAACAGTCCCAATGTTGACGCCCGAAAGCCGTATCGGGGCGCCAACAGACAAGCCGCCAACCTCGCGAAACAATACCTTCGCCTGAAATTTCGGCTGGGTCATTCCCTTTTCAATCCCGACCGCCAAGATCACCACAAAGATCAAAAGAATGCCGATGATAAAAAACAACCCCGCGTATAATTTTTTCACAAAATCTCTTTTTTCAGTCATTTTCCGCCCCCCTGGGATCGCCCTTAATTTTCTAAAACGATCAAACCACAAAGCTTTGTTAACGCAAAAAATCTTCAACAAGCGGATTCTTCGATGCGGCAAACTCATCCGGCGTTCCGGTTAAAACAAGCTTTCCTTCATGAATGAGAGCGAGGCGATCCGCCATACGAAAAGCGTTTTTAATATCATGCGACGCGACAACCGTCGTCGCTTTTAACTGCCGAGAGATATGCTTAATTAAATCGGTGATATCCTGGCTGCGGATCGGGTCAAGGCCGGAGGTCGGCTCATCACACAAAAGAATTTTTGAATTAAGGACAACGCACCTCGCCAAGGCCGCGCGCTTTCTCATCCCTCCGCTTAATTCGACCGGATATTTCCCTTCAACACCTTCCAGCCCGACGAGCTTAAGGATTTGACTCACCTTTTCGGCGATTTCACTTTCGCTAAGATCCGTATGTTCCTCCAAGGGAAAAGCAACATTCTCGCTGACGTCCATAAAATCATAAAGCGCGCCGTCCTGAAAAAGGTAGCCGATATTTTTTCGTAATTTTAAAAGATCATTCTCAGAAAGCTTTGTGATATCGGCAGCGTTGATTTCAATGCTTCCCTCATCGGGCGAAAGAAGGCCGACGAGATGTTTTAAAAAAACACTTTTACCTGCTCCGCTTGCGCCCAAAATAACGAGGATCTCCCCTTCTTTAACCTCAAGATTAATGTCGCTTAAAACCGGTTGGTCATTGAGCGTCTTATAAAGATGGGAAACCTTAATCATCAGTTACATCTTTTCGAATGAACGGTATTGATTCCGGTTGAATTTGGTATATAGCCGCTCAAAAGGCCGGACATCAATGGCCTCGACATAAACCGGCAACTCCTTAAACTCGCCGACTTGATAAACTTCCGTATTTAAGAAATTCTCAATATTGTCGTTGGGAAACCAAAGCCCGCCCTCAAACTCAATGGGTTCGCCGTTTCGAATCCATTCGGCTTCATGAGGCACAGGCAGGCTGCGTGGCAAATCCTTCACGGAATCAACGCTCTGGCATCCGGCAAAAAGTATCCCGATCCATACCAAAAAACCGCACTGAATACAAATGTTTCTTAACACGAACTATCCTCCTTTAAGCCTCTAACCCCACAACGTCAGTATTATTTTTGTCAAAATAACATTAGATAAAACAACCAGGATATATGAAAAGGCAACCGCCTTGGTCGTGAATTTCCCTACACCTAAAGATCCGCCTTTGGCGCAAAACCCCTGGTAGCAGCAAATCCACCCGATTAGGATACCAAAAAAAACCGTTTTGATAAAGCCGCTAAAAAAATCAACATAACCGATGGATTGAAGAGTGCGGTTGATAAAAAACGATCCCGGAATATTGGCTTCCGATACCGCGATAAAATATCCTCCGGCAATGCCGATAACCTCCGAGAAAACAACCAAAATAGGCAAAACAAGAAAACAGGCGATCATGCGCGGAACAGCCAAAAACTCGATAGGATCAACGCCCAGTGTCCGCGTGGCTAAGATTTGATCGTTGACGTTCATGACGCTTAACTCCGCGGTCATTTTGGCGCCCGCTTTCCCTGAAAAAACAAGCGACCCTAAAACAGGGCTCAGTTCCCGGACTAAAGAAAGGGCGATCAGTTGGGCGACATATTCTTTTGCTCCAAAGCGCTCAAGCATCACATAACCTTGTAAAGCCAAGACCGCGCCGGTCGCAAATGACGTCAACGCGACGATAACAATGGATTGAATCCCTTGCTCATAAATTTGCTTTAAAACTTCCTTGATGCGCACATGCCCGCGCAAGATGTGGCCGATAACCTGCGCGAAAAAGAAAAGGGCATTTCCCAGCCCGGTAATAAAACCAAAAATATAGTTTAAAAGATGTCTCATAAATGATTGGAAAGCGGCTAACAGGTTGACGCCGCATGTGATATGAACGCCGCTATTATACCAACTTCACTCTTTTTTGTGTCATTCATTTTTAAGCCAAATCTTTTCAAGTTCGCCGGTGATTTGATGTTCTAAAACTTTCGAAATGGTTTTTGTCTCTTCTTCTTTCTTCTTTTGTGATTCCGGCTTTGTAAAACGCTTTTTAATGCGCTCATCGCTCATCTTGAGGAGAAATTCTTTGGCGGGCAAAACATTCGCGCCCAAAACACGTATGGAAAACTGCAGCTCTTTGTCGTCGGTAACGACAACAACCCGGCGCTTGTGCGCTGATCCTCTGACCAGCTCCCTGATTTTTTCATCCGCCGATTCGCTCTGTGAAAAAATAACTTTCACATAGGACGGCTCGGGCAAGTGGCAAACGCCGGCCTGGCCGTCAAACACAACCGTAACCGCGTTGTGCCGGCTGCCCTGCGGCTGATACCTTTCAATCAAGCGGACAAGCGCTTCGCGCGTCCCGCGAAGGTCTTTTAGGAGTAACGACGGTAATTGTTTCGTTAGATTGTATCCATCGAGGATATAGAAAAGCGACATGAGAGGAAAATTATAGGTTTGCGCTTTTATCGCCACGAAGCGACGGCCGCGTGGCAAGGTAAATGATCCCGCCAATCAAACCGGCCAGAACCATAAATAAAAAGTTGATCAGGCTAATACTCACCGAGATTCCTGATTCTACCCCGACTTTCGCGAAAAGATAGGCCGCGCCGGCCTCCCGCACGCCTAACCCTCCGATGGAAGGCATGGACGCCGCCACACAAATCAGAGGCATAAAAATAATAAAATAAACAAGGCGAATATCCTGGTGCAGCGCCTTTGCTATAAAAAAGAAGGAAATCGCGGCCAAAATCTGCGCCACGCAGGACAGCCCGACCGCTATCCAAAGCGCGTCCTGCCGGTTTTTTAAAAGCGCGATATCGTCATGCAGATTCATCAGGCTCTTTTGCAGCTTCGGCAAGCGGCTAAAAATTTGACAGCAAAACGAATAAATCCGCCTGTTAAATAAAATCACAGCAAACCCGGCCGACGCGACAAACATCCCGGAGATGGAAAACACCAGCGACATATCGTCAATAAGCCTTGAACCAAACGCAAAAGAAACGATGGCCACAACCGCCATCCCCGCAAAACCGCTCAATCGATCTAAAATAACGGAAGCCACGACCTTGGCCTTTTGGCTGGTGTGGACGCACAATCCAAAGATTTTAATCACATCCCCGCCGATGGCGCTGGGTAAAAAAAGGTTTCCAAATAGCCCAATAAAGAAATACCGGATAACACTCACAAGAGGGACTTGCAGTCCTAATGCCCGGACATAAAGAAACCAGCGCAACAGCAAAATGCCGTTGATCACAAGAAAAACCAATCCCGCGTAAAAAAGATAAATAACATCCGCCGTTTTAAGCAGTACCGCGGATTTATTGAGGTCGATGTTTTTGAAAAGATAAAACAAAAGCCCCGCGCTTAATCCAAAACGCAGAAAAAAGGAAAATATGTTTTTAACTTTTTCTTTCATCGTTAAACCTTACTAAACTGCCGCCTCGGAAAAACATTCATTGTAACCCTCTTCGGCGATGTAGGAACTGCGCACCAAAGGCCCGCTTAAAACCGAACGAAACCCAATCTCCAAACCCAGACGCCGATAAGCGGCAAATTCTTCCGGCGTGACAAAACGCTCGACGGGAACATAGCGCTTGGCGGCGGAGGGCGATAGATACTGGCCGATGGTCAGAATTTCACATCCAGCCGAAAAAAGATCACGCATGACTTGGGCAACTTCCTCTTTCGTTTCCCCCAGCCCCACCATCAAACTGGATTTTGTGATGATGGAGGGATCCAGCTCCTTCATCATTTTTAAAACCAAAAGAGAGCGTTTGTAATCAGCCTGCGGCCGCACTTTTTGAGACAACCGCTCGACGGTTTCGATATTGTGGCTGATCACCTCCGGCTTGATATCGACAACAATTTTCAAATTCTCTAAACGCGCCGAAAAATCCGGGATAAGGACTTCGATTTTAATTTCCGGAAGAAGTTTGCGTATTTCCTCGATGGTCTTTGCGAATTGTTGCGCGCCTTCATCAGGAAGATCATCGCGGGCAACGGAGGTAATCACAACATAACGCAGATTTAATTTTTCAACCGCGCGAGCCACATGATACGGCTCAAGAGGATCAACAACAAGCGGACGGCCCGCCTCAACCGCGCAAAACCGGCACGCGCGCGTGCAGACATCGCCCAAAATCATAAATGTGGCCGTTCCCTTTCCCCAGCACTCGCCGATATTGGGGCAATGCGCGCTTTCGCAAACCGTGTGCAGCCCCGTTTCGCGAAATTGATTTTTCATCGCGCGGACTTTTTCCATGTCCGGGATTTCCTGCTTAAACCATGAGGGAAGTTTTTTGACGGATAATTCCATGGGGTGCCGGATTACAATGCGCTCTCTTTGGAAAGTGTTTTGTTTTCTTTTCGAATTTTGGCGAGTTGTTTTCGGATTTTAATTTTCTGACGCCAGCCGGCGTAGTCGATAATGAGTTTTCCGTTGAGATGATCCGTTTCGTGCTGAACCACCTTGGCCAAAAGCCCGTCGCAAAAACATTCCGCTTTATTATTGTGTTCATCGATGTAACGGACAAAAATTTTCTTGGGGCGTTTGACTTTCACCGTCACGCCGGGAATGCTCAAGCACCCTTCTTCCATCGCATCGGACCCTTTTTTCTGCGAAATGACAGGGTTAATAAACGCCCTGGGCCCGTCGCCCACATCAGCCACAAAGATTTGCTCGTTGATGCCGACCTGCGGCGCGGCCAAACCGATGCCTTTGTGATCATTCATGGTTTCAATCAGGGCGGCAATCAACATCCGCTCGGCGGGGCCGACATTTTTGACGGGGAGAGATTTTTTACGAAGACAAGAATCGCCGTAAACCCTAATGTTTAATTTTGTTTTTATCATCAAGGGTGATGATGTTTATTTTGCAACGCCTGGCTTCATTTTTATCAACGAGGGCGTAACTTAAAATCACCAGTTTATCCCCCACGCATCCCGAGCGGGCCGCGGGGCCGTTGAGGCGGATTTGGCCGCTATTGGCCTTGCCGGCAATGGCGTAGGTTTCAATGCGGGAACCATTGTTAACATTGAGGACCTCCACCTTTTCTCCGGGGATAAGATCCGCGGCCTTGAGGATTGTTTCGTCAATTGTGATGCTGCCTTCGTAATATAATTCAGCTTCGGTAACTGTGGCGTTCGCGATTTTTACTTTGCAAAAAGTGATAAACATGAATACTTTCCTTTGGATGGGCCTGCGAGGAGCACGAGCAGGGATTCGGTTTTAACTTACCAATTTTTCTTAAGATGATTGACCAGCTGCTCTTTATCCATGGCGCCGACCACCTGATCGACAACCTGGCCTTTTTTAAAAACCATCAGCGTGGGAATAGACATAACGCCGTATTTAATGGCCAGCTCCTGCGCTTCATCGACGTTGAGCTTCATCACCTTGACCTTGTCTTTATATTCTTCCGCGATGCTTTCAACGATGGGGCCAATCATGCGGCAGGGCCCGCACCACTCGGCCCAGAAATCAACCAGAACCGGCAATTCGGACTTTATAACCTCACTGTCAAAATTTTCTTCCGTTAAATGCAGGGCTGCCATATCTTTTTCTCCTATTTCAAACCGACTGTCTTGCGTTAGTTCCCGCGAACGTTTATTTATTTTTAAAACGCTTCATTATACATATCACCATCTTTCATAGCAACAAATATTGGCTTTTGCTTAACCAATAATGTTGTCATCTAAAGTCTGCGGCACAAGTGACTTTACACGGCGAGCTGTTCTTTTGCAAATCTTTTCCTTTCAAGTTTAGCACAAAGGCTGTAAACACACGGGACAACAAGAAGGGTAAAAAACGTGGAAACAATGACGCCGCCGATGACCGTTGTCGCCATTGGGCGCAAAACTTCAGCACCCGGCCCGATAGCCAATGCCGGCGCAAGTGCGGCCGCAACCGTCGCGAATGATGTCATCAGAATCGGGCGCAACCGGTTGGGGCACGCCTCCAAAAGGGCATCCTGCACGGACGCTCCCTTTTCTCTGGCTTGATTCGTAAAATCAACCAAGAGAATCGAATTTTTCTTGACGATTCCCATCAACAGTACAATACCGATAAAGCTATAGATATTTAACGATTGCCCCGTCAACCACAATGCCGCGAGCGCACCCGAAACGCTGAAAGGCAGCGCCAAAAGAATGATAAAAGGGTCTTTGTAACTGTTAAATTGCGACGCCAAAACCATGTAGGCAACCAGAATCCCCAGCCATAAAACAAAACTTAAACTTTGAAAAGATTCTTTGAATGTCTGTGTGTTGCCTCCGTAAATAGCACGGTAGCCGTCGGGCAATACTTCCTTGGCAATTTTTTCAACAACCGCCAGGGCATCGACCTGAGATTTTCCGGGAGCGATATTAGCGAAAAGCCGGATGGTGCGTTCGCGGTTTCTACGGGTAATCGTCAAGGCTGTCGGCTCTTCTTCAATTTTAACCACATCTTTAAGTTGAACTAATTCACCACGGTTATTCCACACCCAAAGTTTTTGAATATCATCAGCTTTTGTTCTCTGTGACGGGATAAGGCGGATACGCACATCATAACGCCTGCCGCCGGCGGTATATTTGCCCACGCGTTCCCCGCCAATCAAGGCATTGATGGTCTGCCCAATCACATCAATGGATACTCCGCGCTCGCTCGCCTTTTGCCTGTCCGGATGAACACGCACCTCCGAAACGCCTTCTTCATAATTCGTGTCCACGTCCGTCATCAAACCTGTTTCGCTCATGCGCTTTTCAAACGCCTTGCTCAACTCAGCCAGCCGACTCCAATCCGGGCCGGTAATCGCAAGCTCAACAGGAAACCCGCGCTGCGCCGAAAAACCGCCTAACGACGGATCCTGGATAACCGCGCGGATATCCGGAATCTTGTTTAATTCTTTGCGAAAAAGAGCCATCACATCCGCCTGTCTCGGACGGCGCTTGTAAGGCTCTGTAACCGGACGGTCGCGGAATTCTTTGAGAACGACAAAAATCATTCCGCTGTTGACCTCGCCGCCGCCAAACCCTCCGATGGCCGCGAAATAACGCGCGACCTCAGGACGGCCTTTAATAAACTCCTCAGCCTTCTTAAATTTCTCATCGGTAAAGGTGATGGAAGACCCAACGGGTGTTTGCATGCGGCAAAAAAACATGCCCTGGTCCTGCGCGGGGACAAATTCTTTTTTTACAACTGAAAAGATTCCGAGCGAAGCTACGAAAATAACCACGCTGGCCGTTAAGGTGAGTTTACGATGGGCCAAAACCCATGCAAGTGTTTCGTGGTAAGAACTCGCCACATTTCTAAAGGCCTTTTCAACACCTTTACCCAATGCTGTTTGCCGTTGGCCTATTTCCAAAAACTGGGAGCAGCGCATCGGCGTTAAAGTCAGCGCCTCCAATAATGATATCGCCACCGCGATGGCAATAGTCACGCCAAATTCAAAAAAGAATTTTCCGATAATTCCCGACATAAACGCGACGGGAAGAAAAATCGCAATGATAGCGATAGACGTGGCCGTTGCGGCAAAAGTGATTTGACGCGCGCCAAGCCGGGCGCTTTCGACTCGGCTTAACCCCTTTTCCTTATGGCGCACAATATTTTCCAAAACCATAATCGCATCATCAACAACAATGCCAACGGCCAGCGACAATCCCAACATCGTAAAGGTGTTGAGCGTGAAGCCCGCAAAATACATAAAAATAAACGTTCCCAGAATTGAGGTCGGAATCGCCAGCAAAACATTAACCGTCGCGCTCATCGACCCCAAAAACAACCAGCAAACCAAAGATGTAATGATGGCCGATAAGGTCAGCGTAAAAGTGAGCTCGTGGATGGAGTCTTCAATAAATTTAACGTTATTAACCGTGAGGCTGACATTCAATCCTGCCGGGACATCTTTTTGGACTTCCTTGAGGCGCTCCAAAACGCGCTTGCCAACCTCCACCGTATTAACCCCGCGTTGTTTACGGATACCTAAACCGACGGCCGGTTCGCCGCTCCTTCGGGAAAGGCGGCGCAAATCGGCCAGGCCGTCTTCAACGGTGACAATATCTTTGAGGTAAATCGGTTTATAAATCGGCTGGCCGCCGCGGCGCTCGATAATAATATTTCCGAATTCTTCCGCGGTTAAGGCTTCGCCCATAGCGCGGACATTGAATTCTTTCGCGTCAGTTTCAATGCGCCCGGCGGGAAGCTCAACGTGGCCTTTTTCTATCGCCGTGACAATATCTTGAATAGTTAGTTGATAGGCATCCAATTTCTCGGCATCAACCCATATCCGAAGGTTGCGCTCCAGAAGCCCGCCTAACAACACCTCGCCCACACCGTTGATACTCGTAAAACGATCTTTCAGGCGATTCTGCGCGTAGTCCATGATTTCGCGCAAAGGAATTTCGCCTGTCACCGTAATCCAAATAATCGGCTGATCTTCCGGATTCACCTTTGTGACAATCGGCGGATCAATCTCGCGCGGCAATTTGCGCTGGGCCTGCAATAATTTTGTCTGAACCTCCTGCACCGCGACGTCAATATTGCGCCCCAATTCTAACTCAACAGTAACTGACGCCGAACCTTGCCGGGCGGAAGAAGAAATATCCCGTATTCCCTGGATGGATGTGACGGCGTCTTCAACGACATCAACAACATCCGTTTCCATAACCTCCGGAGCAGCGCCTTCCCATGCCAAGCTAATAGAAATCGTCGGGAAATCAACATCAGGAAGCTTGCTGACTCCCATGCGCTGAAAACTGATGAAACCAAAAATGATCAGCGCCGCCATGAGCATCCAGGCGAAAACAGGGCGTTTGATGGATAAATCAGCGAGCGTCATAGGCGGATCTCTCCCAGCGCGGATTGAAGATGCCAATAAGCGCGCCGCGTTTCTTTTTCAACGTTGATAAAACTGCGCCGCATATCTTCCGTTTCTTCCAAGGCCTGCAGCACTTCCAAATTACTGACAAGATTATGCTGATAATCCTGTTTTTGGAATTCGTAATTTTTTTCGGCGGCCTCAAGCGCTTTTTGGACGGCCGCCAAACGCCGGACAGAGCTGTCCCAGGAGGTAAACGCGCTTTGGATTTCCAGAGCTGCCTTTCGCTTAGATTCCTGATAACGTAATTCTTCTTCACGGCTTAAAGCTTTAGCTTCTTTAAGTTTTCCGATATTTTCCGTGCCGTCAAAAAGCGGGACCTCAGCCTTAAGCGTGATATCCCAGTCAACGCCCGCGGAGCTTCCCACGCGCTTGGTATAATAATTCCCATCCAAATTAACGCTCGGTAAAAAACCGGCGGCGGCGACCGAAATATTTTTCTTACTTATCTCCCAGCTTTCCTTCGCCGCAAGGACATCTTTTCTTTCTCGGGCTTTATCGAAAATTTCCTGCGCCGTTACCGCGAGATACGCTTCTTCGCCATCATCTTTCACAAAAACAATTTGAATGCCTGTCAAAAATTCAAGCATCTGGCGGGCAATCTCATATTCACTTTGAATAAATTCCAAATCGGCTTCCGAGCGCCGAAGCCGGGATTCAACGCTCATCACCTCGCTTAACCGTGAGCGCCCCAATTCCTCGCGCTTTTTCAGCTCCTCGACGCGTTCCGCTAAAGCTTCCCGAATTTTGATCACCGCATCATATTCCTGCTGGTATCCCAAAAATAAATAAAACGCGTCCACCACGTCCGCGAACAATAATTCCTCGGCACGGATTTCTTGGTATTCTTTCTGGCGCCTTTCGGCCTTACTGCCGGCGATACTCGCGAATTCTTTAAAGCCCGAAAAAAGAGGCTGGCTTAAGGTAAATTTCTGCTCGGGGATTTGTGTCAGTGTAAAATTGCCGGAGTCGTTGCCGTCCTGCCTTTTGTCGGAATAAACAAAATCCACTTTAGGCAAAACACCGCTTAACGCCTGCAGGAAACGCGCCTCGGCTTCCTTGATTTCTTCTTTGTGAATCGCCATCGTTTCGCTTTGCTTGAGGGCTAATCGATAACAATCACGAAGGGTTAACAGCTGTGCGGCTGATTTGGTTTGCGTGGGTTGCAACGGCTGTGAGATTGCGCCGTTGAAAGAATTCTCATCGGCATGAACGGAAAATATTGCGGATGCGAAGAAAATTAAAAACACGAGAAAACGCGTCAATCGTTTCGAAAAGTTCATGAAAAAAAGGGAAAGATGTTGCAGGGTTAAATATCTTGACAAATAACGGCCGCTTAAAACGCCCCCATTATATCCTACGTTTTTGTTTGGGCAATATTTATTAAAAAACAAAGCGGCAAGCGCGCGCCGCCCGCGGCCCTTTGCGGCATTACGAAACGCGAATCGGCAGGATGATAAACGGAACCCCTTTGTGATAAAATATCCGCTGCAGGGCAAAGACCGTGTAGTTGTGAAGCCAGCGGTTCATCAGCGTTTCATTTTGAAAAACCAACTGCCCTCCAAAAAAGACCGCGTTGGGATACTTGGCCAAAATATCCTGGCTGCGCTCCTCAATTTCATGAATAACTTCCAACCCCGTGAAAGATAACCCGTCGGCGTAATAACCGTGAGATTTCATGAGCGCGACATACCGGCCGACATCCGTGTCAATTTTTGTTTTTAAATGATCAATTTCTTCAGGCCCTTTGAAATTGCCCGCATCAATAATCCCGATTTCCACAAAAACAAAATTCTTAAATTCTTTTCCAAACAACCGTATAACGTTGAACAACGTATGGAGCCCCAATCCGTTGTAACCGTTGACCAATAAAACGGCCGTTTTCGATTGCGGATCAAAGGCACAGGACTTCTGCGCCGCGTCATTATCGCCGATGATCTGCGCCGTATCCAACAATTCATCCAAGCGTTTCAACTGCTTTATGGTCCCGGTGTAATGGTTTTTAATCAAAACTGCCGTCAATACAACGGAGGCCGTGATAAAAAGAGTAATCCAGCCGCCTTCCTGAAATTTTAAAATAATCATGGAAACAAGGATAAACGAGCAAAGGGCCAATCCGCTGCCATTAATCAATATTTTTTTCTTCCATCCTTTGACACGCGCCAGCCACCAATGCCGCACCATCCCCGCCTGAGATAAACAAAAAGTAATAAAAACATTGATGCTGTATAAAACCACCAACAATTTAACGGATCCGTATGTAAGCGCCATCGCCGCCAACGCGGCTGTCCCCATTAAAATAATTCCGTTTTGCGTGACAAGCCGATCGCTCAATGACGCAAATTTAACAGGAAACCAGCGATCCAGCGCCATGCTTGACAAAACCCTTGGCCCGTCGATAAAGCCGGCCTGCGCCGCCACAAACAAAAGGGTCGCTTCCGAAAAAAGGCAGATGAAGACAAAGGCAACTCCCCATTGCCCCCAACCCTGGGTCACGGCCCCAAACAAAACCGCGTTGAGGGTTGTTCCTGAGGATGGCTGGACCTCAAATAAAAGATACGCCAAAATCAACCCCACCACCGTCACAGTAAGTGAAATCGCCATATAAAGCATCGTGCGCCGGCCCGTCTGCACCCTCGGCTCGCGTAAAATAGAAAGCCCGTTGCTGACGGCCTCAATCCCCGTGTAAGTTCCCGCGCCCATGCTGTAAGCCTTCATCATCAAGAAAAACATTCCAAATAATCCAAGCTCAAGGCGGGTCTTCGCTATTTCTTCTCCGGCCGTTTGAACAACAAAAGGAAGGCTGGGGACATGTGAACAAATAGTGTAAACAATAACAATCAAATGTGTCACCACAAATACGAGGAAAACCGGAACCAGAGGAATGACCGATTCTTTGACTCCCCGCAGATTAAGAATGCTGAGGGCAATAACCCCTAAAATCGCGAACTCAAGCTTGAAAACCAGCCACTCCTTGGGAAGAAAACTAAAAACGGCATCTGCGCCGCTAGCGATGGAAATGGTGATGGTCAAAACATAATCAATCAAAAGCGCGCACCCGGAAACCATTCCGACGCCGGGAGACAATAATTTGCTGGCAACAAGGTATCCGCCGCCGCCTGAAGGAAACAATTCGATGATCTGTGAATAACTACTGCTGATTAAAAAAATAGTTAACGCGGAAGCCATCGCGATAAAAATCGCCAGATATTTATGATCGCCCAGCGTAAGAAATGCTTCTTCGGGCCCATAACATGAGGAGGACAGGCCATCCGCCCCTAACCCTACCCACGCAAATAATGCAATGAGGGCGATGTGCCGGAAGATGCTGCGGTCCGTCGGGTTTTTTGCCTTACCGACGATAAGCTGTTTGAGCCGCCTTGGCAAAGATTCCTTTTTCATCGATCCTCTTCTCTCTTCCAATAAAAAACCAGAGAGTCATCTCTGGGAACTCTCTCATTTTGGTTTACGGGGTTAGCTGTCGGGCTAAAGGTGAGTTCCTTTTATCCGCTGAAGCGGACATTCGCCCCAAGGCCAAGAACGGCCAATCCTGGGTTCCCCGCTCTCTGTCTCAAAGTAAAAACCTCAAAACAGAAACTAAACATTTATAGAAAAAATGCTACCATGAAACCAGAGCGGGTGCAAATTTATTCTTGCATACCTGTTTTGATTCGCTGTATCCTGGGGATTTATTTGCAATCCTTAAATACATGTACTATATTACCGTTCACGTATCTTTTAAAAGGTCTTTTAAAAATGGCTGATAATCTATCTTCCCGGCATCTGCTCGCCGCGCTTAAAATTCCAGAAATCCGTTATTTTATCGGTTCCACAGCTTTTTTTACGCTGGCAAACCGCGCGATAGCGGTCATTGTCGGTTTTCAGATTTATTATTTGACCAAAAGCGCGCTGGCCTTGGGGATTTTGGGGCTGATCGAAGCAATCCCCGCGATTTCCCTCTCGCTTTTCGGCGGATACGCGGCCGACCGTTTTGAGCGGCGCAATATTCTTCTGATTACGCGGGCCGTTTCCATTCTTTGCGCAATTCTTTTAGCCATCATTTCCCTGGGGGAAAATACGCATCAGGTGTTCTCTCTTTATGCCGTTATTTTCTTGGTGGGAATCGCAAGGGGATTTTCTGACCCGGCCACAACCGCCTTTGAAGCCCAGGTTGTCCCCAAAGAATTGACGGTCAACGCCACTTCCTGGATTGCCAGTACATGGTTGTCATGTTCGGTCATCGGGCCGGCCTTGGTCGGATTTTCTTATGAATTTTTCGGCGCGGCGAGAACATATTTTATCCTTGCGGCCGTATTTGCGCTATCCTGGATATGCACCTTTGTCATCTCCCCTAAGCCCCACCCCAAAATTGCCCGCGGAGAATCAATTTTTAAAAGTATTGCCCTAGGGTTGCGGTATGTTTTCAAAGAACAGGTTCTCATCGGTTCAATGGCGTTGGATTTATTTGCTGTTTTGTTCGGTGGCGTAGTGGCGCTTCTGCCTATTTTTGCGACCGACATTCTTCACGTGGGAGTCAAAGGCTTGGGGATCCTTAATGCGGCACCGGCGGTGGGGGCGCTTTTCGTCATGCTCTGGTCCACACATTCGCCGCCTATTCGGCACGCGGGGCGAAATCTTTTCTTTTGCGTCGCCGGTTTTGGGGTCAGTATTATTATTTTCGCGTTTTCAAAAAACTTTTTCTTATCTTTAGCAACTTTGATGCTCAGTGGAATCTTCGACGGAGTGAGCATGGTCATACGCCGTTCGACAATCCGCCTTTTATCTCCCGATCATATGCGCGGACGCATTTCGGCGGTCAGCTGGATTTTTATCGGCGCCTCCAACGAGCTTGGCGCCTTTGAAAGCGGCCTTGTAGCGCACTGGATTGGGGTTATCCCTTGTGTTTGGATAGGTGGCACAGTAACACTTTTGGTTGTTGCCGTTACAGCCGTTTTGGCGCCCAAGCTTCGCACTCTCGGGTTTGACCCGCATAGGCTAGAACGAAAAGATAGCTAACGAAATAGAAAAGAGCATCTTTTATCTACGGGCCTTGGTCGCGCGCTCTTCCGGCATCTGGCTGGCGTGGATATGGCAATAGATGGCGTGGTTGTAAATGCTTAAGATATGTTTGCAGCGGGAAAATTTACATTTCCTCCCCTTGCGGGAAACCTTCGTAATTTTAATAAACCCTCCTTTTGATGGGCGCAGCGTTTGTGGACGATCCACACAGAAACGCAAATAAAAAAATGATAAACGACAGCGCCAATAAAAAAAGCCGCCCAGGTAAACTGTATCCCCTTCGCGGCATATTGTTTTCTTAAGCTCGCTATCATTGTAACAGTTTATCCGCGCCGGTCAATGGATATAAAGAGTTGGCCGGACAGATTCCCTGTGGCAAAAAAGCGATGGGCAGCTTGTGAAACAAGCTGCCCATTTAACCGCACGCATGAGGCATAACGCCTTTTCCTCCTTGTTGGCCCTAAATTTTGCTTATATTTTCATTGCCTTACGTTTCTCTGATCGAAAATTGTAATGCAAAATTCAGGACAAGAAGAATTTCCGGGCCTTTTGAAAAACTGCCTCATTTTGGCCGGAATTGAATTTGCGCAAATACTGAGCAATCACATTGCTCACTTCACTTAGATCCGCGCCATAATCCTTGGCGCTTTGGATGAGCGCGGCGCACTCCTCATAGCGCTGGCCTTCCAGGGCATCTTTCAAATAAAGCAAAGATGTCGCCTTAAGAAGGTCATTCGCCGCTAAGGACGCATCGGCCTGCGGTGAGGACAATAATCTGTTTTCCATGGATTTCACCCCCTTTCCAAATGTATTTTGTAAAGATATTCCTACTTTCAATCCTAATTCCACCTATCTTCTGTTGTTTTCTTTTGCTTAAAGCGCTGAGAGTTTTTTGTTTGTCCCTTTTGGGACAAACAAAAAACCACCGAATCTTTTTAAGAGTCGGTGGCTTCAAATTCCTTTTTAAACTTTATTTAACTAACGAATCAAAAGGCGCACCTCCCCTTGGCCCACTTTCTGCACGTACTGCGTACGGCAAAAAGCATGATATAAGGAACGTGACGTTTTTGATTCGTTAATTTATTCATCGCGTTGAAAATATAACAGGGTTTATAAAAAATGTCAAGCGCATTTATCGACGGTACACGCTCCGACAAACTTAATCCATTCGCTGTTATCAATCGTAACCATATTTTGTATAATCAATACCAACAGCGTTCATGTCACTTTTCATCGGCCCATGAAAACCAAAGGGAGTCTCCGCGAAAAAGGCGTCAACCAAATCTTTTTCACTCACCTGCGCACGGTTTTCTTTAGCGGCCAAATGTTCCGCCTTTTTAGACACCTTTTCCTCGGCTACTTTGCGCAAAAAAACCGGAATTCTTTCGATGAGCTGTTTGAATTTATCTTCCGCAGTTTTTTCCCAAATCATATCCGTATCGTTTTTTGAAGTTTACGCGTAAAGATTGTGCCTTTGTTCCCTGACCCGTTCATCGGCTAAATAATCATCAAACGTCATTCCCGCGCGGTCAATGTAGCCTTTGGGCGTAATTTCAATAATGCGGTTAGCCACCGTCTGCACCAATTGGTGGTCATGCGACGAGAAAAGAAGCGCCCCGCGAAATTTTTCCAAGCCTTTGTTTAAAGAAGTAATGGACTCCAGGTCCAAATGATTCGTCGGATCATCCATCACCAAAACATTTGGCTTAGCAAGCATCATGCGCGCGAGCATGCAACGCACCTTTTCGCCCCCTGATAATACGTTGACTGGCTTTAAAGATTCCTCGCCGGAAAAAAGCATGCGGCCCAAAAATCCTCGCACAAAATTTTCATCGGTGCTTTGCGAAAATTGGCGCAGCCAATCGATGATATTTTCCGTCCCTTGAAAATATTTTGTGTTGTCTTTGGGGTAATAGGATCGACGGATGGAGGCGCCCCACTTAAAACTGCCTTTATCAGGTAGAATTTCTCCTTCCAGAATTTGAAAGAGAACAGTTTTGATCAGATCATTGGGTCCGATGAAGGCGGCTTTGTCCCCTTTATGAAGGGTGATGTCAAGCTTATCAAAAATCAATTTCCCATCAACGGATTTTGACAAGCCATCAATGGATAGGACATCGTTACCCACCTCCCGCTCCGGCTCAAATCCAATGAATGGGTATTTCCGCGACGACGGGCGAATTTCTTCAAGGGTAAGCTTTTCCAGAATTTTTTTACGGCTGGTTGCCTGTTTCGCCTTTGACAGATTTGAACTGAACCGCGCGATGAAATCCTGCAATTCCTTGCGCTTCTCTTCAATCTTTTTGTTGGACTCGCTGCGTTGGCGAAGCGCCAACTGGCTGGACTCCGACCAAAATGTGTAATTGCCGGAATACAATTGAATTTTTCCAAAATCAATATCCGCGATGTGAGTGCAAACATTATCAAGAAAATCCCGGTCGGGGGAAACCACAATCGCTGTATTTTCGAATCGTCCCAAAAATTCCTCAAGCCATGAACACGTTTCTTCGTCAAGATGATTGGTTGGCTCATCCAACAAAAGGATATCGGGATTGCCAAACAATGCCTGCGCTAAAAGTACGCGCACCTTATCCTTGCCTTCCAGCTGTTTCATCGACAACGTGTGAAGTTCCTGCGCAATCCCTAAATTCGTTAATAATTTTCCGGCGTCGGATTCCGCGTTCCAGCCGTCGAGCTCGGCAAATTCGTGGTCAAGATCGGCAACGCGCAACCCGTCCGCGTCGGAGAAATCCGGCTTGGCGTAAATCGCGTCTTTTTCCGTCATAATGCCGTAAAGTTTTTTGTGCCCCATAATAACGGTTGTTAAAACAGAATACTCATCGAAGGCAAACTGATCCTGTTTAAGGACAGAAATTCTCTTTCCCGGCGCGACGACAACCTCGCCGGATGTCGTGTCAATCTCACCGGAAAGGATTTTTAAAAATGTTGATTTCCCCGACCCGTTGGCGCCAATCAAGCCGTAGCAATTCCCGGGTGAAAAAATAATATTCACATCCGAAAAAAGCTTACGTTGTCCAAATTGCAGGGAAACTTTGCTAACGCTGATCATGGGAACCGTCTTTTATGATTGTTAAGCCTTAATATTTTCTATCAAAATACCATTAGCAAAAGAAAAGTCAACATGTTAACCGGTTATGCGAAGGCCGTTTTTTGATTCTTCCAAATACTCCCAGCGTTCAAAGGCCCTCAAGAGTTCATCTTCCAACGATTCCAGCCGGGTTTTTGTTTGTGAAACCTCTTCGGGATCTTTTTGGTAAAAACTCAGATCCGCCAAAAGGCTGTATATTTTTTCCTGTTCTTCTTCAAGTTTCTCAATTTTTCCGGGCAGAGTTTCCAATTCACGCTGTTCTTTAAAAGAAAGTTCTCGTCGAAAAACAACCTTTTCCTTCGCCGGAATTTCCTTTACAACTTTTTCTTTTGGTTTCGCTTCAGGTGCAACGATTTTTCGCTGGCTTAACCAGTCATCATAGCCTCCGGGATATTCATTAACCGCGCCATTTCCTTCTAAAACAATCGTCGAGGTAACAACATTATTGAGAAAAGCCCGGTCGTGGCTCACCAAAAGAAGCGTGCTGGAATAATCCAGAAGCAATTCCTCCAAAAGCTCGAGTGTCTCGATATCCAAATCATTGGTTGGCTCGTCCATCACAAGCAAATTGGAGGGCTTGGTAAAAAGCCGCGCTAAAAAAAGGCGGTTACGCTCTCCGCCCGAAAGAACCTTGACCGGTGTTCGCGCGCGATCCGGCGAAAAAAGAAAATCCTGCAGATAACCGATGATATGCCGGGACTGGCCATTAATAATAATGGTGTCGCTATTGCCGCTGATGTTTTCAATAACTGTTTTTTCTTCATCCAATTGCTCGCGCAGTTGGTCGTAATAAACAATTTCGAGGTTCGTCCCCAGGCTCACTTTTCCTTTTTGAGGAGCAAGCTGACCCAGAAGAAGGCGTATCAATGTTGTCTTGCCCGATCCGTTTGGCCCGATGATTCCGATTTTATCGCCGCGCATAATTTGCGTTGAAAAATCTTTGATCAAACAATTCTCGCCGTACTGATGGCTCAGATGAGAAACTTTAACAACCAAACGCCCGGAGATTTCGGTCTCTTGCGCCCTCATACGAACCTGGCCAATGAGTTGACGTTGAGTTTTCTTTTCTTCGCGCATACGCTCCAGGGCTTTTACACGGCCTTCATTACGACAGCGCCGGGCTTTGACTCCCCGCCTGATCCACACTTCTTCCTCTGCTAATTTTTTATCAAAATCAGCCCACTCGGCCGCTTCATTGTCCAAGACTCTTTGTTTACGCTCTAAAAATGTTTTATAATCACAGGCCCAGCTGAATATTTTTCCGCGATCGAGCTCCATGATTCGAGTTGCTAAATGCGTCATAAATGTCCGGTCATGGGTTACAAAAAAAAGCGTGCCCGGATAATCCTTTAAAAATTCTTCCAGCCAATTGATGGAATCAATATCCAAATGATTAGTAGGCTCATCCAAAAGTAAAACCTCCGGCTTTAAGACAAGCGCCCTGGCTAAAAGTACCCGCCGCTTTTGGCCGCCGGATAACTCTTCAAATTCACTTTCCGAATTAAGCTTCATTTTGGAAATAATATTTTCAACCTCGCCGTTAATTTCCCAGCCGTCACTATGATCAAGCTGCGCCTGCAATTCATCAAGTTGCCGCATCAACTCCGGCGTGTGCTCATTTTGGAGGCGGTGACTGATATGGTGGTAGTCGCTTAAAACCTTCGCGCGCTTTCCCAAACCTGAAAGGACAATATCAAAAACATTTCCTTTAATATCTAAAGGAATCTCTTGCGGCAAATGCGTCACCTGGATTCCTTTTTGGTAAATGGTCTTGCCGTCGTCAACTCCCAATTGGCCGGCCATCACCTTCATCAGGGTTGTTTTGCCTACACCGTTTCGGCCCAGCAAAGCGACGCGTTCGCCGGGTTCAAGCTGCAGGCTTAACCCATCAAAAAGCAGTGGCCCTCCAAAAGCAAGGGTAATTTCTTGTAAACTGATAAGTGCCATAAGGGGTAAGTTTACAACATCGCAGGTGATTTTACCACAGCTATAAATTGTGGGAGACTTGCAAAATTCACGTGGTAAAATAACTTATGTCATTAGAGCAACATGAAGATTTTCTTTGCCCTTATTGCGGTGAGACGAATAAGCTTTTTGTCGATGTCGCGGGCGGAGTTACCCAGGAATTTGTGGTGGATTGTGAAGTTTGCTGCGCGCCCATCGTCGTGCGCTTAAAATTAAGCGGAGAAGTTGTGATGTCGATCGAAATTAAAAAAGAAAATGAGTAAGCTGGAAAACCGTTGATAAACAAAACTCTCAACAGAGAAAGGGTATTCAGCTAATAACCGAAATAACGTAAGGAGATTCACAGATGTATGCTACTCTAAACATAGAGTCGTTGTCATCAGACTCTCTGTAAAGGAGGAATAAAATGCCAGCGAAGAAAAAAGCAAAGAAAAAGACAGGAAAGAAGAAGTAGTCTTCATCATTATATAATAAAAAACCCTCTGGAGATATTCAGGGGGTTTTTTATTGATGAAAAAATGCCTGAGTTGAGATTAAACCTCCCTCTGTAAAATTCGAAACACCAAATCCACAGACACCGTCAATCGCTTAAGCGCTGCAAGGTCCTCTCGCCTTTTTTTTTGTATCCGAAATGTATGTGGAGTCATTGATAAAAGATCTTGGATTTGGGAAGCGCTCTCAAGGCTCGCCGAAAATCTAAGAGAGCCCTCCCGCTTTAAAAGATATCCGCAATTCAGGGCCGCCCCGCTGAAGCGGGGCGGCCCGTTCACGTCAACCTTCGGATAAATAATTTTTCTAAGCTCAATCAAATGATCCGCTCCGGGATCGACAAGCAGCACATGCCCACCGACAGATTGAATATCTTTGAAACTTTCCAAAATCGGAAAACCAAACATGGAAAGAATCAAATCCACGCTATTGGGCGCAAACGGCAATCGCCGATTCCCCGCAACAGCCCAAGCAATTTCCATTGATCGTTTCGCCGCCGCTTTAACCGCCCACTTTGAAATATCAAAACCCGCCAACTCTAATTTTGCCGGATGACCGTTTGCGATAGCCAACTCCTTTAATCGATGTAAATAATAACCTTCTCCACATCCGGCATCCACAATCCGTAAAGGCGCATCGCTCCCAGCCTTGGTTGCGATATCACAAACAAATTCAAATAAACGATCCGCTACTGGAGAAAAATGTCCGCCGTTGAGAAATTTCCCTCGGGACGCGACCATTTCTTTTTTGTCTCCCGGATCACGCGAAGACTTTTCCTGCACAAGCAGGAGATTGCAATACCCTTCGCGCGCCAAGTCAAAATGGTGCCTCTTCTCGCATCGCAAAGATTTTTTCTCTTTAAAAAGCGGCAACCCATCCATCGGACAAACAAAACTCTTCAGCGCCGAAACTTGCAATTGCGTCCTCCTTAAAAGTTTGCTTGAATAATTCTATCAGAATAAAAAACTCCGGCAACTTATTAAGCGACAAGAGATCGAATTGCGATAGGCAAGCACTATATCACCAAAAGAAAATTGGCCCCTGCAAGCCTTGCCCCCCTCCAAGCCCACGCCTTATCTTTTTATTTGCCGCATTTCAAATTGCCGTTACAATACTCGGACGATGAATCAAACAAAAGCAAATCACAAAGACGTGATTATTATCGGCGCGGGAGCGGCCGGCCTCATGTGCGCCATTGAAGCCGGCAAGCGCGGGCGATCCGTTCTTGTTTTGGAAAAAAATAACGCCATCGGCAAAAAAATACGCATCTCAGGGGGAGGGCGCTGCAACTTTACCAATATGTATGCAGCGCCCGATCATTTTCTCTCTTCTAATCCCCATTTTGTTAAATCGACGCTCGCCTGTTATGGCCCGCAAGATTTTTGTCAATTGGTCGCCAAACACAACATCGCGTTTCATGAAAAAAAATTGGGCCAGCTTTTCTGCGACAAAAGCTCTCAGGAAATTGTCAGTCTGCTTAAAAAGGAATGCGACGAAAATAATGTTGAAATTCTCCTCGAGACTCAAATAAAAGAGATTCTTAAGAAAGACTTCTTCCTTCTTTCCACCATGCGCGGAACATTCACCTCCGAGAGTTTGGTTATCGCCACCGGCGGGCTTTCTATTCCGCCACTTGGCGCGACAGATTTTGGCTACACCGTTGCCAAACAATTTGGTATCCGCGTTAATCCCTGCCGTCCGGGTTTGGTGCCGCTTACTTTCCAAGAAAAAGATTTAAAGATTTTTAACAAACTTTCCGGCATTCCCCTGGATACACTCGTCTCTTTCGAAAATATTAGTTTTCGCGAGAATATCTTATTTACCCACCGAGGGTTAAGCGGGCCGGCTATTTTGCAGATTTCCTCCTATTGGAAACAAGGAAAACCTATCTGTATCAATCTGCTTCCCAACGTTGATATGTCCGTTATTTTGAAAACGAGCCAGAGAGAGAAAATAACTTTAATAAATTTCCTCAAGAATTATTTTCCCGCGCGTTTTACCGAAGTCCTCTGTTCGCATTTTTTTGAAAGCAAGCCGCTCAACCAATATTCTCTCAAACAATTACAAACGATTGCCCGCTCTTTACATCATTGGGAAATCATTCCGAAGGGAAGCGAAGGATACGCCAAGGCCGAGGTTACCGTCGGAGGCGTTGACACCGATGAGCTTTCCTCCAAAACCATGGAATCAAAAAAAGTCCCGGGATTATATTTTATCGGGGAGGTCGTGGATGTGACCGGCCATTTGGGGGGATTTAATTTTCAGTGGGCCTGGGGTTCCGGCTACGCGGCAGGACAACATGCGTAGCGCTGTGTAGTAAACTGCACATAGAATCTACTCTTTTTACTCTAAACAACAACCGCCGCTTTATGTCGAGCTCGTTTTGCATCATACATGAGCGCATCGGCCTGCTTAAGAAGATCATCAATGCTTTTAGGTTGGCTGGGATCATAAACTATCATGCCAAGGCTTAATGTGAGCGCGGATATCGGATGAAATTTACTCCCCATCTCTTTTAATCTTTGATCTAATCGATTGCGAAGGATTCTCATATTACCCTCTTTTGTTTCAAAAGCCAATATTGCAAATTCATCACCACCGATCCTGCCAATAACATCAGAGCCGCGAAATGTAGCCGTAAGCACTTTTGCAGCGCAGGCAATTGCCCTGTCTCCCCCGCTGTGCCCTAAATGATCATTAATCGATTTAAGGTTGTCCACATCTGCGTAAATGAGAAGAAGTTCTTTTTTTGTCCGGACGGCCAGCTTCAAAAGATGGTTGGCGTGCAGCATAAAACCTCTCCTGTTGTATAACCCTGTTAGAGGGTCTAGAAGTGAGAGCTCCCGCTGGATGATTTCTAATTTCTTTAACTTTTCACATTGGGTGAATATTGGCTTATAGACAAAAAAATACAGGATCGGCAATAAAATAACCACGAGGACGACCGCATCACCCATAAGAATATCCCACCGAGAAAAAATCGCGGCATGCGTGTAAAAATATTGCCGGCTTATTTCAGCAATTAATATCGACAAAATCAAGATAAGCGTAGATTTAAGCGGCGATTGAGTTTCCCGAAAATGGTCGACCGGTAATTTTTCTAACATAGGGATATCCGGCTATTGATATTGAATTTTTCTTTGGCCAGGCAGCCAAAAGAAAAGCACAATAATCCAAAATACGGGATTAAACATAAGCATACATAATATTTCAATAGTCTTTAAAATTGGATTTCCTATTGTTTGGGCAAAGCCATCCCATCGCCCCAACTAATGAGCGCCAAGAAGGCTTCTAATTTTTACTTTGGAGAGCGAAGCCGTCGTCATCCGCGCGGGCCAAATCTTCCGCTAACTGCTGCACAGCTTTTTTCCCGGCGGTTTCCGCCGCTTTGGCCTGCCGCGGATATCGCTTGGGGGCGATATTCTTTACTAAGCAGGGCAGCATATCTATTTTTATCTTTAACAAAAAGAAGTTTACTTTAGCTTCTTAGATATTTTTGCCAGTATATTTCTGGCAAACTGGACTCTGGGTGTGGCATATTTTCTGGCAGAAACCGTAATCTCCACTGCTTTGTCTGTCAGCTTGACAATATGGATCGCCACATTATTGCCTTCAGATTCGGACTTAATCCATCCGGCGGTCTCATCTGTCATATCGATGGTCCCCACCATGGCATTAGCAACATCAAGGCTAACTTTATAGGCCTTTTCATAAGAGGAATCAAACTGCGCCTTGACGCTGTCTGCACTTACCTCATATCCAATTGCGCCTCCGGCCAAAAGTGCAAAACAACCGGTTAAAAGCGGTGCTGTTAAGGCTGCCACAATCACCGTCATAACTATTCTTGCTTTCTTAATCATTTTATTCTCCCTTTCTCGTGTATAACTCCTCATTAAAAACAGAACCTTAGGAGTATTATTTTTTAAAGAAAACTTCCGCTGGTTATTTTATTTCTTATAAACCGCCGCTGCTGGCAGGCACAGCCGACAAATAAAAATACCGCCAACAACGACACAAATCTAATTCTTAGACAAAGAATCGATGATTGTCATATTGTTGATGACCTTCGTCACGCCGTTGACATCAAGAGCGACTTTCGTAGCCATGTCTTTTCCGGATTTGTTAACAACATTACCGCTTAACGTGACTATCCCATTATTTGTCTCAACCCCTGTCTTAAAAGCGCTGGTTGAATGATGAGATAAAAAGGCCAGCTTAATCTGGGCCGTGATGGAGGCGTCATCAATTTTTTCACCCATGGTTTGTCCCGGCACGCTAACAGCTTTCGCGATAGTCATCTCATTCCTCACGCCTTTAACGCCTTTAACATCTTTGGTGTATTCCCCGGTTAAATCCTTTTGGGCTTGGCTTCCGGCTTCACCGCGTAAGGTTACAATCCCATCGGAGACAAATACCCGCGTATTAAAACCACTCACATACTGGTTGTAAAGAAGCGAATATTTTACCTGCATGCTGATCCATCCATCAGAATTTTCAGCCGGGCGACCGCCTTGCAATTCTAACCGGTTGTCCACGCTTTTGACCCCAGGCAGACTTGCAACCGCCTCATGAGCTAATGATTTATGTGATTCTTCTCGGACTGTTCCTGTTAATGTGACAATACCATCCCTGGACTGAGTTTTAATGCTGTCGTCCCTGAGGTACGTTTTAAATATATAGGACTGATTAGCGGATAATTCAATGCGGTCATCTGTTTCAGAAGCGCCTGCAGATACGCTTGTCAGCAATGCCACGGCCGCAACCGCAACCAACATTTTTGCATAATTTACATTCATAACACACCTGCCTTTATTGCATTACTTGGTTTTTAACTAACCGCTGTTTAAAGCTGGTCTTTTTTGCTTTCCGTGACAGATTTATACGATCACAGCCTTCGTTCTTCCAAAAATAAAAATAAGAATCGATAAAACTAGGAATATAAAAAATAAAATCTTAGCGATTTCGATGGCCGAACCCGCGATGCTCGTAAATCCCAGCAGCGCAGCAACAATAGCGATAATAAAAAACGTAGCCGCCCAATTTAACATCGTGACCCCCTTCCTTAAAATTACCTTAGACTTCCTCATGTTTAACCGCCAAAAATCATACGAAAAACACCGCCGATAATAATAAACGGCAAAACAATCACATAACCAATGGCATGAAAAGTAGAGCTTATAATTCCGGGATTTGCAGCTTTTGTTTCAGTTGCTGTAGTAGTTGTTTCCCTTTGCTCATCACCGGCTGCCACTACTGTCGTTGTTGTAGTCGTTTGTTCCCCCTCATGATCCACTACCTCATTAACCACTACTTTATTTGGATAGGTTACTGTTGTTTCTGTTGTTGTTTTTTGAGTACTTGCGCAACCTGATCCTATGGAAGCGAACAATATGATAGAACCTAAATAAACACTGCCTTTAATCCAAGATTTTAAGGGCTGCATTCCAAATCTCATTTTGACCTCCCTAATCATTATGATCTACCGTTTTTTGAATACTTGCCCCTGCATTTTCAACGTCCTGCCCCGCGCCTCTGAGCATGTTGCAGCCCAAAACCGAAACCGTTAAAAATAGGACTGAAAAAAATAACACAAAATTTCTTTTCATATCACCCTCCCGACTTTTACTATTTTTCTCTGATAAACCATCTTGATAAAATTACTATTTACGCTCTCCCAACTGACGGTCAAAGACCATGACGCCATCCGCGTCACTCTTAATTAACTTGAGCCTTTCGACATTGCTATTAGCTGTGTCTTCCTCCTCAACCTGCTCGGTAACAAACCATTGCAACATGATCTCTGTGGCATGATCGTGCTCGCTTTTCGCTAAATCAACAAGGTTATGGATCTGCTCGCTCACTTTTAACTCCTGCGCATAAGCCCCTTCGAAAACGGATAAAAAAGACTTCCACTGCGTTTCCGGCGCTTCAATGGCCGTCAAAATAACTTTCCCGCCTCGAGCAACGATATACTTGTTCAATTTCATGGCGTGGTTGAATTCCTCATTTGATTGAATTCTGAACCAATGGGCGCAACCCGGCATATAACAAGATTCAAAATACACAGACATGGACAAATACGAATAAAAAGCATTTAATTCTCCATTTGCCTGCCTGTTAAGCGCCTTCTCTACCTTTGGTTTTATCATCATGCTTTCCTCCCAACATTGTTATTAAACGCTTCCCTGCAGCTGTTTTGCCGCCTGCATCCCTATCGTTCAAACCTCAATACGATATTGAATTCTGTTAAAACGATTGGAGAAAAACCCTACAAAGACATTCTAGGGGGAAGGTAAAATATAATCAATTATACCGAGGTATAACCGTTTGAGCAGGCTCTTAAAGATATCCGGCAGGCCCAGATTATGCTGTGTCAATTCGCAAAAAAAATATTACTCTTAAGATCATTGAGATGCCATTGACTACACGCATGACAAATCCGCCCTCATCTCTTTTAATTTCTTGATCAACTCCTGATTAACAACCGTATCCACGGGAATATCAAAAACACTTAACTCCCTGTTTTCGATCGAATAGGTCAATTGCTCTTTAAGCTCGCGAAGCGTACGTGGATGATACCCTTTGATTCCAAAACTTTGGGCATACGCCTTAAAGTCGGGATTGGTAATTTTTGTCCCGGTAGAGCGCCCTCGGCTCATTTGCTGTTTCCAGCTAATAAGACCATAATCATTATCCGTAAAGATGATGGTCACAAATTTTAAGCCAAGGCGATGGGCTGTCTCCAATTCCTGAGAGTTCATCAAGAACCCCCCATCTCCCATAGCCGCGATAATCCGCCTTTGAGGAGAATGCAGGGCCGCGGCCACAGCGCCGGGCAAGGCAAAGCCCATGCTGGCTAAACCGTTGGAAATAATACAGCCATTAGCACAGCAAGCTGAAAAATTTCGACCAATCCATATTTTATGTGTGCCCACATCGCTGATTAATAAATCATCACCTTTCATAATCGACTGTAAAATATTTAAAATGCCGGGAACCGTGAAGGCTTGCCCCTCTTGCAAGGCATAGCTGGCAATATCCTTAATGATGCGTTCACGCACAGGCTTATACCAAGTGCCGTCCTGTTGGTAATTATTCTCTTTGAATTTTCTATTCAACTCCTTTAAGGTCATGGCGATATCCGCCACAATTTCAACGGCCGGTTGATAATGCGCGTAAACCTCCGCCGTGGTAAAATCAATATGAATAATTTTTTTATCTTTACGGGGATTCCACGCATCCGGCGCGTATTCGGCGATATCATACCCGACGGTTAAAACCACATCCGCCATGTCAACTGCATCCATGACAATATCGCGGAAACCAAAACCAAGGGTAAACAGGCTCCGCGCATCCGAATCCAAAAGCGCGCCCTGCCCCATTAATGTATGCACAACCGGGATATTATGTTGCTGCGCCAATGCGCTTAACTGTTCGGATGTTGACTTGCGCACAGCCCCGTTGCCGGCAATAATCATCGGATAGCGGGCTTGTTTTAATAAAACAACCGCCTCTTCCAAAGCTTGATTATCCGGATCAGAACGGCGCACCTGGTTGCGGCGCATCGGTTGGCCATCGCTTATTTCCATGGCCGCGATATCCTCGGAAAATTCAATATGCGCAGCTCCGGGTTTTTCGCTTTCTGCCACCTTAAAGGCTTTGCGTACGACCTCAGGAATAACTTCAACGCTTGCAATAGCGGAATTCCACTTGGTGATAGGGCGAAACAACGCGACAAGATCTAAGCATTGATGGCTCTCTTTACGCATACGCCCTAAACCGGCTTGAGCAGAAATCGCAACTATCGGGCTTTTATCTAAATTAGCATCAGCCACTCCCGTGACCAAATTCGTTGCCCCAGGCCCCAAAGTAGACAAACACACTCCTGCCTGGCCGCTTAAACGGCCCCACATATCCGCCATAAAAGCGGCCCCTTGCTCATGGCGCGTGGGGATAAATTGGATAGAGGATTTTTCCAGAGAAAATAAAATATCTTCAGCTTCCTCGCCGGGTACTCCAAAAATATAACGAACCCCTTCATTCTCTAAACATTTTACAAATAAATCAGAGCCTTTCATGACTGCTCCTTTAATTTACTTTTTTCTTCGATGACGGCTGTGCTAATGTCCGGTGTATGCGTATCAATTCTTCCATTTTTCAAATCTTCTTTTGTTTTTTCCGCCAGCAATCCATACTTTTTTTGAATCCTTGTTAAATCTTCATCGGTGAGCTTTTCAATGTCCATCATTTCGTTATGAGCGCCCTTGGTAGCGCGGATGATCTCATCGAGCTTAAGTTGAATCGCGATGGTGTGGCGGTTTTGACTATTTTGAATGATAAAAAGCATGATAATAGAGATGACCGCCGCGAGCGTGCTAATCATCAAATGCCATGTCACGCTAAAATGAAGCGGTAGTCCGGCTATTGCCCAAACCAGAACAATAAGAAACGCCGCGAGGCTCACAAATGATTGCGCGGCTTTGTCAGAAATCCATTTTGCGACTACCGAAAAATACTCCATAGAAATAAACATAATCTCTCCTTCCCTACTTCCCATAATGATTAACTTTGTGACACTATTTTAGAGATAAACAAAGCGGCCTCAATTGTACCGAGGTATAGGCCCGGATTTTGCCATCTCAACGGCTAAAACGCATAGTGAACACCTGCAGTTCTCTATTCTAATTTTCGATCAACTCAATAAGCTTGGGATAAACCACGGCGGTCTTCTGATAAGGTTGCTGGGGATCAATCATATCGTGAAAAGCACCAATACCTTTATCAAACTGAAAGCGTGTTATCTTAACGCCGCTATGCCGGCGCCATTCATTGACAACTCGATCAAGATTCTTCTCATTAACGGAATCATCTAACGCGCTTGTAATAACGACGATAGCCCGAGCCTTCGGCGCGACACGCCCTGCCTCTTTCATAACCAACCAGCCAAGGTGCATAATCTGAGCCACCGCTCGGGTCGAAAATCGGTAATAAGAGGATGTCGGCCCCGTCAGCGCCTTTTTTCCCTTCCGATCCCACCACACGAACATACTGGGTAAAATAAATAAGAGATTGAAGAACGGCTTGAAAAAATCTATTGGAAGCGTCTTCCACCCCCAAAACGGCGCGATGATAACCGCTTTATCAACATCGCCTCTGTTTTGCGCAATCCAACCAGCCATATTCGCACCCATAGAGAAGCCAACAACCGTAATGTGATAGCCCAATCCCCGGGCGATATTCACTGACCCGTCACACAATTTGACAAGTTCCAGCACGGTAAGATTGGCGAGGTCTTTGGTCATCCGGTCCTTAAGGCCATGATGTGGAATGCGAGGGATGAGAACGTTGTACCCTTTTTTATGAAAGATCCTTCCTAACGCTTCAAATTGCCGAGGGCTATTGGTGTTTCCATGGAAGAACACGATTGCCTTGCGCGCTTTCTCTCCGTGTGTCAGAAAAATAAGACGCCCATCAGGGGAAACATCCTCCCCGTCAAGAGTACGTAAGTCATTAATACGTTTGACACTTTCCTGATAATCCTGGGATGGATTAACTTGTGAGAGGAACTGCGACATCAGGGCCCATCTCCTTTAGGTGTTCTGCGGAATGACTACAGACGATGGTAAACCCCAGCAATTTCTCCACCATAGCCGTCAGCAGGACAGATTGTTTTAAGATGGTATCCATTGCTTTTCTTTGCTCCTCATTAAGAAGGCCGTGTGACCCATTTTGCAGTAATGAAATATTCCCGCTAATCACCCCCAGAGGTGTACGTAGTTTATGCGAAAGAGCGGCCAATGATTCCTGCTTGGAAAATTCCTCCCTGCGCGCCGCGGTAACATCTCGTAAAATAAAAACAATGCTTAATAGTTCTCCGGCTAAATTTTTTATTACATCCAAATTTGCCTCTAAATATACCGCTTCTATCTTTTCTGTTTCTTCGCGAAAGATATCAAATGTTTTATGCGCAATGGTTAAATCCATAACCCCTTCTTTAGAAATGGAAACAGAATAATTCTTGAATAATGTTTCGATAAAATTGACATTTACCGGATCAGCAATATTTAAATACTTTAAAATCGCCGCATTGCTATCTTTAATGAGATACTCCGGGCTACAAACAGCAATGCCATCACTTATTTTATCAACCACGGATTTAAATTTCTCTTTTTCATCTAACTGCCGGAGATAGAAGCTTATCTTGAGTATGGATTTAACTCTTGCTAAGAGTTCAACCTTATCAACGGGCTTGGAAATAAAATCATCACATCCCGCCTCAAGGGCTTTGACCTTGTCTTCAGTTCCTTTAAGCGCGGTTACCATCACCACCGGGATGAGCCGCGTTTTTACATTGGCACGCAATTTTTCCAGCACTTCTAAGCCGGACATTTTAGGCATCATGATATCCAGCAGAATCAGATCGATTGGGTTGTGGGCAAGCGTTTCCAACGCTTCTTCGCCGCTTGCCGCTTTGATAATTTCATAACCCTGCGGAACAAGATATGCTTCGAGAAGCTCAATGTTTTGGATCTGATCATCAACAACTAAAATAACTGACTTATCTTTCATTCCCCGCCTCTTTTTAAGTCTAACTTTTTAGCATATTAAAGAATTCACTTTATAAATTGACTGATTTCTTTCACAAAGGTACGCGTATTGATCGGCTTGCCTATAAACCCGCTTTTAGTTATATCTTTTAACTCTTCTTTGCCTTCCGCCATGACAGAAGCCGTCACAAAAATAATGGGAATATCATCCAGTTTCTTGTCTTGACGCAAGATCCTGGCGGCGTCGGGGCCACGCATATCAGGAAGCCGCACATCCATAATAATAATATTCGGCTTCTCTTTCCTGGCGATGGCAATTCCATCAGCGGCATTCTCAGCTTCGAACACTTCAAAACCGGCAACCTCCAAAAGATCTCTTTCCAATAAAAGATTATTGGCATTGTCATCGATAACTAAGACTTTTTTCTTCATCACACACCCGCCTTCCTGGACATCATAGGCAGCGTAAACCGAACCAAGGTACCTTTATTGAGCCCCTGTGATTCTACAGAAAACTTCCCTCCATGCAGCTCATCCAGCTTTTTAGAGAGCGGCAAGCCGAGCCCGGTCCCCTCGGTTATCCGGGAATATGGTGTATCGACACGAAAAAATCCTTCAAATATTTTCTCCATGTTTTCAGAGGCGATGCCGACTCCGGTGTCCCAGACCACGATTTCTATCTCGGAATCAACTTTTCTCGCCCGCATACCAATTTTTCCGCCTTCGGGAGTAAATTTAACGACGTTTGAAAGCAAATTGTAAATGATCTCTTTTACCTTGAGTTCGTCCGCCTCGACATCCGGAAGATTTTCATCTATCTCAAGGAGAAGCTGAAGATTCTTCTTGCCGGCCATATCCGCCACCAAGAGAGAAATTTCACTTAACAGGCTTTTCATGGGTAAGTTGGATAATACCAGCTTCATCTTTCCGGATTCAACTTTTGCCATGTCAAGTATCTGGTTGATCAGCGAGAGAAGATGCTTTCCGCTGATTAAAACATTATTAACGTATTTCTTCTGCTTCTCATTAAGCAGTCCAAAAGTCTCGTCGTATAATACCTCAGAAAAACCATTAATAGAATTAAGCGGGGTCCTTAATTCATGCGACATGTTGGCCAGGAATTCAGATTTTACCCGGGCGACACGCTTGAGCTCAGTGGCCAGGTCATTTAATTCTTTATGGGCTTTTTCCAGCCCTTTTTCTATCTCCTTGCGTTCGGTAATATCCTCAATAGCCAGAAGGATGATACGTTCTTTTCCCAATCCTCTTTGAATTTGTCTGGCATTCAAGAGCATGATGCGCCTGCCAATGGTAGTAAAATCGTGCTCCACCTCATAATTATCAAACGTTGTCTTT
>ORJL010041160.1_pt1 | contig 50621 bp, 47 predicted proteins | sample 1779941 | NCBI WGS metagenome assembly ORJL01 (sample SAMEA104232317, study PRJEB22302) | groundwater metagenome | biome: forest; feature: aquifer; material: groundwater | place: USA | collected 2011-08-07 | depth 5.8 m | reverse complement strand
TCGCACTCGAAGAGGAGCCCGGCGTCGTCATGTTATCCCACCTTCCCGGCACTCCCGTGGACGAGGTTCCGATTGGGGCCACTGTAGAGGTGATATTCGAGACCACCCCCGCGACGGGCCAAAAGGTCCCGGAGTGGCGGGTAGTACCCTAGACCCACCTATCTTGCAGACGCAATAGAAAACTAGAAGGAGAGGACAATGCCAACGGAGAGTGCTCCATATTCCTGGTTCCGAAACAGAGAGGGCATGGGACTATGGGAAGGCAGAGGAAAGGTAGTAGCTACCGGCGTAGGGGTTTCCCCCACCGAGCGGCGCTGGGACGAGCGGCCTGAGACGAGCATGGGGGCCTTGACCATCATGGCCATCCGGAAGGCCATCGAGGACGCCGGGATTCCCCCAGACCAGATCGACGGATTGGTCCTGACCCCAGACTCCACTACCGGGATCAGCAATGATCCGAACACACCCCCGCCCGACGGCTGGGACAAAGTCTTCAAAATGGCATCTTTCCCTCAGGCCGGTATCACCAGGGGGGACATTGAGTGGATCCTCTTGAACATGCCGGAGCTGAAGAACGTCAAGTTTACCATGAACGGCCCGACGTGTATGTCCGTATCCTTTGTCACTGCTGCTGAGGCGGTGGCTCGGGGCCTCACCCAAACCTGCCTAGTAGTGAGGGGTTGGCATAACCTGGCAGGCCGCTACTACGTGGGCCAAGGGGCTGCCGCTCAGGACACAATCTCCGGGCCTCAGAAGTACGGCGGTATCTGGGGCGTGCCCGCGTGTGCCCCCACGGCCATGATATTCCAGGAGTACTGCGAGAAGTACGGCAAGAATCACGACATGATGGCCCCCTTTGTGATAAACGAGAGAAGGAACGGTCTGATGAATCCGCATGGGTACTACACCCAGCACCGGCCGGAGATGCTAACCGCAGAGGACTACCTGAACTCGCGGTGGATAGCCAAGCCGGCGAACATCTTCGATAATGACCTACCGATCATGTGCGCTTTGGCTGTCGTTTACACGACCCCTGAGCGGGCCAAGGACCATAAGCAGAAGCCCGTCTACATCCTTGGCCATGGCCAAACCAGGCCTGAGTCACGTGTCATGCCAACCCTAGAGGAGTGGGAAAGGGCCACCGACCGCATGGGGCGGATACTCTATGAAGCCTCAGGGATTGGCCCCGACGATCTGTCCTTTGAAAACATGTACGACGGCTTCACGCTCTTCCATCAGTTTCATTTGGAAGGCCTGCGGTTCGCCGCCCGCGGGGAGAAGCAGGGCTATGCGCTGGACCTCTACCAGACGGACATCAGCATTGAGGGGCCGAACCCGGTCTCGCCCAGCGGCGGCAACAACGGGAACGGACGCACCCGTTTCTGGCTGCACATGGACAGCATCCTCCAACTGCAAGGGCGGTCGCCCTCGCAGATCAAGAACAAGGCAGAGTTCGGCGTCTCCGGTGCTCACATGCCGAATTATTGCGATGCTCTCGTTTGGAGCGCGAATCCTCCCAATTAGCATCTCGCACCGTTAGATATTTTGGATGCCAAAGAGGGTCGTTAGCCTGTAAGTGACCGCGGGCGCGGATTGCATCAGCAGCAGCTATCAGAGCTGAAAGGCGGGGTATCAGCGCACACCAATGCGAGGTCGCCCAGGCTGCTTGCTCATAGATTCATAAGAGGAGGCGAACAATGGCTTACCAGAACATCCTTTATGAGAAGAAAGACCGGATTGGGAAGGTCACGATCAACAGACCTGAGTACTTAAATGCCCTCGTTCCAGGAATGAGTGAGGAACTGGCACATGTCTTTCAAGAGATGGAGCGAGACGAAGAAGTGCTCGTCACCATCATCACAGGAGCAGGGAGGGCCTTTTGTGCGGGTGCGTTTTTAAAGGATCCGGACGCACACATGGTTAATAATTCAGCAGAGTGGGTCATGCAGCCACTCGGGGTCAGCCCGATGTGGGCATATCCAAAACCGATCATCGGGGCGATTAATGGGGCCGCCTACGGCGGAGGGCTTAATATGGTGCTGGCCTGCGATTTCATAATCGCGTCCACCGAAGCCAGATTTTGTTTTCCGATGGCGCGGCTTGGGTTCATGCCCTCTACTCCTGGCGTCCAGGCTCTCGCCTTGTGGGTCGGCAAAGCCAAAGCTGGCGAGATGGCCATGATGGCGCGACCCGTTACCGGTGAGGACGCTTATCGCTGGGGGCTGGCTAACAAAGTAGTAGCGCCCGACGAGTTGATGGATGAGGCGACTTCCTGGGCACTGGAGATAGCTGGTTTAGCTCCTCTTTCAACCCGTCTTATCAAAGAAGACCTGCGGGGAAGTTTGGACCACCACTTGGACGCAAAAGCCAACCGGCTGCGTTCCATGGCAACTAGGCTAACCTCCGATATGGAAGAAGGACATCGTGCGTGGCGGGAGAAGCGCGCTCCGGTGTTTACGGGAAGATGAAGAGCCGCCGTTGTGGCAGCGCGCGTAGACAATCGGGACTCCGATGCCGTTATCTGGAGGATTTCCGGGTAGAAACTGAGCATCGGCAAAACGTAACTCTATGAATGGCTGTCCACCCGACCCAGGAGCGCTGCCAGTTCGTGTCAAGGAGGAGATAATGTCGCGTCTAACAATCCGCTCACAGGCACCGGTTTTTGCTGTCACCATTGTAATGCTGTCCCTCGGCGTCGCGTGCACCGGAGCGACCCAAACGCTCGGGCTGGAAGGCGGGGCCTCCCAAGCGTCGAACGGCCCAGCTGGCAAAGTCGTGGTGGCTTTAAGTCCTTTGTCTACAGGGACTGTTGACCCTGCGCTCGAACAGGGAACCCTTGATTTCGCCAACATAGAGCCCCTATACAACCGCCTCCTCGAAAATCCGAAAGACAGTCTAGAACTTGCGCCGGGAATAGCCACCAAGTGGAACGTAAGCCCGGATGGTAAGACAGTAGAGTTCACAATCCGAGATGGGGTGCGTTTCCACAATGGCGATATCTTGGCCCCGGAGGATGTCGTCTTCTCGATGGAGCGCACCAGACGTATCTCTAACCCAGGCAGAAATCCCTACTTTCAACGGGTCCTCCAGAGTGTTGAGGCCACCGGCGATTCCGTAGTATTCCACCTCAAAGAGCCTGATTGGACTTTCCTGAGCACGCTAGCGCGCACTCCTGTATACTCCATTGTCCCCAAGAAGTACGTTGAGCAAGTAGGCGACGGCGGGTTCCTCAAAGCTCCTGTGGGAACAGGACCGTTCAAGTTCGTTTCCGGGTCGAAGCAGGAATATCTAGATTTGGAGGCCGTAGATTACGAGCACTTCCTGTGGCGGCCGGGCGTGAAACAACTGCGGAATGTAATGGTGTCCGAAGAGACCACCCGCCTCGCCATGCTCCGGACGGGCGAGGCAGATCTGGCCCAGGTTTCCGTGCCGTCACTCCAAGGGATACAGGGGGACTCTAAATTACGGGTCCTCAAAGTCCCCAACATCGGTGGCCTACAGATATACATGTTTGGCCAAGGTGACTCTCAGAACCCGCTCAGCAAGGTCGAAGTCCGGCGCGCCCTAAGCCTGGCCATCGACAGAGCGGCCATAGCCAACGGGGTGTATCGCGGGAACGCTCGTGCTGTAGGAACAGCAATGTGGAATCCATCGCAGCCTGGCTTTCCGGAATGGGGACTAAAGCCGGCGCCGTATGACATGGACAAGGCCAAAGAACTCCTGGCGGCGGCGGGTTATCCCGGGGGCAAAGAGATCAAGTTGACCTTCCACAATGCCGAATATAGCCCGACGCCCCTGGGCACGCAAGTCGCTACGGTCATTGCGTCGGCATGGCAGAAGTTGGGCGTTGAGGTGGAGTTGCGTTCATGGGAATGGGGAGCCTATCTTCCGCTTTCACGATCAGGTAAGTTCGGCTCCCCGGCCAACGTCTCAATCCATGCCAGCAATTTTCCTGGGGATACGGGGGGGATCATGGGTTTCACGCGAACGGGGAGCTACGCTCACGCCTCGGGAACGGCGGACGGCGCGTATCCCACCATTGCAGACATGGCGGAACAATTTGTTTTGGAGTTAGATCCCGCCAAACGCGACGCTTTGCGGGACAAAATCCTGGCGTTTGACCGGGACAACGTAGTGTCCATCCCCCTGATCATCCAGGACGGATTATGGGCCGCCGGCCCACGACTACTTGAGTACACCCCAAAGCTAGGTTTTCTGGGCGCTGGCAACATGTACACGATAAAAGTGACACCCTAGGAATAAAGCGGACCATCTGCACACCCTGGAGGGCCATATGCAAGAACAGCCTGCGGGCTTCGCCGATACAGCGCTGGGAGATATCCGCGTCCTCGATCTAACTGGGGAGCTTGGCATCTATTGTTCCAAGCTCCTGGCGGACCTGGGTGCAGATGTCGTCAGGATCGAGCCCCCAAGCGGCCACCCCAGTCGACTCAGGCCTCCTTTCTATCATGACCAGGTAGACAAGGAGAAAAGTCTTTATCACTTCCTGGTGAATACCAGCAAGCGCGGAGTCACGCTCAACCTTGAGCATCCCGATGGTCAGCAGATTTTTCGGAGGCTGATTGCCAAGGCCGATGTGTTAGTGGAAAGTCTGCCGCCTGGCTATCTTGACGATCTCCAACTGGGTTATCAAGCTCTTAGCAAGGTCAACCCGGGGCTAATCCTGACCTCTATCACGCCCTTTGGGCAAACCGGGCCGTACCGCCATTACAATGCCGTAGACATAGTGGGCCAAGCCAGCGGAGGCCTCATGTACGTAACCGGATGGCCCGATGAACCACCCCTGCTGAGCGGGGCGGAGCAAGGCTACTACATGGCTTCAATTCAGGCGGCTGTCGGCACACTCATCGCTTTATCCTATCGTGACTGGACTGGAGAAGGACAGCATGTGGATGTTTCGATGCAAGAAGCAGTGGCTACAACTGTCCAACCTCAGGCGATGTTTTGGCCGGGCAAAGGCGAAGTACCGACCCGATTCGGACACGGGCAACGTACTAAGAGCGACACCAATTCCCTGGAAAGTGTCTACCGCTGTCAAGATGGCTGGATTGCCGGGTTAAATATCCAGGGCAAATGGGACGAAATCGTGGCATGGCTGGACGAAGAGGGAGCAGCCGAAGACCTCATTGACGCCAAGTACCGGGATGTTGACCAACGTAATCTAAATGCCCAGCACATTCAAGATGTATTGTCTCGGTTCACCCTGGAACGCCCAATGGATAAACTGACGGAGGGTGCGCAACGTCATAGTCTGTGGGCTTTCCCCATGAATACGCAAGAAAACATCGTTAACGATCCGCATCTTCAACAGCGCGAGTACTTCATGTCGGTGGAACATTTAGAACTGGGCGACCGTCTTGTGTACCCCGGGCCTCCGTTTCGCCTATCCCGGACGCCTTGGCAGATTTCCCGACGCGCGCCCCACCTTGGCGAGCACAATGTCGAGATCTATCACGGAGAACTTGGTATCTCCAAGCCTGACCTGGCCCTATTGAAGGCTGCTGGCGTTATTTAGAAGGAGTGAAGGATGACTAGTCCAGCAACAGTTAAGAAGAAGGCCTTGGACGGGATCCGGGTTTTAGATTTCACATGGGTTGCAGCAGGACCGACTGCCACAAAGCTTCTTTCTGCGAACGGGGCTCAGGTGATAAAGCTCGAGTCTCAACGTCGGGTCGATATCGTCCGGGTGCAAGAGCCGAAGACGGGGGACGCCAGCAGTGTCAATTCCAGTCTTTACTTCAATAACCTGAATACAGACAAATATTCCATTCTCCTTGATCTCAACACTAGTAAAGGCCTGGCTTTGGCGAAGCGCCTCGTCAGGATCAGCGATGTTGTTGTCACTAACTTCAGCCCTAATGCCATTGATAAGTGGGGCTTAGATTATGAGTCGTTAGCTAAGATCAAGGAGGATATCATAGTCATCCACATGCCAGTCATGGGTATGACCGGTCCAAAGCGTTCCTACGCAGGGGCTGGAGGTGGCATAAAAGCCCTCGCAGGGCTTAATACCATGATGGGTTTCAAAGGCTCAATCCCGGTGGGGCCTCAAGGTACGTATCCCGACTTTGGTTTGAATCCGTGCCACTGCATCATCGCCTGTCTGTCCGCGCTTCACTACCACTCTAAAACGGGGAGGGGTCAGTTTGTCGATTTGTCCCAGTATGAGTCCGTCCTACATGCCACGGGAACTGCGATTCTAGACTATACCGCAAACGACCGATTGCCCACCCTTCTTGGCAATGGACATCTCCAAATGGCGCCGCACGGGGCCTATCGTTGCCGCGGTGACGACCGCTGGATTGCCATTGCGGTACGAAACGATGAAGAGTGGTGGGCCTTCTGCGAAGTCGCCAAGCAACCTCAGTGGTCCAAAGACCCGAGGTTCAGCACTGTCCGTCTCCGCGTAGAAAACGTCAAGGCACTTGATGGTCTAGTTGACCGATGGACTATTGGGAAGATCGCTGAAGAGGTAACACTTGAATTACAGGCGGCAGGTATAAGCGCCTACGTAGTCCAAACTGTTGAAGACCTTTTTGAGAAGGATGAGCAGATGTCTTTTCGTGAGCATTATGTCTGGGTCGATCATCCTGAGATAGGTAAAGTTCCTGTAGACTCTCCCGCGTTCCGTTTCAGTACTCTTTCTACTCGCCCAGAACGCAGCGCTCCTTGTATGGGCGAGCACAACGACCTGATATTTCACGATATCTTGGGGATGAGTCTCGATGAGATAAATGCGCTCATCGTGGAGGAGGTGCTTTACTAGGGACCAGGGTTCGCTTGTAAAAGTGGTCATCGAGTCGGTCTATGACTGGGCCAGCGATCGGGCGAGGCAATCGCAGTTGTCTAATAAGCGAACCAGAACCTTGAATCCGGTCGTCTGCGAGGGTGCCGTGGCTGTTCGAGTCTGGCCCGAGTGGACAGTACTCCCCGGCTCCGCTCCTCGGTCAGCACAATGATGCCATATTTCGCGACATTCTCGGCCTCTCTGATGAGGAGTTGAACGACCTGCGAGCGAGCAAGGTGATTCTTTAGGATGACACCCTGGCGATTCTCCCATTCTGCGAGCGCGGACCGGCGAGAATTATTAAGCGTGGTTTCACCAGCATTCTTAGTGGCTACCTATTAGGAGGTGGTGTCATGGACTTCGCAATCGCGTACACGCGCGAGCAAAAGGCTTTCCGCGGGGAAGTCAAGAGCTGGCTTCAGGAGAACGTTCCGGCGGGGATTAAGGAATCCCCGGGTGAAGACCCGCCCGAGGTGTGGGAAGCTAAACGAGAGCTTGATCGCCGGTTGGGAGCAGTGGGCTGGCTCTGGCCCACTGCTCCCAAGAAATACGGTGGCGGTGGACTCACCGCAGATCACGCCATCATCATTGAAGAGGAACTCGACGCCCTCAGGCTCCCAACCAGACCGACCGGCGACCCCGGCGGCCACACCTGCGCGTCCAGCATCTTGGTTTGGGGGACGGAGGAGCAGAAGCAAGCGTTCCTGCCTCCTATGTTCGCTGGTAAAGTCTGCACATGGCAGGCGCTTACCGAGCCGGAAGCCGGGTCCGACCTCGCCAGCGTCAAGAGCGTCGCCCGACGTGACGGAGACGAGTGGGTGCTCAACGGCCACAAGACGTTTATTAGTGGCGGCCGGAAAGGCGAGCGGTTATTATGGACGATCTTCATGACTGATTCCAAAGCCCCCCGTCATGAGAACACGGGCTGGTTCGTGGTCCCCGCCTCCTCTCCCGGCATCACTATCATGCCGCTGGAGTCGCTGGGCGGGACAGGCAGCCACGAAAACAGCATCTTCTTCGACAACGTGCGTGTCCCGAGCTTTAACCTGGTGGGAGGCGAGAACCAGGGTTGGAAGGTCGCCACGACCCATCTGGAGATGGAACACGGCGGTGGCGGCAGCGTGGAGAAGAACCGCCTCGAGGAGCGAATTTTTGAGTTCGTCAAGAACACGAAGATGGACGGCCAGCCCATTCAGGCGGACAGGGACTCCCGGGACCTTCTAATGGACATGCATATCGACGCAGAGATCGACCGGTTGCTGGGCTTGACCACCTTCTACGCGGTGCATGCCAAGAAACCCCGGTCCTACGGCGGCTCACAGTCGTCATATCTCCGGAAGATGTCTGGCCTGCGGTTGACCAACACCATGAGCAAGCTCCTGGGATACAGTGCGCTGGTATCGGAAGGCGAGCATGCGGCCGCCGAGGGTTATGCCGAAGCGCAGCAGCGCCGGGGAATCGTGTTGGTGCATCCGGCAGGCACTGCCGATGTGCAGAAGCTCATCATGGCCCGTCGCATTGGGATTGGTAGGACGACCCGCGAGGAAGCAGGTCGGTTGGAATAGCCACCACCTCTCATTGCTCACACTGCCGGACGCAACATCATCAACGGGTGGTTAGTTTAATATTCCGCGGAAGGGGAATTGTCGTGCCCTACGAAAACATCATATACGAGAAGCAAGACCACATTGCCATTGTCACCTTCAATCGACCCGAGCACCTCAACGCCCTTTCGCCTGGTATGAACGCAGATAGAGCAGCTGTCTTTGAGGAGATGGCGCATGACGACGACGTGCGCGTCACGATCCTGACCGGGACAGGCAGAGGCTTCTGCGCAGGTGCCTTCATGGGCGACCCCAACGCCCACACGGTGGACGGCATAGCCGAAGGAGTCATGCGCACTACTAGTAGCGTCAGTCTCCCTTGGGATTATCCCAAGCCACTCATCGGAGCTGTCAATGGAGTTGCGTACGGCGCAGGGTTCAACCTTGCCCTTTGCTGCGATATCATCATTGCCTCCACCGCGGCACGGTTCTGCTTTCCCATGGCCCGCATCGGAATCATTCCAGGATTGCCAGGCGCGCCTGCCCTCACCCTCTTCGTCGGCAAAGCAAAGGCAGCGGAAATCGCACTCATGGCGCGGCCCGTCGACGGCGAGGACGCCTACCGCTGGGGCCTGGCGAACAAGGTGGTTCCTCCCACCGAGTTGATGGAAGAGGCCCTCGCCTGGGCAAATGAGATCGCTGCTCTGGCACCCCTCTCGACTCGTTTGATAAAGGACGACCTGCGAGAGAGTTTCGAAGGCCATTTTAATCGGAGCGCAAACCACTTGCGCCTGATGGCTTCGTTCCTTACAGAAGACCGCGCCGAAGGCCATGCCGCTTGGCGTGAGAAACGGGCGCCTGTGTTCAAAGGACGATAATCGTTTACTCTGGTACGAGAGGTTACCGGTTCGTGACCAAAGAAACAATGTAGCTGTCGAGAAGGGAGGCTGTTTATGCACCGAAGGCGCGAACGCATAGTAACTTGGGCGGCCATGGGATTGGCTCTACTGGTTTCCGTCGGCTGCGGGAGTACTGCCGGGCAGCAGGGGGGGAACGCACCTACCGGTGAGGTTGGACCTGTAGGGAAGGCTGTGGTAGCCTTGGTGCCCCAAACGACTGGCAATATTGACCCTGCGCTGGCATCGGGGGGCAGCGACCTTCCAAATATAGAGGCCCTATATAACCGCTTATTGGAGGCACCCAAAGACAGCCCTGAACTGGGTCCCGGACTGGCCAGCAAGTGGACGATAAGTCCGGACGGGAAGACTGTGACGTTCGAGATACGACAGGACGTGAGGTTTCATAACGGTGAGATTCTCACTCCCGACGATGTGGTCTATTCTATGGAGCGTATTAACCGGGTCTCGCCTCCTAGGGGACAAACTTATTTCCGACAGTTTGTTGACAAAGTTGAAGCAAATGGGAATCAGGTGGTCTTTCACCTCAAGGAGCCTGATTGGACCTTTCTGAGCACGATAGCTTCGAGCCCAGGTGGCGGTGGCTCGTATTCGATCGTCCCGAAAAAGTACGTCGAGCAAGTGGGTGACGACGTGTTCCTGAAAGCTCCTGTGGGAACTGGCCCCTTCAAGTTTGTGTCCTGGTCGAGGCAGGAGTACCTCGAGTTAGCGGCTGTGGATTATAAACATTTTCTGTGGCAGCCAGGCGTGCAACACCTGAAGATCGTGACCGTTGCTGAGGAGACCACCAGGCTCGCGATGTTACGAACGGGGGAGGCGGACCTCGCCCAAATTTCGGTTGCTTCGCTCAAAACGCTCGGCGGCGATGTCCGACCCATCACTGTCCCCAACACAGGCGGTCTGCGGCTCTTCATGTTCGGCCAGGCTGACCCGCAGAATCCGCTGAGCAAGCTAGAGGTGCGGCAGGCTTTGAGCTTGGCGATAGACCGGGAGGCCATTGCCAAAGGTATATACCAGGGATATGCCCACACGGTGGGGACAGGGTTGTGGAATCCCATTGAACCTGGATTTCCCGAATGGGCCGCTAAGCCACCATCATATGATCTGGAGAAAGCTAAAGGATTGCTGGCGAAGGGGGGCTTCCCGGACGGCAAGGGCCTTAAGATTACTCTCCACAACTATGAGTACGGTGTGCTCCCTCTCTGGACTCAAGTGGCGCCGGTCCTCGCGTCTCAATGGGGGAAGCTGGGAATCCAGGTGCGGCTTCAGCAATGGGAATTTGCCTCCTGGTCCATTGCAGCTGGCACCGGCAAGCTAGATCCGGTCTCCATAGGGACACATATCAGCAATATCGCAGGCCAAAAGGGGAGCCTCGGTGATTTCCTGCCGACAGCACAGTCCTACACTTACGCCTCGGGAACCGCCAATGGGGCGTATCCCGAAATTGCAGCCATGGCGAAACAATTTGACCGGGAGTTGGATCCTGCCAAACGCGACGCTTTGAGGGACAACATCCTGGCGTTTGACAGGGACAACGTAGTGTTCATCCCAATGTTTATTCAAGACGCTCTGTGGGGTGCTGGAGCAGGTGTACTAGAGTACACGCCCAAACCCGGCACCTTTCAGAGCGGCAATATGTGGACCATTAAGGTGAAACCATAATCTGGGGACAAGCTTGGCCAGCCGTTACACCGCCATGAATGGCTTATACAGACCCATTTGGTCAAACTTTTCAGACCGCCCACCGGCGTACGGGGTCGTTTCGTTCAGTTCCCACAGGGATAGGGATTGCTGATCGAATGTCCATCGCACAAGAGCTTATGGGCATGGCATTAGAAAGATCAGCCATTGTCTCTACATAGCCAAACGCAACAAGCCAGAAGAGAGGAGCCATCCCAATGACCGGCGATTCAGAAGGTATTCTGAGCGGACTGCGCGTGGTTGAATATGCTGATTTCGTCTCGGGCCCCTGCGCTGGGAGACATCTCGCTGAGCTTGGCGCGGAGGTGATTAAGATCGAGCCTCCGGGATGGGGAGATTCTGCCCGGCGGATTGGGCCTTTTGCACATGACGTCCCGGCGCTGGATACTAGCCTACTCTTCAACTATTTGAACGGGAATAAGTTGGGCATGACGCTGGACATCAGCGCACCGACCGGGCACGAGCTTTTCATCGGGCTCCTGAGAGAGGCTGACGTGTTCCTTTACGGAGGCGCTGCGGCTCGCGTGGAAGAGCTTGGGCTGAACCACGATAGCCTACAGAAGGCTAATTCCCGACTCATCTCGACCTACGTGACACCCTTCGGTCTAACCGGTCCGTACAGAAACTTCAAAGGCGGCGAGCTCGTGCTTGACCATCTCTCCGGGCTCGCTTTCAGTCAACCGGGAGGGCTGACTGATAAGACCAAGCCTCCTCTGAAGCCGGGTGGACGGCTCGGGCTCATGATGGCGGGCCTTCATGGCGCCGCGGCGGCGATGCTTGCGCTCTTCCTTCGGGAAGAGACGCAGCACGGTCACGCGGTCGATGTTTCCGAAATGGAGTCTATTACTTCCAACCAGTTGTTCCCCATTACCGAGGCTGCTTTTAGTGGAAAGGGAGAGATTCGTGGGGAAGGCCTTGGTGCCGCCGTATATCACGCGTTGGACGGCACAGTCAGTATCAGCGCAACCCAGGAACACATGTGGCAAGCAATGTTGCACGTCATGGGAGACCCGGCCTGGGCGTCCGAACCAGCGTTCGCGAACCGCATGGCGCGTAACGCCAACCGAAAAGCAGTCCATGATCGTGTCTCTAAATGGACAAGCACCTTGCCTAAGGAATGGATCTATCGAAACCTGCAAGCGTCCCGGGTACCGGCCTTTCCAACCAATACGGTTGCTGACGTCCTGGCCTCCGTGCAGCTCCAGGATCGAGGGTTCTTTGAGCGAATTCCACTGCCTTCAGGTGAGGATGCGACGGCCCCTGGCCCACGCTACCGATTTACAGAGGGATTGCCTGGAATCCGGCGCCCAGCTCCAAGGCTTGGGGAGCATACAAGTCAGATTCTGCGTGAACGGTTAGATCTAACGGGAGAGGACGTGGTGACCCTGTTCGAGTTGGGTATTATTTGAGGAGTCGGTCAATGGTAGCGAGTCGTCTTCCGTTAGAGGGTGTCACGATTGCCGATTTTAGCTGGGTCCTGGCGGGGCCGCGGGCCACAGAGTACCTGGGCGCCATGGGCGCCAAAATAATTAAGATAGAGGGACCATATCGTCCGGACCAGTTCCGCGCTGGACCAACGCCCACAAGCGCAACTGAAGATTACAGCCTGCATTTCTGGGGTTTAAACTACAGTAAGCTCGGCTGCACTGTAGACATCATGCAGCCCAAGGGTCGAGAGCTGGCTCTCGAGATCATCACGCATTGCGACGTGGTGATCCAAAACTATGCCTACGGCGTTATGGAAAAGGCCGGCCTATCCTATGATGATATTCGGAAGGTGAAGCCAGACATCATCATGGTTTCCGGCTCCGCCCTTGGAAACTCTGGCCCTGACAAGGGACATGTCACCTATGGAGCGCTGCTACACGCATTCAGCGGCTTAAATGCCATCACCGGCTACGCTGGAGAAGAACCCGGCGGCTTGAATGGCACCTACACTGACCCGCTCACGGGGATCACGTTTTTCATGGCAATACTGGCGGCGTTGTGGCACAAACGCCGGACGGGCAGAGGTCAGTTCATCGATCTCTCAATGGCTGAGACAACTATCGCCCAAATTCCTGAGTTTTTCCTCGACTATACCGTCAACGGCCGACTCAATGGCCCTCAAGGGAACAACGATGGGCGCGGGGCGGCCCCTCATAATAGTTACCCCTGCAGCGAAGTAGATTTCTGGCTGGCGATTACGGTGAGCAATCAGCAGGAGTGGGAGTCTTTTTGTCGGGTCCTTGAGTATCCGGAGTGGACGAGCGATCCCCGCTTTGGAGATCAGTTCGGAAGATGGAAGCACCGTGCAGCGCTAGATGGGTTTGTTGCCGGCTGGACAAAAAAGCAACAAGCTTATAACGCTATGAACGCCTTGCAGGAGGCTGGCGTGGCGGCCGCCGTCTGCCAGAACAACAAAGCGGTCCTTGAAGACACTCACCTCCAGGCCAGGGGCTACTATGTCGAGCTTGAACACGAGAGGGTGGGGAGAAAACCTATCATGAGGGTGCCGTGGCTGTTCGAGCCTGGTCCGAACGGACAGTACTTTCCGGCACCGCTCCTCGGTCAGCACAATGATGTGGTGTTTCGTGAGATTCTCGGCCTCTCTGATGAGGAGTTGGATGACCTGCGAGCGAGGAAGGTGATCCTGTAGGGATAGCACTCTGCCGGCAGGCACTGCCGATGTGCAGAAGCTCATCATGGCCCGTCGCATTGGGATTGGTAGGACGACCCGCGAGGAAGCAGGTCGGTTGGAATAGCCACCACCTCTCATTGCTCAGACTGCCGGACGCAATGCTACACTGACAGATTAATCAGAGGAGGCGCACAGTGGCTTACCAGAACATCCTGTATGAGAAGAAAGACCGGGTCGCGAAGGTCACCCTCAACAGACCTGAGTACCTAAACGCGCTTGTCTCTGGAATGATGGAGGCCCTGGCAGATGTCTTTCAAGAGATGGAGCGAGACGAAGAAGTCCTCGCCACTATCATCACCGGAGCAGGGAGGGCCTTTTGTGCGGGTGCTTTCATGAAGGACCCAGATGCGCACACGGTGAATAATTCAGCAGAGTGGGTCAACCAGCCAGTTGGCGTCAGCCCGATTTGGGCGTATCCAAAACCGCTTATCGGGGCTATTAATGGGCCCGCCTACGGAGGAGGGCTCAATATGGTGTTGGCCTGCGATTTCATAATCGCGTCCACTGAGGCCCGATTCTGTTTTCCGATGGCCCGGCTTGGGTTCATCCCCTCTTCTCCGGGCGTTCAGGCTCTCGCCTTGTGGGTCGGCAAAGCCAAAGCTGCCGAGATTGCCATGCTGGCGCGACCGGTTACCGGGGAAGACGCTTATCGCTGTGGGCTGGCTAACAAAGTAGTGGCCGCCGACCAGCTCATGGATGAGGCGACTTCCTGGGCGCTGGAAGTAGCTGCTCTGGCTCCCCTTTCAACCCGCCTTATTAAAGAAGACCTGCGGGAAAGTTTGGATCACCACCTGGACTTCAAAGCCAACCGGCTGCGCTCCATGGCAGCCAGGCTCAGCTCGGATATGGAAGAAGGTCATCGCGCCTGGCGGGAGAAGCGGGCTCCGGTGTTTACGGGAAGATAATCGTTTCGCGAGCTTTGGTGAGTCGCGAGCGGCTGGTCGAACCTGTCATTCCGTCACCACGCTCGGAATATTGGATACGCCCGCATTGTAGCCGCCGGGGAATCGTCCGGCAGCCGGCCTGCCAGTATAGTGACATCCTTCACTCACGTAATTCGGGAGCAAGGAGGGATCGTGGGGGAGAGACAAGAGAGAGAGACCGCGCTGGGCGACCTGCGGGTGCTAGACCTGACGGGCGAGATCGGCGTCTACTGCACCAAGATGCTGGCCGACCTCGGCGCCGACGTCATTCGTATCGAGCCGCCGGGCGGCCATCCCATGCGGCGCATCGGGCCGTTTGTGAAGAACCAGCCGGACGAGGAAAAGAGCCTTTATCACTTCTTCTTCAACACGAGTAAACGGGGCGTTACCCTCAACCTAGAGGACCCCGAGGGGCAGAATATCCTGCGGCAGCTGGTCGAAAAGGCGGACGTGCTCGTCGAAACCTTCCCGCCTGGCTACATGCAAGAGCTGGGCCTCGGCTATGAGGATCTGTCCGAGATCAATCCCGGCCTCATCATGGCCTCCATTACGCCCTGGGGACAGACCGGCCCTTACAAGCACTTCAAAGCCACCAACATAGTCGGGGATGCCATGGGTGGTCTCATGTTCGTGACCGGTTCGCCGGACGACCCGCCCCTGATGAGCGCCGCCAATCAAGCGTACTACCTGGCCGGCGAGCAGGCTGCAGTCGGCGTCATGATGGCGCTCTGTTACCGCGATAACACAGGCGAGGGACAGTACATTGACATCTCAATGCAGGAAGCGGTGGCCCTCACCATTCAACCCCAGTCGATGTTCTGGCCGGGCAAGGGGGAGGTGGCCAAGCGGTTCGGCTACGGCCAGCGCACCAGCAACGCGCTCATCTACGCCAGCAGCTTCTATCCCTGCAGGGACGGCTGGATCACCGGGCTGTACACCCAGCCGCGTAACTGGGTGGACATGGTAGCCTGGCTGACCGAGACAGGCTTTGTCGATGACCTAGCCGACCCTAAGTACAATGCTGAGGACGAGCGGCTAAAAGAGGCCGCCCACATCCAGGAAGTGATGACCAGCTTCGCCGCCGCACACACTATGGACGAGTTGACAGAGGGCGGCCAGCGGTACCACATGTTCGTGTTCCCCACGTATACCGTGGCCGACATCGTCAACGACCCGCATCTTAAGACCCGTAACTTCTTCCAAGATGTCGAACACAGTGAATTGGGCATGACCATCACCTACCCCGGCGCACCATATGGGCTGTCCGGGACTCCCTGGCGCATTTCCCGCCGCGCGCCGCTTATCGGCGAACACAACATGGAAGTCTATCATGGGGAGTTGGGCATTCCCGGGGAGCGGCTGGTGACCCTGAAATCTGTAGGGACGATATAGGAGTTAGAGATGGGTGGCAAGAAAGCGCTAAGCGGCCTGCGGATCCTGGACTTCACATGGTATGGCGCCGGACCCACAGGTACCGGGTGGCTGGCGGACAACGGCGCCGAGATTATTCGTGTCGAGTCGCAGCACCGGGTAGACAGCTTTCGTACCGGGGAGCCGAAGGTAGGGGACCCGGCCAGTCCTAATGCTAGCCTCTACTTTAATAACTTGAACACCGGCAAGTGCGGCATCCTTCTCGACCTGAATAACTCCAAGGGCCTGGAACTCGCCCGGGAGCTGGTCAAGATCAGCGATGCCGTGATAACCAACTTCAGCCCTCGCGCTATCGACAAGTGGGGACTGAGCTACGAAGCACTGAAGGAGATCAAAGAAGACACCATCGTTGTTCATATGCCCGCGATGGGGATGACCGGCCCCAAGCGCCACTACGCGGGCTTCGGGCCCGGCTTCAAGGCTGTCGGCGGGCTGAACATGCTCATGGGCTTTGAGGGCACGCCGCCGGTGGGTCCGCAAGGCTCGTACACCGATTTCTGCCTAGTGCCCGCTCACTGCATGACTGCGCTCCTCGCCGCCATTCACTATCGCAAGCGCACGGGGAAGGGGCAGTTTATCGACTTCTCGCAGTACGAATGCGTTATAAACACTACCGGCACTTCCATATTGGAGTATACGGTCAACGGACGGGTCCCACGGCGCATCGGCAACCGGCATCCGTCTATGGCGCCACACGGCCATTACCCCTGCATCGGCGACGACCGCTGGGTGGTCATCGCCGTCCAGAACGACGAGGAGTGGGAGGCGCTGTGCCTAGTCGCCGGGAAACAGGAGTGGCTCGTTGACCCGCGCTTCCTCTCCGCCGCCGGCCGGCTGACGAACGTCGAAGAGCTGGACAAGATGGTCGCGGGCTGGACGAAGGACCACTACGCCTATGATGTGATGATGCAACTGCAGCAAGCAGGCGTGCCCGCAGGGGTGGTGCAGACCTCCGAAGACCTCTTCGAGCACGACTTCCAGATGCAGGCCAGGGAGCACTACGTGTGGGTAAACCACCCCGAGAGCGGCCGTCATCTGACCGATCAGGTCGCCTTCCGCTTCAGTTCTCTCGACACCAGGCCGGAGCGCCCGGCACCGATGATGGGAGAACATAACGACTATGTGTTCCAAGAGTTGCTCGGCCTGTCAGTGGACGAGATGAACGAGCTGATCATCGAGAACGTGCTGTACTGAGAACTACGTCTCTATTAGAAACCGGTGGCGCCGCGAGGACTCGCCGGAAAGCTTCGTCACCTTGCGGTGAACTAAAGAGGCGGATTACTAACTAACCTATGAACAAAAGGAGCAAAGTATGCCGGACTTACTGTACGAGAAGAAAGACCACTATGCGATCTTCACGATGAACCGTCCCGATCGCCTGAACGCTCTTGGCGGCGCCATGCAGCTGGAGCTGGAGGAGGCGATGGAAGATTTTACCGCCGACGTTGAGATGCGGGTCGGAATTCTTACGGGGGCGGGGGACCGGGCGTTTAGTGCCGGGGCGGACCTGAAGGAGATGGCGGCCTCTAGCGGTCAGCAGATGTCTCCCAGAGCCGGTTCGAGCGTGCTTGAAAGCGTCTTTCCCTTCTCGTATCATCCTAAGCCCTTCATCGCCGCCATCAATGGGTACGCAATCGGCGGCGGCATGGAACGAGCAATGAGCTGCGACATTCGTATCGCTGCGGACCACGCGCAGTTCGGCCTCTTAGAGATTAAACGCGGCATTCTTGCTGGCTACGGCATTCACAATCTCTCCCGCCTCATTCCTTACGGGGAGGCAATGTACATCCTGCTCAGCGGCGACCTGATTTCCGCGGAGGAGGCCAAGCGCATCGGCTTCGTGCACAGCGTGGTGCAGAAGGAGCAACTGATGAACGAAGCGGTCCGCATCGCCGAGATGATCGCTGCCAACGCGCCGCTGTCGCTGCGCGGCACAAAGGCTGTCGCGAACTATTGGCGGCACTTCAATATTGGGGAATCCACGCGCTGGGTGTCATGGGTCAACGAAGTCGTGTTAAGTTCGGAAGATGCCAAGGAAGGTCCGGGGGCCTTTGCCGAGAAGCGTCAGCCAGTCTGGAAGGGCCGATAACCTCAGTCCTTAGCGTAGGAGGAAGGAATGGAATTTTCGATCACGTACACCGAGCAAGAGGCATTCCGCAAGGAAGTGCGGGACCGGATGGAGGCTAACCCCCCAAACACCCGGATCATGTCGGCCGCGTCAAGCCCATAAGTCCTGCATCGGAATCGCGGGCGTTTGGTGTCCGTGGCAAGTTGAGCGCCTGGAGCAGCCGCACGAGGCTCTTGTGGTGGAGCCCGGTTACTGCTTCCATCTCCGTGAGCAACCGACTGAGCTGCGCTCAACCTGCTTGACGTACCGTGGCCGTATCAACTGCGTGTACTTGCGTCGCTCCATCGATCGTCATCCCATCGTCCGTGGGCATCGTCCCCCTCAGTAACGTTTTAGCTAAGTGAATAGGGAGAGTGCTGAATAACGCAGACTTGAACGGCAAGAGAGCGTCATTCGTCCGTTCTTCGAGCTTGTCGAGAAGAAGGTCGATGGTCTCGACAGGCTCGACCAACGCTCTTATTCAGCAGTCTCTGAATAGGCTCAATTGATAAGCTGACAAGTCCCGTGTTACACTATTTGAATTTGCAGCGAAAGGAGCACATCTTATAGGAAAAAACAACCTTGTACGGACACAGCAATCAAATCTGCGTTCAAGTATCTACAAGAAATGAGGGCTGTGGATACTTTCTCTATACGGAGGATGAGTCTAGTAAAAGGAGTCGGGTATGCTGACAATTTCTTTGCGAACATACTTTGCAGGTGCGCTCTTCATGGTGATGGTTCTGATGTTGGGCTGTTCTCCAGCCGCGCAAACCCCCACCAATCCAGGCAGTCCTAGCGGGACGTCCATTGGCACGGACGAGGTGAACACCAAGGCGCCTTTCCTCACAAAGGGTGAGCCCAAGTACGGCGGGATTCTGCGCAGGGCGCAAATTGATGACCCGCCGAACTTCGATCTCTATTCCAACTCCACCAATGCCATGCAAAATGTCACATGGCCTGCATACAACAATCTCTTGATCTTCGATCCGTATAATTTTAGCAAGATCATTCCTGACCTGGCAGAGAAGTGGGAGGTGAGCCCGGATGGCAAGCAGGTCACCTTCCATCTACGTCAGGCCGTCAAGTTTTCTAACGGCACACCCATGACGGCCAAGGACGTGAAGTTCAGCTTCGACTGGATGAGGAGCCCACCTAGTGGCTTAGTCAGCACCAGGCAAGGTGGACTGGAGCCCATCGATAGAATAGATATTGTGGACGATTTCACCGTCCGTATCACCCTCAATCGCCCGTATGCAGGCTTCTTGCCGACCCTGGCGCAGGGCTGGATGGCAATCTACAGCAAGGACTACGCGGAGTCAAAGGGCCACGATATCTACAAGAAGGAGATGATGGGGACCGGGGCCTTTAAGCTGAAAGAATACGTCCGCGGCACCAGTGTTACCTTAGAGAAGAATCCGAACTACTGGCAGTCCGGAGTCCCTTACTTGGATGGCGTTCAGATGTTCATGATTCCAGACCCGGGGACCCGGTTTGCTGCCTTCCGCACCGGCCAGGTGGATCTATTTGGCCTGAATGCAGACCAGGAGAACCAGATCCGTACTACCCTGGGGGACAAGATCAATATACAGAATCAGGATTCCATCAGCTGGCAAACTCTGAACATGAATGCCAAGCGCAAGCCTTTTGACAATATGCAAGTCCGCCAGGCCATTAGCTATGCTATCGACCGGCCAGGCTTCATCAAAGCGATCCAGGGTGGTTTGGGAAGAGCAGGCGGATACGTTCCGCCGACCAGCCAGTACGCGTTGCCGCCCGAGGAGCTTGCGAAGCTTCCCGGATACGGCCCCGACGCCGCAGCAAACAAAGCTCAGGCGAAGAAGCTCCTGACTGATGCGGGCTTTCCTACGGGATTCGAAACGACCTTCACTGTGCGCAAGGGCCAGGAGGATTTGGCCGTCTACCTTACTGACCAGTTAAAGCAGGTTGGCATTGCCACCGCCCCGATGAAGATCCTGGATTCGGGTCCAGCGTATGACGCTGCGGTCAAGTTGGACTTCGACATGCTGCCCTGGGGTCACGGGCTTGCACTCGACGACCCGGATGCCCACTACAGCGAGTTATACGTTTGCGGCGCCTTCCGCGATTACTCCGGGTTATGCGATATGAAGGTTAACGAGTTGTACATCAAGCAGTCCCAGGAGTTGGACCCCGCAAAACGCAAACCCCTAGTGTGGGACATGGAGAAATATGCCATTCCGCTACAGATCAAGATTATCCTTTCCTGGGGCAAAGCTCAGCTAGGCACCTGGAGTTACGTGAAGGGCTACGTCCAGGATCCATCCGCCGGCGGCTACAACGTGAATCATTACAAACAGATCTGGATGGACAAATAGAACGTCTCGAAAGTCCTTAGTCAAAGTTCAGATTTTCGCGCTTGACAGGCGCTAACGTTGTTCCTAGATTTTGCCAAACTAGTTATCGAATGGTCCGTAAGAGCAGTCTTAGCTCCCGGTAATCAACCGGAACGCAGTCGAAACTTGTTCTTGGGGGTTTATTGACTCGGTTCAACTAAGGAGAAATAATGCTGACACGTCGGGCTTGGTTCATCGTATTGGGACCGTGGTGGCGCATATTCAATCTTCCGACCGACAACCACTCGCCCACTCTCGCTCTGCATTCCTCAAGCACCGGTGCGACCTCGTTCCCGGTGCGACCGGCTATGAACCCCCGAGTCCCGGTATGATCCCCTGGCCTATCATGAGCAAGATTGAGCCAAACCTGGCCGAGCGTTGCATGTAAGTCAGGATGGGACTATCTACAACTTCCACTCCGCAAGGGAATGAAGTTCCACCATCATTACAAAAACAAAGGAGTAAAGTATGGCGGACTTGCTGTACGAAAAGAAGGAACACTACGCCATCTTCACCATGAACCGGCCCGAGCGGCTCAACGCGCTGGGCGGGACCATGGGGCAGGAACTGAACGAAGCGCTGGAGGACTTCACCGCCGACCCTGAGATGCGGGTGGGCATCGTCACGGGTGCCGGAGAGCGGGCCTTCTCCGCCGGCGCCGACCTCAAGGAGATGTCGGCACGGGGCCAGACCGCGACCCCGTCCGCGCGCGTGACCCGCGTCGATGGGGGCTTCTCGTTCGCGCGCAACCCCAAGCCCTTCATCGCCGCCATCAACGGCTTCGCCATCGGCGGCGGCATGGAGCGGGCCATGGACTGCGATATCCGCATCGCGGCCGACCACGCGCAGTTCGGCCTGATGGAGATCAAGCGGGGCATCCTGGCCGGCTATGGCATTCACAATCTCTCCCGCCTCATCCCCTACGGCGAGGCGATGTACATCCTGCTGACCGGCGACCTGATCTCCGCGGAGGAGGCCAAGCGCATCGGCTTCGTGCACAGCGTGGTGCCGAAAGACCAGCTGATGAACGAGGCGGTTCGTATTGCGGAGATGATCGCATCCAACGCGCCGCTCTCTGTCCGAGGCACGAAGGCCGTCGCGAGCTACTGGCGGCACTTCAACCTCGACGAGTCCTACCGTTGGGTCCCCTGGGTGAACGAAGTCGTCCTCGGATCAGAGGATGCGAAGGAAGGGCCTCGGGCCTTTGCGGAGAAGCGGCAGCCCGTCTGGAAGGGCCGTTAAGCTGTTTTGGGGAAGCCCTGGAAACTCAGAGCGTCCAGGGCTTCTTTGCATCCCTGTTCCAAGTCGTTGCTTGCACCCGCCTGACAAACGGCAAATGGGCGAACAACCAATTCATGTTAATATGCGGCTGTGGTCGATGACGACCATGCTACCAACCAGATCCACCGCTTTCTTGCCCGTTGCCTGTCTGTGGGCCATCGAAACCCCTCCTGACGGAAAAGAGCGATAAAACAACCTGTGGAGCAACACATTGTTCATCGATATGCACATGCATTCCAAGTTGTCGGACGATGCCGGCGCAACCGTGGAAGCGTATCTCAAATGGATCCTCGCCATCCGGAAGAAAGGATACCAAGTGGACGGCATAGTCCTTACCGAGCACAGGGGGTTCTCCTTCGAGGCGGACTACGCAGACTTGGCAGAGCAATACGGCGTGGTAGTCTTAAAGGGCTCCGAAATCGAGACGGATTTGGGGCACCTTTTGGTATACGGAGTTTCGCCCAAGCTGACCAGAGAGTTCAACTTCAAGAATATTGAGCTGCCTTCCCACGATGTTATCCAGGCGGTCAAGGACACGGGCGGCTACGCAGTGGCCGCACACCCCGGCAGGCCGCGCATTGGCCTCTGGCAGCACGTGCTGAACGGTGCCAAGATCGATGACTTTCAGACTGTGGAGCTGATCAACGGCGGGAGCAACGCGGAAGAGAACAGCCTCGCGGCCAAGCTAGCGGCTGAATACGGCTTCTCCTGCATTGGCGGCAGCGACTCTCACTACGTGAATACTGTGGGGAAGTACATCACCGATTTCCACACTTCGGTGACTCGCGTGGAGGACCTCGTGGAAGCCTTGTACCTGGGTGAGTTCCATGCCGCTGTCCTAGAGGACACCAAAGTGTCGGACGGGATTACAGCTGTTAGCGCCTAATTTCGCGGCTTAGAAATAGGGGATACAACACATTGCACGAGCTTGTCGACAGCTACCGTTCATTCAAGACCACGCAACAAAGGTCAACCTGTACCAGGAGGAATACGCTATGGCAGACACAGAGGTAGACGTAACCGACACAATTGACTTCGACCGCAGCGTGCTGGGAGTGGAGGTCGAAGTGGGAAGCCATGAGGTAACCGCGGACGAGATTATCGCCTACGCTACCGCCCTCGGTGAAACCAATCCCCTACACGTAGACGAAGCGGCTGCCAAGGCTGGCCCCTATGGCGCTCTTATAGCGCCACCTCTGTTCTACAACGTACTGCGCGTTGGGGCAGGGCCAGACCCCAAGGTAAACTTCGGCACGACTGGCTTCGACGCCGGGCAACATGTCGAGTTCGTCGAACCCATAAAAGCCGGTGAGACCATCCACGCAAAGGCGAAAGTCCACAACGTCTATGCCAAGACTGGTCGCACCGGGACCATGGTGTTCGCGGTCCGGCGCACCACGTTCAGCAACCAGAACGGGGAATTGAAGGTGGTACTGGATCGAATCAACGTGCGAAGGGACATAAGGCAATGACACAGGTTTATTTTGAGGATGTGTCGATGGGCGACGAGATTGGCCCTTTGGTCAAGACCCCGACACGAGAGCAGTTGGATACTTTCATGGGGGTGTGGGGCGGCGGCGTGCCTAGCCGTTTCACCAGCGACGATGTGGCCCGCTCAGAGGGGTTCACTGGTGTTATCCTGCCTGGGCATATGAGCATGGCCTTGTTAGCCCAGCTCCTCACGAGTTGGAAGGGAGCCCAGGGAAAGCTTAAGAGCATGGACGTGAACTTTCGGCGCTATCTCCAGCCGGGAGATACCCTCACCTGTAAGGGTGTCATAACTGATACGGCGACAGTGGATAGAGAGAACTTGGTAACTCTGGACATCTACATTGAGAACCAGAAGGGCGAGAGGGCCCAGCAGGGCACCGCCGTTGTCATTCTCCCGTCAAAGTAGAGTTCAAATCGCAAGTCGCGCAGGTCCTCCCTGTCAAAAAAAGACCTCACAAACGAGACGAGGGTGCCTTGGAAAAGAGCGCCCCGTTTTGCTAGTTCAAGACATATGCGTCCATCCACTCACCGTCGAGGCGGGAGCGCTTCGCAGGAACACTATTGGCATCATCTCCAGCTCTACTACCTGCGCCAACATGGCTGCTCTCCACCAACGCCCGCACAACCGCCTCTGCGGCCTCACACCGGACGAGGAGTTCGGCATCCGTGACATCGGCCAGCCCGAACTGATAGCCTTCCCCGGCTAGCCTCTGCTGAAAGCTCCTGCTCGTCCTTGAGCAGACTCCCACTTCTTCTTCGGCGGGAACTTCAACACTGAGGGGCGGCCTCGGTTAGTCCGCAGGTTCCAAATCGAGATTCGAGCAAATGAAGAAGAGGCGCACCTTCGCGGTGTCCTTCCTGCTGACCCATCCCAACTTGCAGACGAGTCTGATTTCGTCACCACTGGACGAACATCGGGATGAATCACCAGTGGTAGAAGTCCTGGTTTCCTAATAACACGACTGCACTAACAATCACAGCCGTGCACGCAGGCGAGCGCAAGCACTGAACTCTACATGATTAAAGCAGAAGAGAGATAATGGTCGGGGTGGCCAGACTCGAACTGGCGACCTCTTCGTCCCGAACGAAGCGCGCTACCGGGCTGCGCCACACCCCGCTGCTGGCATCTTAGCATACGGTATTTCGCCGAACAACAAGCCTCACGGAAATCCCCGACGCGCAGCCCCCATTGTGAGTGAAGCGCGCCGGAGCGGCTGCTTCCTTCGCTAACGTACAGGGAAGCGTCCCATGCGGTCCCAGTACTCGTACATTCCCCGAACGTTGTCCGGCAGACGTGGGCCGAAGACGTCCCAGGACCCGTACTTGGGGAAGAGGGCCGCCCGCACCGAGGCAATCATCTGCGGTGAGCGGGGCGCAAGCCCCAGGCGCTCGGCGTTCTCGATGGCCGTGATCAGGTCCTGGAAATACTCCCTGACCTTGGTGGCCCACTCTTTGGGGCCGGGATCCCCGTGTCCGGGGATGATGGTGTCGAAATCCATAGCCTCCACGCGCCGCAGCGACTCGATCCACTCCGCAACGTAGTCCTCATTGCGGGTACCGAAGGGAAGGCTATTGGTGGGAGCAAAGTCGACAATGAAGGCCACGCGTCCGGCGGGGTAGAGCGTCACGATGCTGCTGTCGGAGTGATTGCGTCCAACGTAGGAGAGCTCCAGCCGTGCCCTTCCCAACCGGAGCGTCATACGGTCTTCAAAGGTGATATCGGGCACAGGGGAGTTGGGATCGTTACGGGCGGCGATCTTGTCCTTGGCGGTCACATGGCTCACATAGGTGGCGGTTTCTTTGAAGACCGCGCCGCCGGTGTTGTGGTCGGCATCGTGATGGCTATAGACCATGTAGCGCACCGGTAGCGGCGTGACCGCTTGGATGGCATCCTTGAGGAGGCGCGCCCTAGCGTTTCCAATGGGATCGCCGACGATGACGCCCTCATCGGTCACGATGAACATGGTGGTGTACCCGGAATGGCTGAAGACATAGACATCGTCCGCAATCCGCGTGACCGTGGGCGGCACCGCGGGCGCAGGCGGCGCTTGCGGCTGGGTGCAATCTTCCACAATAAAGACGCGGTTGGGTCCGGCAACGCCGCCAATGTAGTGGTAGCGGCGACCGCCGTACTCGTAGCGGGTGCGACCCTGCCACTCATGGCTCTGGATGGTGTCACCGGTTTCCGCGTACCAGGGGATGCCGCCGATGGACACGGGCTGTCCGGTGGCCACGTCCAGCACCGGACGGCTGCAAGTCATGGTTACCGGGGTCGATGTCTCTGCCGCTGGCGCGGAGACGGCTGCCTCCTGGGGCAGCAAGGCAAAGCCTGCAATGCCCAGCGCGGTGGCGAGAAGTAACAGGACTCGTTTCATGGGATTTTTCCTTCCTAGTGCGAGAGATTAGGAAAGTATCACACTTTATGCTGCTCGTGACAAGGCACTGTATTCACTCCAGGGCGATTGCAAAGTCCAGGCAGCACGCAAAGCCCGTTCGTGGTGAGCCGAGAGTTTACCCTGTCTCCAGAGGCGACTCGCCTGGGCGAGAGCATAGCCGAAGGGAACCATGAACGGGCGGTTCCGCTCATCCTTCGACCTAGCTCAGGACGAGCGGAACATTGGAACCAACGCGACTTTGCAATCGCCCTGATTCACTCACCAAAATGGCACCCCAAATGGCTCCTTGCAGTATTTCTCTCCCTTTGGCCTATCGTACCCTCAGCCGATTGGCCGATGATTGTCTTTGGTACCCATGCGATGATCGACGTGAACCAAACGAACGTCTGGTGTAGTAGAGGAGAAGAACCGTGATAGAGTTGCTAGAAAAACGGCCGGAGGCCGTCTCCACAAAACGGGCGCCACGTGTCATCGTCGTTGGTAAGACGCTCCAGGAGTCCTGGGACCTCTCGTTGGGACTGGACCACGAGGGCTACGCATCCATTCTGACTCAGTTGCGGAAGATCGGCACCGCTGAGGAATTGAGCCCCGCGCCAGAGGCTGTTGTGCTAACATCCGAACTTGAGCCGGAAGACATGGCCTCCGTCTTTGCTTTTCTGAAGCAGAGCCTTAAATTACGGAGCCTTCCTGTGGTCGCCCTGTCCCAGTACTCAGAGAAGAAGATCGGGTTTGCGCTGGCCGCCAAGCTGACGGCATCCGCCACCGCTCACGAGTTGGCTGAGCAACTAAGTTTAATCCTCGGTCAGAAAAAAAGCCCACTCTTCGCCGTGGCTGCGTAGCGGGTTCAACATAAACCTTGAGACGCTATGTTGCAGCCGCCGGATTCACCACGTTCTTGGGGGTTCCGTCTAAGAACGCTTCGATGTTCTGTGCGCAGGCTTCCGCAAATGCAACATAGCTTATGTCGGCAGGCCAGCCCGCGTGGGGAGTGAGCACCACGTTTTCTAGGGTCAGAAACGGGCTGTCCGCCGGTAATGGTTCTTGCATAAACACATCCAGTCCCGCTCCGGCAAGATACCCTGTTTGGAGCAGTCTCAGGAGCGCGGCCTCATCCACTATGGCGCCTCTAGCGGTATTGACGAAGAATGCGCCTGACTTCATCAGACCAAGATGCTCCTTTGTCAGGAATCCTCTTGTCCCAGCGTTCAGAGCAAGGTGCACCGATACCACGTCTGACTGGCCCAGCACCTCTTCCAGGCTCACTGCGCTGGCCCCTACCGCGGCCGCCTGCTCGGCGGTGAGGCTCCTGCCCCAGGCCAGCACCTTCATGCCAAACGCGCCCGCAATACGGGCGACGTCTTTCCCGATGCGGCCCAGTCCCACGATGCCAAGGGTCTTCCCGTGAAGCGTCACGCCGAAGGGCGTGACCCACTGCCCGCGCCGCAGCAGCGCATCACTCTGCGGGATGCGGCGCATCACCGCCATCATGAGCGCAAAGGTTAGCTCCACGGTGCTCGCAGAAGAGCCGCCGCGACCTGTGGCCACCAGCACGCCGGCGCGGGTCGCCGCATCCATATCCAGGTGCGGTCCCACGCCTCCCGTCTGAGCGATCAGCTTGAGCTGGGGCGCGTCTCTGAAAAAGGCCTCGTCAAAGCGCGTGCGCTCCCGCAGCGCAATGACGATCTCCACATCCCGTAGCTCGCGCGGCCGCTCCTCAGGTGTGAGCGGCCGCGTGTACACCCGCACCTCCGCGCGCTGGCGGAGGCGGTCTATGGCGGGATCATGCTGGAATGCGCCGTGATAATCGTCTAGGACGGCTATGACCATCAGCGGGTGACCTGATCGAGTTCCTGGACTTCTTCCGGTGTCAGCTTCCATTCGACAGACTTGGCATTCTCCTCCACCTGTTCAGGCTTGGTGGCGCCTGCGATGACAGTGCACACCATGGGCTGAGCAAATAGCCAGGCCATGGCCAACTCGCCCACGCCGTGGCCGCGCTGCTGGGCAAAGTCCTCCAGCTTGCCAAGAATCTCAAAGTTGCGGTCCGTCATTATCCGACCGAACATCTGGTTGTTATAGCCCCGGGTGCCCTCTGGCGCCGGTTGGCCCTGGCGGTACTTTCCGGTGAGGAAGCCGCTGGCCAGCGGGCTGTAGGGTATGATGCCGATGCCATACTCCTTGCAGAAGGGGATCAGCTCTCGCTCTATGCCACGGTTCAGCAGGTTGTACGCCGGCTGCACTGAGACGAAGGGCGTCAGATGATGGGTCTGGGCAACCCACTGAGCCTCGCAAATCTGCCAGGCCGAATAGTTGGAACAGCCAATGTAGCGGATCTTGCCCTGGCTCACCAGGTCATCCAGCGCACGCATCGTCTCTTCCGCGGGCGTTTTTGGATCGGGAAAGTGCACCTGAAACACGTCGATATAGTCGGTATCCAGACGCCGAAGGCTGGCATGAACACCGTCGATGAGATGCTGGCGGGACGCGCCGGCATTATTTGGCCCTTCTCCCATCTGTCCTGCCGCCTTGGTGCCGACGATGGCCTGGCCGCGCCTCCCTTTGATTGCCTTGCCCACAAACTCCTCGGACACACCACGATTATAGATGTCGGCGGTATCCAGGAAGTTTATCCCCAGGTCCAGCGCCCGATGAATGATGGCCGCCGTGCCGCTCTCGTCGGCGTAGCGGCCAAAGGTATTGCCTCCCAGACCGACCGCCGAAACGGCCAGGCCTGATTTGCCCAGTTGCCTATATTCCACAGAACCCTCCTGCTAGTTGCGTTTGCCTGTCGGTAGGCAGGCATGATGTGCCGAAAGTATAGCATTACCCGACGGAATTATCTCGTGAAGTGGCTTCAAAAAGGAAAGTGAAGCTCCGAACAACTATTGTTCGAGGCCCACAGGCCGAGAACCCTTCGCTGGGCTCGCCAGGAGGCTGGAAGGCTCTTGCCCAGCCGGAGTCGCTCGACAGAGTCGACCGCCGCACTTATCAAGAGGAGTTCTGGGGAGGGTTGAGCTTTTTCCCCTCCCTTCCAGGGAGGGGTTAGGGGAGGGTCGGTTCACCACGTGAGTCTCGACCCCCTCTGTATCTCCCCCTGACAGGGGGAGAATGCTGCTGCGACACACTACGTAGGTTCAGCTAAGAGCGCTGCCAGCATCTGCCGCACTTGCGAGGCCAGGTCAGGCCGCAGCAACGCCAGAGCCACCGAGGCCCGCAGCAGCCCCACAGGGTTCCCCGTGTCATAACGTGTGCCGGTGAATGCGTACGCGTACACCGGTTCCTTTGCGAGCAGGCGCTGGATCGCATCGGTGATCTGAATCTCGCCGTTCGCTCCTGGGGGCGTGTCCTGCAGTGCGCCGAAGATGCCGGGGGTCAGGACATATCTGCCCACGATAGCCCATGTGGAGGGCGCATCCTCAGGCCTCGGTTTCTCCACCAGCCCCTTGACGCGAAAAAGTCTCTCGGAGACCTGCTCCACATCCACAATCCCATAGCGGCTGGTTGCCTCTTTCGGCACCTGCTCCACCGCCAGCACGCTGGCCTGGTAGCGGCTGTGGACCGCCAGAAGCTGAGCGGTCACCGGCTCATCCCCCACAATCACGTCATCCGGAAAGTAGAGGACAAAAGGCCGCTCGCCCACCGCATGCCGGGCTTCCAGTACCGCGTGGCCGATGCCCAGTTGCTCCTGCTGGCGCACGAAGGACAGGTGGCACGCCTGGGTCATCTCGGTGATACTGGCCAGGCGTTCTTTATCGCCCCTGCCGGACAGCAGCATCTCCAACTCGGGAAGACGGTCAAAATAGTCCTCTATGGAGTCCTTGCCTCGCGCCGTCACAATAACCACGTGCGCCAGGCCCGAGACCACGGCCTCGTTCACCGTGTAATGGATGATGGGACGGTCGACCAGAGGCAGCATTTCTTTGGGTATGACCTTTGTGGCCGGCAAGAGGCGGGTGCCCCAGCCCGCTGCCAGAATCAGTGCGCCAACGTCTTGCATTGCTCATACCCTTCGTTGAGGTCGTAGATCCTGAAAGGGCTCTCGAAACGAATGGCTGCGTGCCTTCGAGAGCCTCAGGCAACGCCGTCAGGCGCGTCTTATGCGCCCTTTTGTCAGATTACTCCCGCTTCACCCAGCATGCTCAGTCGCTCGCCTGTGATCCCCAGCTCGCCGCAATAGACCTCCTGGTTATGCTCACCCAGCTTGGGAGCATGCCGGCGGAGCTGCCAGGGCGTCTTGTGGAACACGTACGGGCGGCCCGGGTAGACGATGTTTCGTGCCAGCTCCGGGTGTTCCAGCTCTGCGAAGAAGCCCCGGTCCTCCCGAAAGTGGGGGTCTTCCAGATTCTCTTCCGGCGAGCGGATGATGCCCATCGGCATGCCGCAGGCCTGCGCGCCGCGATACCCTTCGTCGGCGGTCATGCTGGCGAAGAAGCGGTGGAACACCTCCGACACATGCTGGGAGTCGGGATTGCTGGCTCCCAACGTCCGCTGACGGAAGACCTCCCGGTATTTTTCATCGGTGAGGTCCTCTGCCATGCCCTTGCTGTCCATCCACTCGATGAGCATGCGCCATTGGCGGTCGTCTCTTGGCACACCGCCAATGAGGTTCAGGTTGCGTCCGTCCTTGCACTCGAAGTGCCAGGGCAACGACGCCGTCATGCCGGCGTGCCTGCCGGTCTGCCGCATGGACACCTTGCCGTGGTACTCATAGGTGGGAAATGCGCCCTCGGTGGTGCCGGCGCACGCCTCATGGATGGATGCGTCTATGTACTGTCCCTGGCCGGTCAGATCGCGCCAGTAGAGCGCGATGAGCGTGCCCACAAAGGCGTAGTGACTCCCCGTGTTGTACGCCTGCTGGCCCTCCCCACGGATGGGCGGCGCGCCGGGGATGTCATCGTAGCCGCAGCTCGCCATCGGCCCGCCCATGGCCAGGCTCACAAGGTCGGAAGACGCAAAATCCCGGTATGGCCCGGTCTGCCCGAAGGCGGTGAGAGACGTCATGATAAGTCCTGGATTTAGCGCGGACAGCGGGTCGTAGCCCAGGCCAAGACCCGGCAAATACCCCGGCGGAAGCGTCTCCAGGACAATGTCCGCGGTTGCCGCCAATCGCAAGAAGAGGGCCTTGCCTTCGGGGGACTCGATGTTCAGGGTTATCCCGCGCTTGTTGGTGTTGAAGTACCAGAAGAAGAGGCTGCGATCCGCGTCCGGAACATCGTCCACAAAAGGGCCGAATCTGCGCGTCAGATCGCCGGCCGGCGCCTCGATCTTGATGACATCGGCGCCCATATCGGCCATCAGCTTCCCGCAGTAGTGCCCTTTGTCGTCGGCCAGCTCCAGGACGCGCAGTCCGGCCAGGGGGCCGGCAGGTGAAACGCTCGGCTGTGTCATCATTCCCCTCCTAAAACACGCCGTTTTCCGCAAGTTCGGCGATCTCGGCATCGTTCATTCTGAGCACCTCACGCAGCACGAAGTCCGTATGCTCCCCCAGCAGCGGCGCGGCGTGATGCAGAGCGCCGGGCGACTTGGACAGATGTATGGGCAGCCCTTCAAAACGGTGCTTCCCCATCTCCGCGTGGTCCATCTCATGGTGGAAGTTCCGCTCCCTGAGCTGAGGGTCGTCCTCCACCCGGTCACGGGCGTTCTGGACCATGCCTGCGGGCACACCCAGCGCCTGCAACCTATGGGTCAGGTCACGCGCGACCTGTAGCGACGTCCAGTCAGTGATACGCTGGTCAAGCTCTTCCTGGTGATCCACCCGGGCGAGGACGCTTGAAAACCGCTCCTCCCGGCTCCAGTCCGGGTTGCCCATCGCCCCGCAGAGGGCTGCCCACTGCGGTTCATTGAAGACCGAGATGGCAATCCAGCGGTCTTCGCCGGCACAGCGGTAGGCGTTGTGCGGGGCCGCAGCCGGATGTGTGCTGTGGTTCCCCGGCGGATTCTCAGGACGGCGGTAGGGTCTGCCGTTCACCGTGTAGTCCAGTGTCTGCGGCCCGGTCAGCACCATGCCGGTCTCCACCTGGGAGATGTCGACGTACTGGCCCTCTCCCGTCTGCTGGCGATGGTGCAGCGCCAGCATGACCGCCGCCGCGCCGTAGTAACCGGCGGTGTGGTCCATATAGGAAAAGCCCCATCCGGCGGAAGGCTGGCCCGGCAGACCGGACATGTAGGTGAGGCCGGAGAGGGCCTGCGCCGTGGGCCCCCAGGTGCTGTACGTCTTGTCCCGTCCTGTGTGGCCAAAGCCGGAGAGGCTCACATAGATAATGTCCGGCTTGATCTTGGTCATCTCCTCATAGGAGAGACCCCAGGACTCCATGACGTGGTTGCGAAAGTTCTCGATGACCACGTCAGACACCGCGATGAGACGCTTGGCGACCTCCAGTCCCATGGGGTGGAGGACATTCAGGTTCAAGCTGAGCTTGTCGCGATTGAGGTTGTTGAACAGGCCGCTGGCGTTCACGCTTCCGGGGTCTGTGCCCGGCGTGGGGTTCCCCATCCGAATGGAATCGATGCGTCCTTCATATTCCACTTTGATCACCTGCGCGCCAAAGTCGGCCAGGATGCGGGTTGCCTGCGGCCCCGCCACGATCCAGGAGAAATCCAGGACACGGACATCCTTCAACGGTCCCTCGCGTTCCATGGGAACCCCCTTCAACTGAGAACGGCAGTTAGTGTCCCATACTACCGTTTCTGCCTAGCGTTACGCAACCTGGAAATGGGTGGCTTCGTAGGGGCACAGCATGCTGTGCCCCTACTCGACGGGGGATGGTTACTCAGGAGGACGCGAGTGCGAACGTACTAGGTCTCTTCTCCACCGTTCAGCCGACGGCAAAATGCTCCTTCCGGCTGACGGCAGCCCCGTCCAACTCCTGGACAATGACATTGCAAAGCCAAGGAGGAGGACACCCACATGAAAAGCCAGTTCACCACCCACATCAAGGCACTCGGCATCGCGGCCGCGCTCCTCGGAGCGACCCTCATCGGCAGCGTTGGCTCGGCCCAGACCGCCGCGGCGGCAAGCAGCGCCCCACCACAACCGCAATCGATCATAGAGAATCAGGCTAAGGAAACGTGCGAGTGGAGCCTCTCCTTTGCAGCCTCAGGGGATGTCACCCGCTATGTCAGCCTGGTCGCCTGTCAAAAGAAGGTCCAGGCCATCAGCTACACCATGACGGTCGATTTCACCAGCGACGGCGTCAGCGCAGCGTCGAATCTCGCTTCGATTTCCGGGAGCTGCGCCGGCTCTACGTGCTCCAGGGAGGCGACCACCCCCTTCGTTGGGCCAGGCTTCTATCGGGCGCAGTTCTGCTACACCATCGCTCGCGGCAACGGACAGCAGTTCTGCCATCTCGGCACCTTCTACGGCGGCTAGCCATGTCTTCAAACATCATGCAACCGAGCTTGGAGTGTCATTGCGAGGCCGACGTAGGAGGCCGTGGCAACCTGGGGGTGGAGCGCGTCGTCTGAGCCCTCCCCGCCCGGATTGCCACGCCCCGCCTCTGGGCGGGGCTCGCAAAGACCATCCGTGGGCGCGTTGCACATGCGGTCAGTGTCCACGCGGTCTTGCGAGGCTCGACGTAGGAGGGCCGACGACAGTGTCGGTCGACTGAGTCGCCTGCCGACAGGGTCGCCTCTGGTGACTGGCGACCTCTGGCGCGTGGCAACCTGGGGGTGGAGCGCGTCGTCTGAGACCGCCCCGCCCGGATTGCCACGCCCCGCCTCTGGGCGGGGCCGCAAAGACCATCCGTGGGCGCGTTGCACATGCGGTCAGTGTCCACGCGGTCTTGCGGGGCTCGACGTAGGAGGCCGACGACAGTGTCGGTCGACTGAGTCGCCTGCCGACAGGGTCGCCTCTGGTGACTGGCGACCTCTGGCGCATGGCAACCTGGGGGTGGAGCGCGTCGTCTGAGACCTCCCCGCCCGGATTGCCACGCCCCGCCTCTGGGCGGGGCTCGCAAAGACCATCCGTGGGCGCGTTGCACATGCGGTCAGTGTCCACGCGGTCATTGCGAGGCCGACGTAGGAGGGCGCTCGTCCTGAGCTTGTCGAAGGGTGGCAATCCGGGGTGGGGAGCCAGGCCAGGCCCAGATTGCTTCGTCGCCCCTGCCCAGCCACCACATCGCCGGCTCCTCGCAATGACAGTTTCACGGCGTTCTTCAGGAACACCATACTAGCTATGCCTCCCCAAAGGCCAGCGGACAACACTTCACGAGATGGGTTGTGGCACCGCCACCTTCACCGGGACCTGCGGCGCGCCGCAGGTCCCGGCGCATACGTACCCCAAGCGGCGCGTCCGTTGACACAATGATCAGGGCCATCCGTTGTAACACTATGGATGGTCATTGCAAAACTCTCCATTTTGTATCATCCAAAAGCGCTGCGGCCTCGTATTATTGACGTCAAGGGTCCCTTGATAATTGATGCAAATGCACCATTGACATGGCGTGGTTTAACACTATAGGTTCGAGACGCAGTTTCGTCGGGATGGACACGTCCAAAGTCGCTATTATCACGTATAATAAGAATAGTTCGGTTTGTATGATCCATCTCACGGCTCAAGGCGCAACAAGCGCGCGGTTCACGCCCGTCATGTGCGCATGACACGCCGGGATTTCCTCGGCAAGTGTGAGGCAGCACACTTGACCTGATGGACCGTACGTGAGTTAATAAGAGCACCAGTTGGAAATCGAATAGAGTGGCGTATACCACCGAGGCAGCTTAGTATGGTAGCTCAGAAGAGCGACCAGCAAGTTACCAAAGATGGAGCGTTGACCCAGGACTTATCCGCCAGAGGCGGATTAAGTGGTCACCTAAACGGTCCTGGCGAGCTAGGGTGAAACCGACCATCAACACATGGTCGGTTTTTTGTTTGCCTTAATCTTTGGTATGGAGAGCGGCACTCAGGCTCCACCAGGGCTTTACGAACGGGAAGGAGCATATGGCGGATATCGGAAACCTCACGGCGGCGCTGGCGGCGGGGCTCATGCTCCAGGGGGGTGCCTTCCTCAAGCTCAGGCCGGTGCGCGTGATGCTTCGGTCGGCCATCTCGTTTGTGTTGGCGGCGTCTCTGTACGTCAACGAATTCCATAACCCCACTCCGGCGCATGCTGCAATTGCCAGCGTGGCGGCCATTGGGACCAACACCAGCAAGGCCGCCGACACCTCTCTCGCCATCACCGTGGGAGCGGCAGGCGTGGCCGCCGGCAACAGTGTCATCGTGGCCTTTGCAATGGACTCGGCCACAGGAACGGTTTCGGTGGCCGACACCCAGGGCAACGCATACAACCTGGATGCTGATGTCAATTTTACAGCAAAAGTACGCACCCTAATTTTTTCAGCCCATAACATCACCGCGCTGGTCAACACCAACACTATCACGGTTACATATCCCAGCGTCACAGCCAAAGCCGTTAGCGCCGCGAGTTTCTCAGGGCTGGCGCTCATTTCCACCAAAGACACCAGCGCCACCGCCACCGGGTCCAGCACGGCCCCGTCGGCAGGGCCCACCGCGGCCACCGAGATCGCCAACGAGCTGGTGATCGGCGCTATCGGTGTGGAAGGGGACACCGGGGACACCTTCACGGTTGGCACTGGCTACAGCAATACCAACTTCACCCGCGCCGGCACCACCGGCGCCGGCTTCGCCAGCAACATCACCATCAACCCTGAGTACAAGACCGTGTCTGCCACGGGAACACAGACGGCCGGTGCCACCAGCACCAACCGCGACTGGGCCACCGCGGTGGTCACCTACCGGGCCAAGCCCGCAGTCTGGGACTCCTACGAGAGCACCTGCACCACGGTGACCAACACCTTTAGCAATCCCGGTGACCAGGTGTGCACCAAGAGCAGCGGCGCAGACGCGTTCACAGCGTCCATAGGCAGCGTGTATAAGCTCCGTCTGTTTGACGGCGGCGACGCTGCGGTCACCTGCGCCGACCAAACCCTCCTGCCCGCAAGCACCCTGGCTGGCAGCACCTTGCTGTACATTATCAACACGGCCGGCTGCACCGGGGCCGCCGCAGGCACATGGAAGGCCGTGGTCTTCCAGAATGTCACATTGCCGGCAACCTACCCCAGCACCAACGCGCTCCAGGTCTCCAATCAGGTGGCGGCCGTGGACAGCTTCACCGTGAACACCGGCGCCATCCCGGAGCTTCCCTCTCCGCTGGCGGCCTTTGGCGCGGGAATCACGGCGGCGGTCCTTTACCTGTTCATGAAGCGGAGGCTGGCCCATGCTGAAGTATAAGCTCGCGTACTACGCCTCTGCCGTCTTCCTTGGGGCGCTGGTCATCGCCACGCTGGCCCTCCTGCTCTCCCCGCCGGCGCACACGGAGCGGGCCACAAAGAGCCAGGTTATGGACCTGCCGGACCACTGGGCCATCACCCAGACCCTCTTCAACCGGGGGCAGGAGCCTTTGTCATACTCAATAGTGGTTTTTGTTGGCGGACGGAGGGCGACCGAGGACACCGTATCGTTAATCGCGGGAAACGCCTGGGTGTACACCTTTCATGTTTACCCCGAGCAACTGAAAGACGGGCCGGTCCGGGTGGCCCTGTATCGCAGCGGGCAGGACCTGCCGCTGGAGGATGTGGTCTACCACCTGGACGCCGCCCAACTGAAGAGTTCACCCGGCGGCGGTCGAATGTCCGCGGCCGAAAAGGAGGTGGGCTAAGAAACTATCTCACAAGGCGCCGAGGGCACTGGTTCGTTCGAGGACGCTTGCCACCCTCTCCTCGGCGAGTCGCCTTCGGAGACCTGGCCCTCTCCCATCGAGGGAGAGGGGACGAAGGAGCCTCCTCTCCCCTGGTGGAACCGAAGGTGGTGAGCTCATCGAGTCTGAGGACTCTTCAGAGTCTGAACGACGTGCGTACCAGAGGATTGAGGAGAGGGGGAAATCATACGAATTACCACCGTCGTACACCCGTTTTAAGATAGTTACTGAATCCCAGCGTCAAACATCCACAGTTGCTGTGCTACCGTATAATAAGTACGAGGCTGAATGTGTGATAGTCGTCATGCTCGAAGCGGACAAACGCGCGGCTCACGCCCATCATGCGCGCATGACACACCAAAAATTTCGTCGGCGGGTGTGAGGCAGCACACTTGACCTTGTGAACCTCGCATGAGTTAATGAATATACAAATATGAACTCAGGATTGACGCAACAGAATACCACCGAGACGCCTTACCAGAACCGCTCGTAAGAGCAACGGGTAGGTTGTCAAAGATGGAGCGATGAACCAGGGCTTGTCCGCCTTTGGCGGACTAAATGGTCACTTAAAGGGCCTTGGGGAGCTAGAGTGAAACCGACCATCAACACATGGTCGGTTTTTGTTTTAGTCCAAAAGAGGAAAGGCACGGACCGCTGAATGAAGGCGTTGAACCTGATGAATCCCATGTATAGACTGGACCAACTGTCCCAGTCGCGACCGCTGTGGTTTCGCTGGGAGATGGCTGTCCTGGCCGCAGTGCTGCTCCTCATCGCCGTGACAGAGTACATATTCGCGTACCAGAACGCCGCTCTGGGGATAGGCCTGGCGCTCTTCCTCGCCCTGGGCATGTACACCGTGTCGTCCATCGCTCCGATGGAAGAGGGTCTGCGCAAATGCCTCAACGCTCTGACTCTGGTCCCTTTGTACATCCTGTTCACCTCATCCCTTCCCTGGTTCTTCCTGGACCAGCAGGTGCTGATTCCCGCGGTCTATTCCATTATTCTTGCCCTCTGCGTCTGGCACCTGTTGAACCAGGGATACACCCTGTCATCCCTCAGAAACCTGGGCTTCTCCGGGGAGAACCTCGGCCGCTACGCGCTCTTGGGGGTGGCGCTGGGAATACCGCTGGGAAGCATCGAGTATCTGATTCTGACGCCCACTGCGGAGACGGCCACGCTGCAATTCAGCATCCTGGCGCGGGACACCCTCTACATGCTGCTCTTTGTCGGCCTTGGAGAGGAGCTGCTCTTCCGCGGCATCATCCAGCGGGATATTGAGCTGGCCTTTGACTGGCAGAGCGGCCTGGTTCTCAGCAGCGTGCTCTTCGGCATCATGCACCTCACGTGGCGTTCCGTGCCCGAAATTTTCTTCACGGCGACGGCCGGCTTTATCCTGGGATATGTGTATTACCGGACTCGCAGCCTGGTCGGTCCCATTGCGCTGCACGCCATGAATAACGTGGTGCTGGTCTCCATCATGCCGTATTTGCTGCCGCGCTAGGTCAGAGAAACTGAGTTGATACAGATACACGTGAACGCAACACATCCCGAAGGCGCAAGCTTGTTCAGAGTTGACCCGTGGCTGGTCATACGCTGGAGCGTCCTGGCCCTCGGGATTGTGACGCTTGGCACGACCGTATATGCCTCGTCGTTGCATGCCATTATCAGCGCCCTCACAGAGCCCTTCGCGGTGGTGCAGCAAGGACTTGTGCACCAGTGGAGCATCCTGGTTCTCTGCGTGTGCTGGCTGTGGGTGAAGCGGCAGGACATCCTCGTGCGCCTGGAGCGGCGGCCTCAGCCTGCCTGGCAGCTTGCCGGCGCGCTTGCCGTTGCGGTGTCCCTCTTGCTCACCGCGCCCTCTGCGCTCTTCGTGGGGGCGGCCGGACTCTTTGCCCTGGCCTTCGGGAAGGCCGCTCGCATACCGTTCATCCTCATGGCGATATACCTGGCCGTTCTCGCATTTTTTGCCGTGACACCAGGGTTATTCGGCGCTCAATACGCAGCGCTGGTGACAAACGTGGTGAGCGCCGGCGTGAACATCCTGGGCGTCCCCATATATCAAGACGGCCCCTGGCTCGCGCTCAATACGCTGAATGGTGAGACCTTTAATGTCAGTATCACCGCCGAATGTGCCGGCCCGGTGACCCTGGGAGTCTTCATGGGCCTGTTCGCCCTCATGACGCTCGATACTCCCCTGCCAAAGAAGTCCGCACTGGTGTTGTTCCTGGTTGGGGTTGCGGGCACCATGGGCCAGAGCCTGGCGCGCCTGGTGCTCCTGCTTCTGGTGGGACGTTATCAGGGCGCGGATGCGTTATGGACAGCCCATACATTCAGCACGTACGTGGTATTTGGGACGTGGGTCCTGGCGTTCTGTGCCCTCTACCTCATCCACGCGCGGAGCTTGGGGCTGCTGTCGCCGAGTCGCTCGCTCGCTCAGACTCGTTCCGGGTTTGGGGTATAGAGAGGTGAAAGAAATGCTGGACATACAGCGTCACACATCTCCCGTTGAGCTGGCTGCTGGCGCTCATCCAGGGAGGAAAGGCGCTGCCCCGCAGGAGCCGGACTACCGGTTGAAGCTGATCTTCGTCTGGCTTCTCATCCTGCCGTTTCTGGCCATTCTTTACAGCATCGGCCGCAACTCGGAACCGCTGTCTCTCCAGTTGCTGCCAGAGGTGCCCCGACGAAATGAGCCCACGGTCCTCACAGCCAAGATGAGCAATGATAATGTGCACACGAACCAGGTGACCTACACCGTGCACGTTGACGGCAAGCTCCTGGCCGAAGGAACCAGCCAAGTGGCAGCTAAAACTGAGGCGCTGTTCCAGTACTTCCGCGGCCCGACCGTGGACATCGGAGAGCGTGTGAACTTTGCTGTGGACACCCAGGTGGATAGCAACTCCCTGCAACGGGTTGCTTCCTCGCCGGCATACGCGCCGCAGATATGGTCCAGCTTTGTCTCCTTTGCAACCTTTTCTACGTCGGTTATGAGTTCGCTCGTAACGGCCGTCTACTATCAGGGATCCTTCGGCACTACCACTGCCCCAAACCTTGGGCTGCTCCTCGTCGGTACCCTTGTTTCTCTCATGGTATTCTTGGAAATGACGCGGCGGGGACGTTCGGAGACCGCGGAGCCAGTCCAGGGCCGTGCGGCTGCGCTCGTCGGAAAGCTAGCTCGCCTGCAGAGCCGCTACTCGCAGGTTATGATCATCTTACTGATCATCTTCGGCGGCATTATCTTCACGAAAGCCGCCGTCATCCTCGCCATCGCGCCCGGCCTGTAGCAGGACGGGCCTGTACCGCGGCCCGCGCAGTTTCCCTCTTGATACCTAGTAGTCCGTTTCAGAAGTTCGACCCATATGTCATTCTGAGCGTAGCGAAGAATCTGGGGTGGGGCTCTCCCACCCCGCCAGATGCTTCACTGTGTTCAGCATGACATTCCTGGCCGCGAGTTTGTGAACGAACTTCAGAAACTCCGGACACTATGGCTTGCGCGCCACGCAGAGGACCGACAATCCCACCGGCAGATTGACCGCCCGCAGCAGTTGCGATTCCACAGCCAAGATTGTCAACAGCGCCCTGTTTGTGAGCGGAGAAGCCGCCTGCACATCAGATGCCGCCTGCCTACCGCTGCCGGAAAGCCGCTGTAGAAGCCGGGACCCTACGGCCAGGGGAAAAAGCAGGGAGTTTGCGTAGCTCACCTTCAGCGGGCGGAATCCTGCCAGCTCCACCTTACGCCTCACCTCGGACGCCGTGTAGCGATGCCGCGTGTGGACAATCCTGTCATGGGCAGAACGCAGCCAGTCAAAGGCAGGGAGCCGCAGACAGAGAGTTCCGCCCGGCCGCAGCACGCGATAAAACTCACGCAGCGCGTGGACATCGTCCGCGACGTTCACGTGATAGAGCACGTCAAAGCTGGTCACCAGGTCGAAGGACTCGTCGTGAAACGGGAGGTCGACGACCGATGCGAGAAACGCCCTCCCAAGCCCTCGCTCATGGCAGTAGCCGACAGCAATGTTGGATGCGTCAATCCCCGTGACGCGACCGTACCGGCTAAGGGCCAGCATCATGCCCCCGGTGCCGCACCCGGCATCCAGCACTTCCAGGTTACTGGTTTGAGGAAGATATTTATCCAGAAGGCCCGTGACTATGCCCCACATCCCCACATACCACCAATGGCTCTGCTCCAGGGCATAGATCGAGGCGTACTCTTCAGGTTCCATGTCGGCTCTCCAGTATGGTGTTTCCGAAATTCGTTGTATATATCCGAGGCCCTGGACTTGTCATGCTGAACGCAGTGAAGCATCCTTCGGCATCTCAGGACGGCGTCTGGCGAGGGCGGCTCCATCGTAGATTCTTCGCTTCGCTCAGAATGACATTAGTGTAAACCTTCAGAAACCGCTCCCTACGGCAGGTCAGGCAATGCGGGAGGACTATGCCTGGTAGAACCGGCGGATAGCACGGCAGACAAGATCAACCTGCCTTGCATCCATGAGAGGATAGAGCGGGAGCGAGAGAATCTCTTGCGCAGCACGTTCCGCCTGCGGCAGAGAACCTTCGGCGTAACCCAGGTCAAGGTACGCCTCCTGCCGATGGATGGGAAGAGGGTAGTGCACCAACGTCCCGATTTCCTGTCCAGCGAGATACGACCGCAAACGCCCCCGCTCCTGCGCCCGCACCACATAGAGATGGTACACGTGACATCCGTAGGGCGCCTCTTCAGGAACGGTTATCCCCTCCACACCACTAAGCAGCTCTGTATAACGTGCGGCCAGATCGCGCCGCTGCTGATTCCAGCCGTCGAGTCGGCGCAGCTTCACGCGTAACACGGCCGCCTGCACCTCATCCAATCGGCTGTTCATCCCCCGCAGAACCGAGCGGTCACGCTCTGCCCAACCATAGGTGCGCAGGAGCCTCAGACGTTCCGCCAACGCATCGTCGTTGGTGGTCACCATGCCGCCATCGCCGTAGCCGCCGAGGTTCTTGGTGGGATAGAAGCTGAAGCAGCCGATATCGCCGATTGTGCCGACCTTGATTCCCTGGTACGTGGCGCCATGAGCCTGGCATGCATCCTCGATGACCCGCAGGCCGCGCCGCCGAGCGATGTCCAGCAGCGGCCCCAGATCCGTCGACTGCCCGTAGAGGTGCACCGGCAGGAGCGCCCTTGTCCGCGGCGTGATGGCAGCTTCCACAAGACTGGGGTTCAGGTTGAAGGTCGCGGGATCGATATCCACAAAGACCGGCCGCGCGCCCGCCAGCTCGATGGCGACCACAGTGGCCACGGCGGTGTTGCTGACCGTGATGACCTCGTCTCCGGGGCCTATGACGCAGGCGCGCAGCGCCAGGTGGAGCGCATCGGTGCCGGAGGCCACACCTATGGCGTGCTTGGCCCCCAGATAGCCGGCAAACTCCTGCTCAAAGGCAGTCACCTCCGGCCCCAGAATGAACGACCCTCGCTGGAACACGCCATCGATGGCCGCGCGCACCTCCGCCTCGATGGCGGCGTACTGGGGTTTGAGGTCAAGGAAGGGAATGGTCATGAGGGCTGAACTACAAGACTTCCCTTATCCAGGTAGGTCGCTGATTACCTAGTGAATTGATTAACCGACGATCAGACGTCCAGAATTCAGACGATTCACGTTCTGCAAGTGCCATGTATTCGGCATCATATGTCGCGGGCAGGTGGAATGATTTAGCGAGGTTCCAGGCATGCTCAAATGGCTGAGGAGTTGCAAGAGAACGCGCAGGAAAGAGCTCCAGGGAATGAAATGCTGTATCACCCTCTGTTTCCTGCATGAGATTTCTGACTACAGACCTTCGGATTCCATTCATTACTTCGGAGAAGAAGAAGGCTGGAACACATATCTCTATACCTTCTCTTGACCAGTGACTCAACTGCTCCTCGATAGCCTCATACCCCTGCTCCCGCAGGAGATACGCAAGCGCTATACTAGCATCAAGAATTATTCTCGCCACCTAAAGTCTGTCCTCGCGGATTTCTCGTAGTATCTCTGCCGCGGTGCCGCGAGGCAAAAGTCCACGCCTTGCTTGTAACTTATCTCCGAGCTCTCTAGCTTTGGTCAAGAAAAGTTCCATTTTATCCGACCCCTTTGAGCCCCTCTTCTCTTCGACGTGAAACTGTTGCCAGTCAACCCGCACTTCAAAATTCCCTGGTTTTAGATCATTCCTTTTGATTTGAGTCCTAGGGAAATTTCGGACAAACTCTTCGGGAACTAGGAACATGCTCTCGGGAACAAAATCTGTAAAGAACACGAAAGCATAGTGAGTGGCATCCTCCGAAGGATTATTGTTCCGGTCTCGGTCTTTGATTCTATAGCCATTACGATTTCCGGGACCTTTTGCTAATTTCTTGACCTGAATTCTCATTCCACGGGCTAATACATCGTGAGCACGGTTATTTCGGACTGTCGCAAGCTGGCCGTCCAGTGCCCAAGCAACAAGCCATTCGGCGAAATCTACTACCGGATCTACGAAGGATCGAATAATTCCAGAGGAATGTAGTGCTTGCCGAGAGGCAATGTACTGAAGCCACCAGTGAGCGGCACTGTCGAAAGATATGCGATCCATCTTGCATTCACTACTTATATGGAATCTTTTAGCCCCAATACTGTTCTCTATACTTCTTATAATACCCCACCGTCCGCCGCAGTCCTTCCTCAAGGCCAATGGTGGGTTCCCAACCCAGAGTTTTCTGAATAAGCGAATAGTCTGCGTAGAAATCGCCGATGTCGATGCGGCGGCGCTCTTCCGGGAACTCCTCGACCCGGAAGCTGCCCGTGCCCGCCGCCCTGACCAGGGTCTCCACCAGGGTGATCAGGCTCACCGGCTCCGTTCCTCCCAGGTTCATCACCTCGCCGTTCACGTCGTCGCTCGCCCCGGCCAGCAGGAACGCTTCCATTGCGTCGTCGATGTAGGTGTAGTCTCGCTTTTGCGCGCCGCCCCACAGCACGATCTCCTCGCCGTCCAATGCCTGGCGAATGAACCAGCCCAGTGCCGTCTGACGGTTGTGCTTCACTAAGATACGGGGGCCGTAGGTGCGGGTGAGACGGAGCGCGCAGGCCCGCAGGCCGTACACGTTGTTGTAGAGGATATGGTACCACTCCCCGGCCATGGTGTTGATGCCGTTCACATCGATGGGATTGCGGGGGTGCTGCTCGGTCACGGGCAGAATCTTGGGCGCGCCATAAATCTGGGTGGTGCTGGCATAGACCAGCTTGACCTCCGGGTTGTTTTTCCTGCACGCCTCAAGCAGTGACAGTTGCGCGCGGCAGTTGATATCCAGATCCGTGTAGGGGTCGCGCATGCTGTCGATGTGGCTGACCTGCCCGGCCAGGTTGAAGATATAGTCCTGGCCGCGCACCAGGTAGTTCATGCCGTGCTGGTCACGCACATCGGCGATGTTGACCCGCACCTTGTCCTTTATATCATCGATGTTGAAGAGGTTGCCGCCGTAGTCATCCACCAGGGAGTCGACGAGCAGCACATCGGCGCCGATGTCCACCAGGCGGTGGGCAAGGTTACTCCCGACAAAACCCAGGCCGCCGGTGATCAGCGTCCGCTTGCCCCGATATACATCCAGGTAGGACGACATCTAGCTTTTGTCGAGAGTCTCAGCCGTTTCCGGCAGGCCGAGCCCGCCCGGGAGCGGCGGCTCTTCCTGCGTGTGGCCCAGACGCTTCATGACAACCAGCTCCCACCAGAGGCCAAGCAACCCTTTGAGGGAGCGATAAATACGCGGGAAGTTGAAGAATTGGGAGCCGCCATAGGCACGGTAATAATGGTGCACCGGCGCCTGTGCAATTACCAGGCCGGCATCCTGGATCTTCTTCATCAGTTCCACGCAGATAACGCCGCTCCTGGATTGCAGTGTAACCTTGTCAAAAACGGTGCGCCTGAGCAGCCGGAAGTCGCAGTCGACATCCTTGATGCGTAGCCCAAAGAGCAGCTTGACGCCTGTGTGGTACATCTTTCCGATGATAATCCGGTGCAGCGGGTCATGTCTGAGTATCTTGTAGCCGTTGACAACGTCCACACCCTCTGTCATCGCCGGCAGGAGATTCGCAATCTCCATGGGGTTATATTGCGCATCGCCGTCTGTGTAAAAGATAAGCTCCTTGGTGCACGCGGCAAAACCCACACGGAGCGCGCCGCCGTAACCCAGGGGATGTGGGTAGTCAAGGACTCTCAGTTCACCGGGATAGAGGCTCTGAAGCTCTCGCAGCACCTCCATGGTGTAATCCGTGCTGCCATTGTGCACCACAATGACCTCAAAGTCGTCCGTGAGCTTGCGGAGGGTCTGCACTGTGGTGACAACCATGCTGGCGATGGTGCCCCCATCGTTATAGGCGGGGAAAAAGGCGGAGATCCCAGGTCCTTTGCTCACTGGTTGCTCCAGAAGACCAGGCTGACTCCGACCATTATGACCAACACTCCGGCGACTCGCACCGCATTGATCTGTTCGCCGAGAAAGAGCCAGGACACTGTCAGCACCAGGATGTAGCTGGTGCTCAACATGGGGTACGCAAAACTCAGCGGCACGCGAGAGATCACAGAGAGCCAGAAAATGGAACCGCTGAAGAGAAAGACAAACCCGAACAAGACTGAGGGATTGGAAAACACACGCACAAGCATCGAGACCAGATTGCTTGGGTGCAGTTCCAAAACTCCCAACTGGTTCACGCCGTGCTTCAGCAGAAACTCCCCCGTTACCGAGAGAAGGATGGCAACAAAAAGGAATGATAGCGCAACCAACAGTGCTGGATCCTTAAGTCGTAGTACCATAGACCAAGCCTAGGGAGTCAAAAAACAGGGCGCACACTGGTGCCCTGTGCTAATACCAAGCTGCAGGATTATCTACGCGATGATGCACCAAAACCAGGCGGTGATGTCAATCCCTCAGTGCGAATGCCCTCCGCCTCGGTCCGCAAAGTCACGGTAATTGTAGTAACCGTACCAGCGAGCGTCAAGCTGTTTGAACCCGCGCACAGATTCCATCCACCTGTGCAACAGTCCCAAAAGGATGTTCACCCCGTACTGAGTCTGGAACGCTCTCCTTCAACAGTGTAGCACGCTTCCAGGCAAACGTGATTCTCGCAGTGGGTAATCGTTTCATAGGCGATGGGCGAGGAGTGTCATTGCGAGGAGGCGCAGCCGACGTGGCAATCTGGGAGAGGGGACACCGTACAGATGGAAGTACCCCTCACCTCTTCGCAGAGACTCAGAGCCTTCGGCCTAGCCCTCTGGTATGCAGGTCGTTCAGACTCTGAAGAGTCCTCAGAGTCTGAACGACCTGAAAGGGTTCTCGAAAGGACGGGCGGACGACAGCGTCGCCTGCCGACAGGGTGTCCGCCGTTGTACAGTATCCCAAGACCTATTCTCGTAGCAATGACAGTCGCTTAACAGTCTTATTGAGTACGCAACGAAGCCGCGGGCCGTCGTGAAGTCCAAACCATACCGGACCGACTGCGGACATAGCGGAACGGGGGAGCCACAGCGTTCATTGTGGCATGGGCGAGCGGCGGCCTATAATTGATCGACTGACGTTCACATTCAACAACCAAGATATTGCCTGTCATCCACAAGGAGAACCCATGCCCGCCGCTACTTCACAAAACCTGCTTCAGCTTCCTCGTATCCCAAGGCCAGACGTCCTGGCGGCCCAGTTCCGCGCTGTGATGCAGGTGGTGGATGCCCCTACAAAGCTGGAAGGCGAGGGCTTTCAAGTCCGCCGCCCGTTTCCGAGCAACGACCTCTACTACGCTGATCCCTTTCTTCTCCTGGACCACCTGGGCGCCGTGGAGTATGCGCCGGGGGAAGCAAAGGGAGCGCCGTGGCATCCGCATCGTGGCTTTGAGACGGTGACCTATATCATGGATGGCGCGTTCCAGCACCACGACTCCACGGGCGGCTCTGGCCTCATCACGGACGGGGCCACCCAGTGGATGACGGCCGGGGCCGGTATCCTGCACGAAGAGATGCCTACGGAAGAGCTGCTCACGAAGGGTGGACTATTTCACGGTGTGCAACTGTGGGTCAACCTGCCCCGTGATCTCAAGTGGACTCCACCGCGTTACCAGGACATCGGAAGCAGCCGTGTTGTCCTTCTCTCGTCTCATGATGCTGGCTCCCTGGTCCGCCTCATCGCCGGGGAGCTTGGCGGCCACATCGGGCCTGGCGTCACCAGGACGCCCATCACCTACGCCCATGCCACGGTTGGCCCAGGTACCCGCCTTGAGGTACCCTGGCCCAGGGAGTTCAACGCGCTGGTCTATGTGCTGTCCGGGCACGGCGCCGTCGGATTAGCGTCGCATCCCATCCGTGAGGGCCAGCTAGCCGTGCTTGGCTCCGGCGACGCGCTGGCTGTCGAGGCGGCGGCCCGGCAGGAGAGCCGTTCTCCCAACCTGGAGGTGCTGCTGCTCGGCGGCCTCCCCATTCGAGAGGAAGTCGTCTTCCACGGCCCCTTCGTCATGAATACCCGGGAGGAGATCATCCAGGCGATGGAGGATTATCGCGCGGGAAGGCTCGGCGCCATCCCGGCCACGTTCCTGGCAGGCTAGCGGCAGGCTAGTGCGGTCATAAGATACGAGGCGGTGTGGAATCGGCAATTGATGTGACACATAAGGATGCCGATTTCTCGCGTCCGTGTCGATGCAGCAGCGTGGCGACCCGAGTGTGTCACTCAAAGCGTACTGAGATACGTCTGCAATATCCGGTTAGCTGCCTAGCCACCTAAGCGGAAGGCGCCGATCCATCCCAGTAACTACGCGGACCTTGGCAGCCGGGCTGCTAGCAACCGCACCGGCCCGTCGGGGTGCTTAAGCAGCGCGGGTCGATCCCAGGTGATCAGGCGCGGGTAGACCGCAAGCCGTAATCGATTCTCGTCCCGTTCGATGAACGTCGTGCCGGGTAGCCCATTCAGCGCTGCGGTGAAGGGCTCGCGCATTCGGCCCGTTAGCTGCTCGAGACCCTGGGGGGCGTTCGCGGAGTCGTTCGCGAGCTGCGCTAACTCTTCGAGGGGCACCCAGCCCTCGTCCCCTTCCGCCAAAGCGATGACCAGTCGGAGAAACTGCCGGAACGGCGTCGCCGTGATCGGCACCTCAAGTCCGCTTACCAGAACTATGTTCCGATGCCCCTTACGCTCCCCGGTGAGATGGATCGTGACGCTGGTGAGCAGACCGCGCGCCTCCGCCTCCTGCTCTTCCTCCGGGCTCAACGGGGAGGGCGACGGGCGTAGCCGTGGCGGCGGGGCCAGCGCGCTCCGATAGTCCAGGTCGAGGTCTGGGCTCATCGGCAGGAGTAGAATGCCACTCCCCCGAAGCAGCCGCACTTGTTCCGGCGTAAAGCCCATGACGGGGCAGTGGACCAGGTAGTGTTGGTAGCCGTTGCTGAGGAAGGCCGGCAAAGCGGTCAGCGTGTCCATGCTCTGAAGTGTAGGTTGGACCAGCCCAAGAAGAAGCGCGGTGCGGTCTAAACCGTGGCGAACTTCTCCGAGCTGGTACAGGCGATCGTGCACGCGCTCTGGGTTTCCCTCGAAGCCATGGGCGCGTTTGAGCCACAAGGCGAAGACGTCCAGATCCAGGTATGCGCGCTGCAGATCCGCGTCCGATAGCGGTATCGGAAGCTCGTCGAGATCGTCTTCGTCGATACCGACAAAGCCGGCATCGTCCTCCGCGATAGTGAGCACCCTTCCGAGGAAGTAAGTAAAGAGATCGCCCTCACCGGCGGCAGTGGCGCGCCGGATGAGCTTAAGTTGCTGCGCCTCGACAAACGCTTCAGGAAAACGATCGCGCAACTCACGCTCCCAAAAGATGGTCTTCGGGTTGGCAGCCATCCGCTGTAGGAGCCAGAAGAGCAGCGCGTTCATTGCAGCCGTGAGGTGAGCTTCACGCCCTGTGATTGCAAGTAGTTCAGCACAGGTACGTAGTACCACCGCTCACGGAGGTGGCGGATGCTTGAAGGCGGTGCGATCTCCACGGTCACTGGTCGCGTACGCCGACCAATACGGTTGAAGTAGAACCGCAGCCATGCACGCGACATGACTCCCGTATCCAGAGTCAGACCACCCAGATCGTCTGCGTACGCATCCCGAATGTCGTCCGCAGGCACCGTAATGACGGTGCCTGCCCGTCCGTACAGCTTCGCCGTCAGCCGCACCGGAACCACCCGAGCGATCTCGTCCCGTCCCCCGTAGTCGAAGGTGCCCTTCTGAATGGGCTCCAACGAGAACTCTTCCTTGTCGATGGCTTCGTCCGCCAGCGCGTCGTCGCCGGCGTAGTGCCGCGCAAACAACAACAAGTATTGCCGGACATCCTTGGACTGAGCGACCCGCATGCGAACCAGGCTGCTGTCGGGTTCGTAAATCAGCAATCCTCTTGGGCAAGCCTGCCTTGCACCGAGGTCTCCGAACCATCCTCCTCCCGGAACAGAAAGTGTTGCAAGTTGCTACTATGCTTGATGCGGATGACCCATTCGTCATACTCCGGATAAACAAGAACTTTCGGCGTGTCCTGGTGCACCTGCTTGAACCAAGCCTCTACGTCAGAGCGAAAGCCGCTTTCGTGCTGTTCAGTCGGTGCGAAATCCGGTATTGGGATACTATAGACGCTCATCCTGGCATCGCCCGCAACCAGCAGGTAACGGCTGTAAGCGCGGTCGAAGAGATCGGGGTAGTCGAGATAGAGCTGCATGCCCTGCGCCTCCGGCGTTTCCACAACGTTGTAAACAAGCCAGGCGACTTCAAAGGCTCTTCGAAGGATGCCATGGGAGGTAGCACAGACGTCATTGATGCGGTTAAAGGTTTCGTTAATGGCGTCCGAGAGATCAGCGTGGGCGGGATCTTCCATGAAATGGTTAAAGGCGGAGATATTGAAGGCCATCTGCGCCGCCTGCTGTTCTTCAATCCCGAGCCGGATGAAATAGTCGGTCAGCGGGGTGGAACCGACGGCGTCGTAGAACTTGGTGATGTTCAGGCTCCGATGGGAGTAGGGCAAGGTATACCTCCTGGGGAACGCCCTAAGTCGGGCAAAGGGAGCGAGCACGCTGTAGCTCTGACGCCGCCACCTTCTGACCAGAGGAGACGGATAGAGCATTTGTGCTTAATTATAGTCCCAAGGAGGGTTCAGAACAATCTCAAGGGGACAAGCGTCCACAACATACTGTTCGGATAACGCAGATGACTACTAGTAGTGGTCCTACAGCCCTATGGCCTCGGCCACCTTCCCCCAACTCCGGTCTCCCTCGCCTTCCAAGCGCCGCAAGTAGACGCTCGTTACCGCGAGGCTGCTGTGGTCCAGGAATCTGCTCACTTCCTCCACCGTCTCGCCCGCGTCCCGGCGCAACTTCGCGGCGCTATGCCTGAAGATATGAACTCCTGAGAGCGGCAAGCCGGCCACCTGAAGATACTTCCGCAGCCGCAAGTAAAACGTGCCTGAGGTGATCCCGCTGGAGCCGTTACCAGGCCACAGTGACTCGGTTGGCCCCCCCCCATCGTTGCCAGGTTCTTCCCAAAGGCCGTCAGCGCCCGCTGTGTGGCCTCGTAAGCCGGTCTGGGTAGCTCTCTCCGCCCGGTCTTCCCGCCCTTGCCGCGGTAGGTGTAATAGGCCGCATCCCCTTCGCTGGAGAGGTCGCCCGCCTTCAAGTTGAGTACCTCGGCTCGTCGCCGTCCGGTGAGCACGAGGGTCAAGATAATAGCCCGGTCCCGCAGCCCGGCATTGGTATCTGGAACCACCGCGAGCAGCCGCCGGATATCGTCGGCGCTCAGCCCTCGCGGCGTGCTCTGTCTGGCTCTCGGCCGCTCCAGTTGGTCGCAGGGGTTTGCTTGGACCATCTTCATGCGCATCAAGAAGTGGTAGAAGCTGCTGAGGCAAGCGATCCGAGCCCCAATGGTGGTCGAGGACGGTGTCTTGCCGGACAGCCCGTTGCCGTAGGCCCAGACGAACACCTCTTGGCTGGTTACAACGTCGGGCGTCTTGCCCGCCCTACCAAAGAAGTGGCGCAGCATCCCGAAGTAGCCCTGCACCGTGCGGTCGGAGCCGGAACGACGCTGCTTCTCTGCCAGGAACGCGTATGTTGCCGTGTCCCAAGGGCCTGCCGTAGATTCGTGCGTCTTTCATGAGCCGAAAACATAGCTAGGCTGGGCGGTAAAGAAAGGCGTTTACCCCATTATCTGGTAGGCGGTGGTGCCTGGAGCCCGTGAACTAGGTCGCTGTTCGGCTGGTTTCACCCCACAGCAAGAAGGC